>Ga0184615_10000149_pt1 | contig 42816 bp, 60 predicted proteins | sample PLM4_65_coex_FD_133134 | JGI IMG/M metagenome (GOLD analysis project Ga0184615, IMG submission 133134) | Groundwater sediment microbial communities from an aquifer in East River, Colorado, USA - PLM4_65_coex | ecosystem: Environmental > Terrestrial > Soil > Riparian zone | place: USA: East...
GTTGCCATTCGGATGGAAGACCACACCCAACACATTGATTTTCGCGATAAATCCTGTATACTGGCGACAACTAATCTACCTCAAGGAATATGCCATGAGAGCGGAAGAGATTGAATCGAGACTGGAAGTCAATGGTGCCAGGCTTGTAAGATTGCAAGTTGCACCGCTTTCAAAATAGTGGACAATGCGAGTGTAGCGTAGTAAACAAAACTGGACTAAGCTAATGGAGGTGCGACAATGGCGGTCGTAAACACGCACGAGGCTAACCTCTCCCGTCTCATAGACGAGGTTCAGGAGGGAGAAGAAGTCGTTATTGCCAGGGGGAATAAACCTATGGCGCGGCTCGTTCCCTATAGAGCGAAGAGCCCCGTCCGCAGCCCCGGCTATCTGAAGGGGAAAATCAGGGTTGCCGATGACTTCGACGCGCCGCTCCCCGATGAACTACTCAATGCCTTCGAGGCCGGTGCATGAGAATCCTGCTCGATACCCATGTCTATCTCTGGTGGCTCGAAGACTCCCCCCAACTCTCCCCAGACTGCCCGCACCATGATCAGTGAGGCTGAAACCGTCTATATCAGCTAGGCAACGCTCTGGGAGGCCGTCATCAAGATCGGGCTCGGAAAACTTGAAGCCGACCCCGCGAAACTCGTGACCGGGATACGCGAGAGCGGCTTCGAGCCTCTGCCGATACCACCCGAACACACCCTTGCACTCCCCGGGCTTGCCAATCATCACAAAGATCCCTTCGACCGGATACTGATCGCGCAAGCCATTTCCGAACCGCTCCGCCTGGTTACGATGGACGGGGTTCTGTCGGCGTACTCCGATCTTGTAATCCAGGTCTGATTACGGGAAACCGCAGAAGGGCTGGAGACGTGCGACATTTTCTTCCTCCTCCACGGCAAGAAATTAACAGATGAATTTTCCCTCGTCCGCATGAAGAAGGGGACAGGCAAGGAGTGGCTCTTGATTAAGAAAAAGGACGCTTATCAATTGCATCTCGTCAGTTGATTCCTGCAGAAAAGGAATAGTTGACTTGGGGGCGATGGAGAGCAAGTGGGACGTCCATGATAAGTGGAAAGTAAAGACGCCCAAATTTCGCGTGCAGGGCGTTTTCATGAACCGGGCCAGGGGAAGTGTAAAGAGGTAATCGTTAAGGCAGTGGGATCATTACAGATCGACTTGTGGAAGTGTGTGAAATCTTGGAGAAAACTTGTGGGATACTTCGGGGAGAAATTAAGCGGAGATTAGGCAGTAACCGGTCAGATCAAATCAGTTTCGCGCGCGCTTTGGCAGTATCAATTATACTTAGCTTTCTGGCGACGTATTGTATTCTGAGCTAAATCATTCACCGGGATTACAGTGCCATTTTCGATGTACCATTTCCATTCGAGTGGCTTCTCGTTTTCATCGGCTTGGAAAACTACGACGGCGTGGCCCGGTTCCTTATATGCCATCCAGCCTTTAACCTTGATATATCTACCAGAGGATTCCGATATTTGAACGATGCCGCCCATGTATTTAAGACAAGAAACGCCAGGATAAAGGCTTTCAGCCTCCTGAACCGACTTAATAGCATTGTTTTCAAAGAGTTCCTGCTCAATGCGAGCTTCTTCGCAGCCTGTCAAAATCAGTAACAGCATTATGCAAAGGAACAAGCTCTTCATTTAGCAACCTGTGCCGCAAAGGCCTTTAGCAGTAACCGATCATGCAAATTATCCAGTTGCAGAGACAAATCTTCCTTTTTTTTGCAGATTTTTGGATTCAAACTCTTACCAAATGCAGATTTATAAAGCTTTTTCTGTTCTTTAATTTCCATAGTATTAATTGCGTAAGATTCGTCAAGCCCTTCAAGTCTAGTGTAACTTGGATTTCCGGACCTTCCTTTAATCCTTTTCGTCGCACTGATTTGACCATCAATATTAATTTTGGTCGGCAGCAAATCGCAGTAATAGATAGCTGCATTCAAGCCCTTGTATTGCGTATTTTCGTAAATTGTCATACGGGCTTTTTCTATCGCACCTCTATCGATCCCACGCCTCTCGAGCTCCTCAATTGCATCAGCAAAAGCAAAATAAGGAGTAAGTAATACAAGTAGCAAAAGAATAGCTAGTCTCCGCCCCATAATTCCCCCCTTACCGCACCAATCGCCTCACCAGCCTACCCACCACCCTCAGCCGATCAGCAGCATCCCCCCTGAAAATCTCCGGCTCGTAAAGCGGGTTGTCGCTCTTCACGATCACCGTGCCGTCGCCCTTGCGCTGGATGCGCTTCACCAGAAGCGACTCGTCATATTGTAGCACATAAACCGAATCATTGCTTATGCGGCTAATGCCGGTATCTACCAGGATAAGGTCGCCGTCAAATAGGTAGGGCTCCATGCTGTCGCCCATCACGCTTATCACCGCGGCGTTAGCCGGTGAAAGCCCAAGAGAAAGCTTCAGCCAGTCCGACTTGAACGCCAGATAGTCAACGATCTGCTCGCTTTGCACCACCGCCCCGGCGCCTGCCGAGGCCGCTATCTCATAGCGCGGTACCCGGACAAAATCTCCGCTCTTGTTCCACTCCGCAGTCTGATCCACCGCCAGCTGGGCGTCGCTGTCAACCGCACCTATTTCACGCGGACCTACACCCGCGGCCAGCCAAGCAAGATTAACTCCAGCCGCCTGTGCAATCACTTCAAGCGTATCCAATGATGGAAAAGTTTCTCCTATCAAATAACGACGAAGTGTCCCTTCAGAAATGGCGCACTTGTCGGCAAAAGAACGGTTAGATTCTCCTCCCATCACTATCTTTAAACGAGATTTGAAGGCGTCAGAGTTCATAACACCAACTCTGACGCGAACTCTGACGCGCAAAATCTAAGTCAGAGTTTTCTAACATATTGTGATTATTCACATATTATCCCAATAAAAATAAATGCGTAAAAAAAGAACTCTGACGCGTATTTTTTGGTTGACGTGCGTAGTTTTTGGATTTATAAATAGAACCCAAGAGACAAACAACTTTTGCAAAGAAGTTAAAAAAAGGAGTGGCAAATGAATCCATATATCACCCCAAGTGCAACCGAATCATTAACATCTCAGGCAGACCGGATCGCTAATCGGTTTAACGCCTTGCCGCCGGGTGGTCGGCCCGCCTTCGCAGTGAATGTTACCGGCATCGGTGAAGCACTGGCCGAAGCGTTAATAGACCGAGGGTTGACGGTTATTCGTGTTGGCCGAGTAGCATGCTGGGAGAATCCTCCAGAGACTCGGTAAATACACAAACCTTATGAGTTGTCCTTGTTTCGCCTTCCAAAAGGATGTGCTCCACGTTGACAGCTCGAAGCAATTTGTATTTGTCTGCTCCGTACCAGCTTCTTGGATTTAAAAAGTCGCCCTTAGATATAGCCATAAATGGAGACTCAGCCTCGAAATTAGCCAACAAGGAATCAACATTACCGGGCACGTATATTTCCAACAGATAACGAACAGGTTTTACCATAACTACCTCCAGGAGTTTCTATGAACCGCAAAATCAAGGCCCTGCTCATAGAGCGGGGGATCAAACAGAAAGACATCGCCGCAGAGCTAGGCGTGCTGCTCTCCACCGTCTCCGGCGTCATCAACGGCCATCATTCATCACACCGAATCAAGGAGCACATCGCAAAAAAGCTCCACAAGCCCTACGAAAAGCTCTGGGGTAAAGCCGCCTGAATAATAAACAATTTTTCACAAAGCCGCAACCGTAAACAGCAAAAAATGTTTTGTTATTTTTCCGGCCCAGGAGGGCTTTCCGCATGGAGCAACCGAAGATACACCACACCGCCAAGGAACTTGCAGGATTGCCAGGGATGCCATCAACAGAAAGTGCGGTGATTCGCCGTGCCAAAAAAGAATCATGGCCAAGCCAGCCCCGCGCCGGTCGCGGCGGCGGCCGCGAATACCCACTGACAACACTCCCCGCCGAAACCCGCGATCACCTGATGAACGCCCTGATCGCAGCCCTCCCCGAAAAGCTCTGCCCGCTCCCGGCAGTCAGCCCCGGCACCGCCCTGGTAAAACGAGAAAAAGCCCAGCTCCCCGCCATCGAAACCCTTGAAAAGTGGCGCCGCGAATGTATGGACGCCAGGATGGTATTCATGCGCCTCATTGAACGCGCTGTCGCCTCCGACATCGGCGTGAACAGGGCGATCAATACCATCGCAGGGCAGGCGCAAAACGGCACCCTGCCGGCAGAGGTTGCCCGTTTCATCACGCTGGCCAACCAGCGGAGCGGCAAAGACACCAAAAAGCGGACACTATCCTACGACGGCATGATGAAATGGTGGTCCCTCTGGGTAAAGAACGGCAAGAACCCGATCGCGCTTGCCCCCAAGGGCGTGAAAAAGCTCGAAGAAATAACCCTGCGCCACTACATCCGCGACTATCCGGCAGGAAAAGCCGCGCTGGTCGCAGTTCCCGCCGCTATCCCCCCCTGGCTCACCTGGTTCCTCGACGAATACCGCAAATTCACCAAGCCGAGCCTTGCCGACGCGCACCGCACCCTCAGGCGGACGCTTCCCAGGGACATCCCCTATCCAACAGTCGATAAGGTCCGCCGGATCTGCAATCAGATACCGCTGGTGCTCCTCGAAAAAGGGCGAATGACCGGCGCCGAATACAAGAGCATCCTGGGTTATGCCGAGCGGGACGCCCGAGAGTTCGACCCCATGACCATCTGCCAGATCGACGGCCACAGCTTCAAGGCCTACGTCGCCCACCCGACCACCGGCGCCCATTTCCACCCCGAGGTCTGCGGCGTCATCTGCCTCACCACCAAGATCCTGGCCGGCTGGTCGTGGGGGCTAGCCGAGAGCTGGCGCACCGTCGCCGACGCCTACCGCCACGCCTGCACAGTGACGGAAGAGAAACCGTGGGGCGGGGTAACGGCGATTCTGGAGGCCGATCGCGGCGCCGGGAACATGGCAGGTGTAAACTCAGACGACATAATCGGCATGTTCGCCCGTGTCGGCACCACCTTCATCCCCCCCGAACAGGGAGGCAACCCCCAGGGGCACGGCGCCGTCGAGAGGAGCAACCAGAGCATTTGGATCAGGGCTGCCAAACAGCTTTGCACCTACACCGGCAAGGACATGGACCGGGTCGCGAGAAAGCGGGTTTACATCCAGCTTGAAAAGGACTTAAAAAAAGCCAAAAACGAGGGGAAACTCGGGATGACGAAGACCTCCGAGCTGCTCCTTGCGCCGGATGAATTCACGGCCTTTCTCCTGGACACCGCCATAGCCTACAACAACACCCCCCACAGCGCCCTCCCCAGGATCACCGCGCCGCCGCCGGGATATCCGGACGAACGGCCGCGCCGCCGCAACATGACCCCCTTCGAGGCCCTGGCCGAACGGCGAGCCCAGGGGTGGGAACCGGTTGCCCCACTCCCCGAGATGCTGCCATATCTCTTTATGCCGCATGAGCGGATACGGGTCCGCCGTGAGAAATTTACCTTGAGAGGCAACACCTACCACGCCTACGAGCTGCACAATTACCACCTGCGCGAAGATCTCATCGCCGCCTACGACATCCACGACGCGGAAAATGTCTGGGTGCTCGACCCGGACGAGCGGCCGATCTGCACGGCCAAATGGAACGGCAACCGGGTCCATGCCCAACCCGTGCCGGTGGTGCAGCAGGCGGTCATGGAACGCGAGAACCGCCGGACAAAGAACCTGGAGAACAAATTGGAGATGGTGCGAGGCGAGGCGGACAGCGCCATCGAAGTCGCCCCCACCCATATCGAGCTGCCGCCCGAAGTCCTGGCAGGGGAGGCGCGCAGAGAAGAACTCCACCAGCAGAAGGTCGTCTCCCTGGCCCAGTCAAAAAAGCTGCGCGACGTCTCCAGCTCCCTCGACGTTTATTACCTGATCCTCGGCCGGATCACGGCCGGGACGGTGACTCCGTACCAGGTGCAGTGGAAGAAAGATTTCGAGTACTGGGAAGAAAACCGGAAAAAGGTAGGGCTGTTAAAGGACGATCCCTACTGCCTGCACGATCCCGAGGAACAGAAAGACAGGCTGAAGACTGAAGGCTGAAGACTGAAGGTGAGAAACTAAAAAAACCGCCTGCAGACACAGGCGGTTTTTAATACCCCTTTGATAGGGGTAATCCAACGACAGGAGGAGAATAACAATGAGACACGAGATGGTAAAGACAAAAGATGTAAGGTCCGCAGACAGTAAGGTCGGCGATCTGTTGGACCCCACGGCGGACATCGAGACAATGGGCTGCCTCTGGGGGCCTCCGGGCACCGGCAAAACCACCACGCTCGCCTACCTGACCAACCTCTACGACGGCATCTTTATCCGGGCGCTCGGCTGCTCCACGGTCACCAGCATCCTGGGCGACCTCTGCCTGATGCTGGGCGGCAAGAGGCTTTTGCGCCGTGCCGACATGGTGGAATTCATTTGTGAGCGATTGACCAAAGAAGACGGCAGCGACCGGCCCCTGGCTCCGCGGCCAATCTTTGTCGATGAGGCGGATTATTGTTTCCGCCAGTTCGAGATACTCGACTCCCTCCGCGACATCTACGATATCTCCGGCTGCCCGGTGATCCTGGTTGGAATGGAAGATATCGCCCGCACCATCCGCGAAAACGGCCGCTTTGCCCGGCGCATCACCCAGTGGATCGAATTCAAAGGGCTCGACCTGATAGACACCGCCCAGGTGGCCCTGGAGACATGCGAGGTGGAGGTCCGAGAGGATCTTATCGAGTACGTCCACCGGGAGACAGCCGGCAACATCGGCCGGGTCAAGATCGGCCTCGATAAAATAGAGAAATTCGCCAGGGGCAACGGCCTCACTGCAATCTCGCTCGCCGACTGGGGCGAGCGCCCACTGTACTTTGACCAGCCCATCTTCGGCAAGCCGACAAAAGGCACGCCACCAAAGCACCCACGCAAATAGTCCCTTGTGACGCTGCGATAAATAATAACGACAACCGTGGGGCGTCCACAAAGGGGGAAAAGAGTGGCAAAGGAAAAGAAACGATACACAGCAGAGATGCTGCGCAGATGCATATGGAGAGGCTTGGGGGCGCTGAAGGCAGCCGCCATCCCGGAGTTGATGGGAGTCATACCGGGGATCGGCCGCGACAGCGTCAAAAAGGCCGTGCGCAGCATGGAGATACACGGCTACGTAGCAAAAAACGGCAAGAAGACCCGGTGGGGGATGCAGTATGCGCATACATACAAAAAGAGGTTATTCCCGCAGCTACCGCCCGTGTGCGAGCGCTGTGGAGAGCCGTTTTCGGCCAAAATCTGCGATCCTTCCTTAAAAGAGAAAAAGAAACAAAGAGAAAGAGAGAAAGTAGCGGCTCCGCCCGCCTATGTCCCCGCAGAGATCGACCCCGCCACCTGGCACAAGATCCCGGCCGAGATCACCAAGCGGCTGGAGCTGGCCCTGAATGATGAGGAGGTGGCCCATGACGCGGCCTGATCAGATGCAGCTACTGCGCGACACCTGCGCCCGTCTCACCCAGGCCGAAGTGGCCCGCCGGATAAAGTATAAAGACAGCACCGTCAGCCAGATACTTTCAGGTACCTACGGAGGGAGTCCGGACATTGTGCTGCAGCGCGTCGAAGAAGTATTCGGCTCCACAACCGTCCTCTGCCCTGTCCTGGGCGAGATCAGCCTGGGCAAATGCGCCGACAACAGAAAGCGGCCGCTGATAGCCACCAGCCCGCTCAACGTCCAGCTCTGGCGGGCGTGCAAGGAGTGCAAATCATGACAAAACCAACCAACCCCCGCAAAGGAGGATTAAACCATGCTTAAACGCCTAATTAAGAAAGCATTTACACCGCTGTTAAAAACAAAACCGGCACCGCTCTCATATGACGAACTGGAGCGTCGGATTGACAACCAGACCAAAAAAACGGAGGTGGGACATGCTTAAACGACTCTTCAGAAGGCTCAAAAGAAACCGCTACTTGAGAGATCACCGCCGCATCAGCGACTACCGCGCCACAGCAATGGCCGTGCGAATGGTCTGCACCGGCGCCCTGCGGAGGCTGGCATGAACTTTTACAGCTATGCAGACAACAGAGGCATGCAGTACCACCCTACCAAGGAAGAGGCAATAAGCGCCTGTGATGGGGCTTTGCGGGAATTCATCCACAACGGCGGCATTAAGCATCCCGACGTCCTGGGGAATATCACCTGGGGCGAGGCGACCGAAAGGGTGGCACAGGTTGCCGACAATAGCTTCGCCCTTAAACGCCAGGACAGGCTTACCTACGAGGCCGCCCATCCCCAGGTGGTTGACGGCCGCATGCCCGATGCCGACGGCAACCTGATCCTCTTGTCTAACATCCACGAGCAGGATCAGCTGGAGCACGACATGGTTCTCTCTATCGCCGCGATCTGGGAGAACCTCAACGGGAAGCTGAACCGGTTTAAAGGGTATTGCTTCGAGGACGTGACCACCTTCGTAGACCTGCTGTTTGAGAAGTACAAAGCCAAGCGGGGTGGCACCGAGGGGAACATGTCGTTTACCACACTGGACCGGCGCTGGAAGTTGATTATCGCGATCCAAAAGACGATCGATTTCGGCCCGGAAATCGAGGTTGCCAAGGTGAAGATGCTGCAGGCCGTCAAAGAGATGGCCAACAGCGCCGACATGGAAACAATCGTCACGGCCACCTACACTCAGATTGACGGTAAACTGCGCGTCGCGGAGATTCTGCGGCTCTGCAACTACAAAATAAACAACGAGACCTGGAATGAGGCCGTTAAAATCGTCAAAGACGCCATAGAGGTGATCAGTAAGAAAAAGCAGATCAGACTCTATCACCGCAACGATCAGGGGCAGTATGACGCCGTGTCGCTCAATATAGCGGCGCTGTAAACGAGGGATAAACAATGACAATGAACAAAAACATCCAGCCCGGCGATCATCTTTCGATCTTACCTCCCCATGGTCCGGCCGGCATCCTCAAACATCAGGTGGCAAGTGTGGTTGACGGCCAAAAATCCGCCTTCCACGGCAAAACCTACCTCTACCCGACACCATCCCACGGGCTGCAGCCGATCGGCGTCACCCAGGGGCTGGGCAGCGACTGCTGGATAGTAGCCTACATCACCCCGAGCGGCGCGCGGCGCAAAATCAGGACAAACCGGCTGCTGGTCCGGGCAGACGCAACCAAATTGCAGCAAGAGCTCGACGCCTGGGCGACAGCGCACTGCCTGGCAGAGGTGGCGCAATGAACTGCCCGGTATGCAAAGCCGACATCGAAATAGCGGCCATTGACATCTGCCCTGCCGACCCTGCAAGCGGTAGTATTGAGGTGTTTTTCGACTGCGAGGCATGCGGTAATTTGTCGACCGCAACGCTGACGCCCGAAATGTTCATAAAAGTAGATGAGGAGGTAGCCAATGCTGATGCGTGAAAAAGAAATCGACGGCATTGAGACCGTCGGGGATCTGCGATCCGCCTTGGCCGACGTCCCGGATGAAATGCCGTTGAAAGACTGCTTTGACGAGCCTCTGATGGCGAGTCTGTACCAGGACAAGGAAACCGGGGATCAGCACGTAACAACCAGATAACCCATGCGAAACGGAAATACATGAATTTATGTATTTTGCACATAGATTCATGTACTCCGTCGCCCCGGCGTGGCTGCCGGGGCCTGATGATGCAGCCAGGAGAAAGAGCATGAGAACCATAACCACAGACGTCTTTGTCGACACCGCCCCCAGGTCCGATCGCACCCTCGTCCCGCAATCCGAGATCGAGGCGTTCCCCTTGGCCGTCAAAACCTTCGACTGCATCCTGCTCAAAGCAACGATCAGGCCCGAGCAGTGCGCCACCAACCGCACCAACGATCTCTACCTCTGCGGCAAATGCACCCAGGAAAAGCCCCAAGTACAGGCACGAGGCACGAGGCCAAAGGAGCGAGGTTCAAACCTCGAACCTAGAACCTCGAACCTGGAACCTGCATCAAAAAGCCCCTGGAGGCGAAACCCCATATTCATTCCCGAGGTGATCCGCAAGGAAGCGCTGCCAACCCCGAGGCCAAAACCGGTAAAAGTAATAGCCGCTGCGCCGATCGTAAAACCGGCCAAAGCAGCAATACAACCGGTCAAGCGGGTAGCCGCTGCGCCGATCGCCAAACCGGTCAAGGCGGCAAAAAAGGTTGCAGCCCCGAGAAAAGCCAAACCGGTGATCTGGCCCTTCACCCCCGAGATGGACGCGCAGATCCGCGAGGTCTACCGCACCGGCACCGGCAAAAACGAGGTCCGGGAGCTGGCAGCGGCATTCAGTTACCCTCGCTGGGCCGTCTCCAAGCGGGCGCAGATCATCAGCGCCTACGATCCCCGGATCAAGGAGAGCAACTGGACAAAGGCCGAGCTAGCGCTCCTGAAGGCGAACGCCCACAAGTGTCCCGATCGCATCCGCCTGGCGATGAAAGAAGCCGGCTTCAGCCGCTCCACCACCGCCATCCTCCTCAAGCGCCGGCGGCAGGGGATGCTCCAGGATCTCGCCGGCTATTCCGCCCATGCCCTATCCAACCTTTTCGGTGTCGACGCCCACTGCATCACCGGCTGGATCGACTCCGGCTGGCTCCGGGCCGAAAAGCGCGGCACAGCCCGCACCGCAGTCCAGGGCGGCGACATGTGGTACATCCTCAAACCAGACGTGCAGCGCTTCATCCTCAGCAATTTCGGCCTCATCGACATCCGCAAGGTCGACAAGTTCTGGCTGCTCGACCAGGTCACCGCCGGCGTCGCCTGCGACATCAGCCGCATGTGCCAGAGCTACGCCGCCGGCATCGGCATCCACCAGGCAGCCGTGGCACTATCCGAGATAAACGACAGGATCACGGCAAAATACCTCACAGGTGAAACCAATGGGTAAATGGAAAGAGCACCCGCGCTACAACGTGATATCGGTTCGCCTCTCTGATGTTGAGGTTGCGATGCTGGATAAGCTCCGCGGTAAAAAACGTCGTTCCGCCATCATGCTCCAGGCTTTTGAGGAGCTGGTAAAGGTTCAACTTGACAAAAAGACCAGATTGCATGCCGGGCAATGATAAACGTGAGCTCTTTGAAGAGCGCGTCGCCATCATGATCCACGATGGCCACCTGGAGCAAAGCGAAGCCGAGAGGAGAGCGCGGAAAATAGTCGAGGGGCGGGCAGACGAGCCCGAGCAGATAGACCTGGAGCTGCCGGAATACAAGCGGATGCTGCAGGAGTTTTATAAGAGATAACGATCAGCTTTGAGCCGCCTGACGGCTCGAAAAAGCTGGTTATGACATTTTGGGAGGATTGAGCATGTATCAGGCATACAGATCGGATATAGGATGTTGGGCTGACAAAACCTGGCTGCCGTTTACTGGCGATACGGAAGCGGCTTGTCGTCAATCCGCAGTTAGCGGGGGTCTGACAGATTTCGACTTGGTGTATATAGCTCAGGTCGATCAAGAGGTTGAAGGTGTGCAGCCTGTCCCTGCGGATGCAAAGTTTGCAGGGAAGTTTTGATAGTCATAACGGGCCTGCGCTTGACCGGGGGCGCTTTTCCTCCGGTCGGAGCGCTTGTTATGTCACGAATCACCCGCTGCGGGAATTCCCGTAACGGAACAAAATCAAGGAGATGGATATGGAAAACATAGACCGTAAATTCCGCATTCTGGCAGTCAACCCCGTCAACGGCAAAATCTACACTGAGGCCGATTCCCTCCTTCTCTGTGCCAAAGACACAGCCGTTCCTGCCGCACTCTTCGCTTATAAGCTGGAATGCGAACGCATCGGGGCAAACTCTGAACACATCAGAAGCATCGAACTGCTTTACAACCGGGTCAAGGATTACCATTCAGCCATTGAATGCCGGGTGCCTGATACTATCGGAGCAGAGATTCCGCGTTGTTTGGCTGGTGATTCCCCGCAGCCTGCCCCGCTTCCGCACCAACTCAGAATGATCGAAGAACGGCAGATGTTGGACGAAAACCGCCAAAAGCTGACCGCGTTTATTATGGAGCCATATCAGGAGCGAGTTGTTGTTGAACGTAGGGAGCTGAACGAAAAGCGCAAAAAATTGATTTGCTATATCCAGTCTCCGCAATTCCATTCTGTGAACGGCGCTGAAAAAGCCCGGCTGCACAGACAGGCGGCTATCATGTCCGATTACTACGATATTTTGACAGAGCGTATCAACTCGTTCCGTCCTGCCCCTCCAGGACCTCCAACGGTGCCTGTCTGTCGGCACGATAAACACGTTGCCTAGAGTAATCTAACGGCAAGCACAGCGGCGGAGCTTGCGGAGTCCGCTGCTGCGGGAGTTATGCACGCAATGCGTACAGAAACGGCAAATAAAATGGAAAATATGACACCAGCAGAATTGAAAGACGCCCGGCAAAAGCTGGGCTTAAACATGGCCGAAATGGCAAAAAGCCTGCGCACCCCGTATCGCACCTACCAGGAATGGGAAACAGGCGGTCGCCGCATCCCCGGCGTCTGCGCCGTGGCAGTGGAGCTGCTGCTTAAAAAGGACCGCTGGGTGATGATGGCGATCGATGCGCGGATCGCAAGGGAGTGCGGCAATGAACGCTGAAAGAATCGACGAAAGCGGCTGGTGGCAGCAATGGCTGCCATTGCCCGGAAATGAGGGGGGGGGTACTCCCCAACAGCAGGCACGAGGCACGAGGACAAAGGCGCGAGGTTTAAACCTGGAGCCTCGAATCCCGAACCTCGAACCTGCATTAAGAGACCCTTTAACAGGAGTTAAACCATGACTAAACCAGCAAAAAAAGGCCCTGGCCGCCAAAGCCTTGGCGGAGGTGGCTACGATAAGTTCCGCCGCGAAGAACTCGCCAAGATCCACATCGGCAAGAAGGATTTGGCCCTGACAGACGACATCTACCGCGATATCCTCCGGGAGGCCGGCGGCGTCGAATCATCCAAAGACCTCGACTGGCGCGGACGGCAGGCGGTCCTGGAGCGTTACAAAGAGCTGGGATGGAAGCCGCAGCCCGCCAAAAAAGCAGCTCCCTCTACCTCTGGGAGAGGGCGGGGGGTGAGGGAGTTAGCCGACGATCCCCAGAGCAAGAAGATCCGCGCCCTCTGGATCGAGCTGCACCAGGCGGGCAAGGTGCGCGACCCGAGTGAGACGGCCCTGATATCTTACGTCAAACGCATGACCAAGGTCGCCGCCCTGCAGTGGCTGAACACAGCCCAGGCAAGCACAGTGATAGAAGCCCTGAAAAAGTGGCTGACCCGAGGGGCCTAAAGGAGAGGTAAACCATGAACAATATTGACCTGAGCCGATACCCGGAAGTGCTTTCCGACCTGATCGACAAGGCCGCCGAGCAGATCGTCCTGCAGCTCGCACTGGCTCCCGACACGGCAAAGCAATCCGTCTACATCGTCACCGAGATCATCCGCCGGGACTGGTCCGGATCAAACCTCTACCTGGCCAAGGGGCTGGCCTACGATATCCAGAACCGCGACCGGGAGATGTACGGCGAGTTTACCGGCGGGAACCATAAGCAGCTGGCGGACAAATACGAGCTCACCGTCCGCCAGGTATACGATCGTCTCGCACGGATAGCCGAAGAAGAGTTCAAGCGCCGCCAGCCGGGCCTCTTTGAGTAAAAAAGTTGACGGCAGCAACAAAAGCGGATATATAGCGACGATAATTCAATCAAGGCCCCTCTCCAACCCCGGAGAAGGGCCTTTCTTTTTGAACCCCCTCAAAAGACTCTTCCGCAATGAATCTGTAGTATCCCCCTCGTCATTGTTTTTCTCCTTAGCACCCCGCCCCTGGACTCGTCTCCCAGGGGCGGGCACTTACATTAATAACACACCACACGTAGGGGCGGGTCTTGTGCCCGCCCGAGATAGCCGGCGAAACAGTACCGGCGAAAAAAGGGAGGGGGGCCGCCCCCTCCCCATCACCACGAGGTGACCCATGAACATAACCGCAGCCCTCATCGCCAGTTTCCGCCGCGTCATCGTCGCCAACGAGCTCGACAACGATCTTAACTACGCCCTCAAATTCAGCGACCCGGACGGCGTCCGGAGCGGCAAATCCGGCTGGAGCTTCGGCGTCTGCCAGTTCGACACTCAGAACAACCCGGCCGCGCTCCAGTGCCTCGCCGAATGCGGTTTCACCCCCGCCGAGATCGCGGGTATCCGAAACCAGACCATCGACGTCCACCAGTTCGAGCATCGCCTCAACGCCAACGCGGCAATAGTCGAAAAATGGGACCGCCGCCAGCTCTCGAGCTGCCTCACCCGCGCCGACTATATCCTCGACAAATACGGCATCACTCCGGCCGACGACGCGGCATTACTCGCCGTCGCCGATTACGACAACCAGTACCACCTCTCCGATATCGACAAAGTCGGCACCCTGGTCCACGGCCTGAAACACCTGGGCGTCCCGTTTACCGCCAAGGACGTGCTCCAGTACAAGCTCAGCGGCACAAAATACGGCCGCGAGCACCCCGGCGACTGCAAGCGCCGCTACGATAACCTGGTCGAGATCATGGCAGCGTAAACGTAGGGGCGGACCGCTGGCCCGCCCGCCTTTGAATTGATAACCAAAGGGCGACCCACCGGGTCGCCCCTACAGGAGGCATCAATGCTCGAATTAATCAAGTCACTATTCACCTGGCTCGGCGAAGTCCTGGAAGATCCCAACGACAAACAGGGCTCCACCAAGCGGCTCTGCCTGCTGCTCTTCCTGACCACCGTGATGTTACTCATCGCCATCATCACCCTTCTGACTACCCCGATCAAGTTCCCGGATATTCCGGAATCCGTACTTAGCCTCTACAAGTTCACCCTCTTGATCCTGACCGGCGCCATTGTGGGAGATAAGCTGATCGCCGCATACAAGTTAGTCAACGGAGGCGACAATGCTGACCAGCCTGATAAATAAGGGTAGAGACGCATTGCAATGCGTCTCTACAAGATTCACCGGCGACCTCCAGCAGATCGACTGGCCCCGCACCGGCCTCCTGTGCCTCTTCATCCTCGCCGCATTCTTTGCCCTCATGCAGTGCGCCATGCCGCAGATCCGCGAGATCACCACCACCGAATTCCGGCGCGTCCGCGAGATCCGCACCGTCGAGTCGGTCAAGCGCGTCCTGGTCCCATGCCCCGAGAAAGGGATAGTCGCTCTCGACAAAGCCGCGGTGGCGAAAAAACTGAACCTGACCTGGCTCCAGGGCGGCGATATCGCGCAGGCGAATACCACACCCCAACCCAACCTCCCCCAACCCCCTCCTAAATTAGGAGGGGGAGCCGCAGGCGGGGGTGATCCAGTCCCCGGCAACCCGGCCGACCTTCAGGTCACCGCCACCGCCGACCTGCCCGAAAGCAAGGCCGGCTACCAGGTCGTAACCGTATTCAACACCGAAACCGGCGTCACCGAAAACATCGCAAAAGAGAAGCTTTTGCCCTGGTTCGCCTTTGAGAATCACGGCTCCGCCAGCGCCTGGTACGGTTACAACCAGCAGCTGCTTAACGTAGTCGACCTCGACGCCCGCTGGCAGTTCCTTCGGATAAAACAGGTGCACCTGGGGCTGCGCGGCGCTGTCGGCAGCGACGGTGACAAGCGCATCCAGGCCGGCACCATCTGGGAGTGGTGACCATGAGATATGTCCTATCAGTCCTATTAGTCATATCGGCCCTTTGTGCGCAGGTCTACGCGGCCGACACATGCAACCTGGTGATGAAAGCCGGCGCCGATTTCAGACCCACGCTCGCCTGGGCCGATAAGACCGGCCATCCGATTAATATCACCGGCAACACATACCAGGCCGAGTTTCGCGACGCTCCGGAGGGGACGCTGTTCGCCCGGTACTCGACCGTTATTACCGACGCGGCCAATGGCAAAATGCAGCTCCGGCTGTCACGGGCGCAAACCACACGGCTCTCCAAGAAAACCGGCGTCTGGGATATTAAACAGACTACCCCGGACGGCCAGGTCAAGTACCGTTTCGGCGGAACAGTGATAGTAAAGCCTCCGGTGACCGCGCCATGATCCGCCGTGTACTGCTCATAGCATGGCTCTGTCTGGGCGTTGTCGACATCAGTTACGCCGTTGATCCGGTCAACGTTACCATCACCACCGATACCGTCAATGTCACCGTCACCGAAGAGACGATCAACGTTACCATCGATGACGGAGATACCGTAGTTGCCGTCACGGTGCCGGAGGTAGAGATTATCCAGGTCGAAACACCAGGCGAGCAGGGCATCCCCGGTCCCCAGGGGCCGAAAGGCGCGGACGGCAGCGGCGGTACCGCCGGAACGCCGACAATGATTTTCGGAGGGAGATTCTAATGCGGACATGGCTGCTGTTTATCATTCTCGGCCTCGCCGGTTGGGCCATCGCCGACACCCAGATACAGTTCCGCCAGGGAAACCAGGCCGATCTCCCCGCAACGGCCGCCCAGGGTGAACCTCTCTGGACTCGGGACACGCACAAACTCTACGTCGGTTACTCCACCGGTCTCACCGAGCTAGGAGCAACCGGTCCACAAGGCCCGGCCGGAGCGGACGGGGTAATCGGCCATGATGGTGCAGACGGAGCTACGGGCGCAACCGGCCCGCAGGGCACCCAGGGGCCTGCCGGGTATGACGGCAACGACGGCACAAATGGTACCAACGGAACCAACGGAACCAACGGAACGAACGGGACCAACGGTGCGGCAGGAGCAGACGGCAAGAGCTATGACTGTTACATCACCGGTGGCGCCCGGACCATCCTTTACAACGCCCTGGGGCTGTTGCCGCTGCCCGCCATGACACCGTATACTGTAGCCTTCTACGAGTCCGGCCTCAGTGTCACACCAGCCAGCTACGCCTGGAGCGTCCCAACGACAAAAACGCTCCTCTCCGGATCAGGATCAAGCAGCAGCTTCACCCCCACAGTTTTCGGCACGTTCTCAGGCGCAAAAAGCGACAACTGGATTGCAGTAACAGCTACCTACAACGGCCAGACCTGCAAGGCCGTCGCCCCGATCTCCATCACCCGCATCGGCGACACCGGCGCCCAGGGGCCGGCAGGCGTGCCCGGCTCTCCCGATACCCAGGCACAGATCCTGGCAAAAATCGCCACGTCCACGGATGCCGCCGTTCTGAGCATGCAGCAGGGTCCGACCGAGGCTGCAACCGTCGCAAAGTTTCAGATCAAGGACCGGACCCCCGGCAATACCCGCATCTACTGCGACACCATTGCCTGCTATTTCAAGGATGTAAACGGCTACGTGCGGGTCCAGATCGATCCGACCAGTTACAGCATTATCATGCGTGATACGGCCAACAAACTGCGTCTGAGCCTCGACACCTTCGGCCAGATCCAGCAATACCGCGGCGACGGCATCAGGCTGGCATTCCAGGTCTTTTCCTCCGGACGGGTGGAGATCCGTTGAAATACTTTATCGCGATCATATTAGCCTGCGCCATCGCCCTCGGACTGCACCCCGATCCGGCTCACCAGCCGGAGGGAGGCGACATGCTCGATGCGTTCCTCGCCGGGCCGGTAGCCCATGCGGATCAGCCCTGCATCAGGTTGAGCAGCTATACGCCGAGGTACCGCCCACAGACGGGCTACACCCCGAATTTCAAGCCAGGCGACTGGCAGAAATGCACGAGGCTACCATGAACTATCGAATATTCACGTATCCACAAGTATCGCCTCAATACATCGTAGCCCATGGTGCGATCGGCGAAGAGACCGTGCTCAACCCCGGTGGCCCGGTAGAATTGCCGCCCGGCACGCCGGTCTACAAGCCAGGCAATTACAACATCTATGCTGCCGACTCGGCCCAGCGGACCATTCTCTACGCCGATCCCGCGGGCACCGCCACCAGCGCCGAGATATTCAACGCCTGCCCCGGCTGCCGCAACTGGCGAGCCGATCAGATCCGCAATGAGGGCTCAAGCAGGCTCTCCACCCTGGCCGGCCCCTATCAGGGACCGGAGCGCGAAACCTGGTCGATCCAGATGACCGAAGCCGAAGCGTGGCTGATAAACATGCAGGCCCCGACCCCGCTCCTGACCGCCCTGGCCGTCAACCGCGGCATCACCATCGATGCCCTGGTGGGGAAGGTCATGGAAAACGTCCAGCTGTTTCGCGCCGTCTCCGGAGTGATTCTGGGGCAGCAGCAGGCGCTGCTCGATAGGATCTACACAACCCAGAACATCACCGACCTGCTCGCCATCACCTGGGGCTGATCGATGCACGTAACCGGAGATATAGAATGCTACGTATGCAAACAGCCCGTACTGGCACAGGGTCTGCTCCACATCGAGACGTACGTGGATAAAGCCGGCCGGCGGGTAAATTACGGCCGCTGCTCCATCTGTTACTGTTTCCACCGCCGCGCCCCCGGCGATCCGGAAAGGCATCGGACGGTGGCCAATGGGTGACGAAATGGACCGGACACACAGCACAACCGTAGAGACGCATTGCAATGCGTCTCCACCCTCGACGATTGCGTCGACTGCGGCCAGATCATCCCCGAGGCGCGCAGAGAGAAGATGCCCGGATGCCTGCGCTGCATCGGCTGCCAGAATGACCATGAACAACTGTTATCCCACTGGAGGGCTCTGTGAATTACCAAGGATGGATCTTAGCTTTCAACGTTTTCCAATTTGTTCTGACCAGCGGCATCGGCATCTACGTCTGGTGGTCCAACCGCGACAAGATCACCAACACGCGGTTTAAAATGCTTGAAGATAAAATGATCAAGCTTGAGACCGACATCCTCCACCCGCCATCCTGTCCGCATCATCCGGGTTTTGTCGGCCGCCTCGACAAAATCGACCGGGGCGTCAGCAAGATCGACGGCCGCTTAGAGGGGATCGGCCGCATGGTCGATCTACTGACACAAAACGAATTGGGAGGGAAATAATGAGCGAAGCCTTTATCCAGCTGATGGCCGAACATCGACGGCTCGTCATATTGCGGGCTCTGGCCAGCGATCAAACCGCCGGCAAAGCCAATGATTCCATTCTCCACACCATTGTCGTCGATCGTGGCGTCCAGAGCTCCAGGGATCAGATAAAAGCCGCCTTGTCGTGGCTCAAGGACCAGGGGATGGTAACGCTGAAGACCCTCGAAAGCGGCACCTTTGTCGCCACCATCACACAAACCGGCCTCGATGTCGCCTGCGGCAATGCGATTGTACCGGGCGTTCAGCGCCCCTCGCCGGGGGCCTGACATGGGCAAACGGCAAGAACAGGAACTGGACGCCATCCGCCTCTATGCCGACGGCACGGAGATCCCGGCGATCGCCGTTGATCTGCAGGTGTCCGAAAACTCCCTCCGGCAGTGGAAGAAACGCGCCGGCACAGAATGGGACGACGCCCGCCGCGCCGCCCGCAAGGGACAACTCGCCTCCATGGAGGATGTCGGCTCCCGTATCCGGCGCTCCCGGGAGATCACAACACAACTCACCGGCAATGCCAAGAACCAGGGCGAACTGGGACTGCTGCTCAATCAGAGCCTCCAGACCATGGTTTTCGACATGCTCGGCCAGATATCCACCACCGGCATCGTCGACATGGAAACCATGGCCGCGACCACCGACCAGTTGAAGGGGCTCAGCCTCACCCTGGCCCGGCTGGAGAAATCAGCCTCCGACAACTTGAAGCGCGACGCCGAGATTCGCAATCAGGCCCATGAAAATGCCTTGAAGCTGGCAGCCGCCACGGCAGTGAAAACGGTAAAAACCATCAAGGGCGCTACCGATGAACAGATCGAACAGATCAGGGCCGATATCCTCGGCGTGGAGATCCAGAAGTGACCAGCGAGGTAACCCAGCCAGATACCGGCAATCTGCCGGTGCGCAATGTCCCCGCCTGGGCCACCCCCAAGCGCAAGGACTTGCGCGTCCCGCCGGTGCTGTTGCCATACCAGCAACGCTGGATCGCCGATCAGTCAGACGTCAAGATTTTCGAGAAATCACGGCGTGTCGGTATCTCCTGGGCCGAGGCCGCCGACGCCGTCCTTTATGCCGCCGCCGACAGCGGTGATGATGTCTGGTATATCGGCTACAACAGAGAGATGGCCCTGGAGTTCATTCTCGACGCCGGTATGTGGTCGCGCAAGTTCCAATCGTTCATCGCCACGATCGAAGAGACAGAAGAGGTTTTCACCGATTACGAGGTGGTCGGCGGCCAGAAGATCGTCACCGAGCAGAAGATTCTCGCCTTCCGGATCACCTTCGAATCGGGTAACCGGATCACCGCCCTTTCCTCCAGGCCGAACAACCTGCGCGGCAAACAAGGGAGGGTAATCATCGACGAGGCGGCGTTCCATGAAAACCTCGCCGGACTGATCAAGGCCGCCATCGCGCTGCTCATGTGGGGCGGTCAGGTGCGGATTATCTCCACCCACTTCGGCGACGCCAACGAGTTCAACGAGATCATCCAGGAGATCCGCGCCGGCCGTCTCGAATACTCCCTGCATCGCTGCACCTTGGACGACGCCCTGGCCGATGGCCTTTTCCAGCGCATCTGTCTGGTACGGGGTAAGGAATGGACACCGAAAGCAGAGGCCGAGTGGCGGCAGAAGCTCATCAACTTCTACCGCGGCAATGCCGACGAAGAACTGTTCTGTATCCCGAGCCAGGGTACCGGGGTCTACCTCGCCCGCGTCCTGATCGAGCGCTGCATGAACGAAGCGCTGCCGGTCATCAAGTGGAGCTGCAGCAACGAGTTTGCCATGCTCCCAGACGAAGACCGGTCCGCCGCCGCCCTCGACTTCTGCCGGGAACACCTCTTGCCGCTCCTGGATCTGTTACCGAAACAGCGCAAGCACTGCTTCGGCGAGGACTTCGCCCGCTCTGCCAACCTCACCGTCCTCTACCCGGCCACCATCAGCGAGACGCTGCGCTTGCGCGTCCCATTCGTCGTCGAGCTGTTCAACGTCCCTTTCAGGGAGCAAGAGCTGATCTGCTTCTATATCCTCGACCGCCTCCCTCTGTTTCAGCACGGCGCCTTCGACGGCCGCGGCAATGGCCAGTACCTTTCCGAGCGCGCCCAGCAGAAATACGGCATGCTCAAGATCACCCAGGTCATGCTCACCGAGGCCTGGTACCGGGAAGAGATGCCCAAGTGGAAGGCGCATTTTGAAGACGGCACCATCGAGCTGCCGAAAAACGACGAGCACATGGATGATTACCGCGCCGTCAAGATGGTGCGCGGCGTGCCGAAGATCCCGGAAAAACAGACCGCCACCAAACCGGACGCCGCAGCTATCGGCATTGCCCGCCACGGCGACGCCGCCATAGCCAGCTGCATGATGGTTTTTGCCAGCCGCCAGGCACCCGGCGATACCTGGGCCGCCTCCCGCGGCCACCGCGCCACACGAAAAATACTAGAGGGGTACCACAATGCAGCGTAACGGCCTCTATTTGGCAGATGGATCATTCATGCGCTTCGAACAGCGAGGCGCCGCCACAAGTCTTTCCTCCGAGATCGCGACCCGATCCCGGTCCCTGGACTACTACACCCTGGGCAACATGTACCTGCCCAATCCCGACCCGATTCTCAAGGCCCAGGGCAAGGACATCAAGGTCTATACCGATCTCCTCACCGACGACCGTGTCGGCGGCTCCATGATCAACCGGATCAACGCCACCCTGGCGCTCGACTGGGAGATCGATCGCGGCAAAAGCAGCAAGTCCCGCCAGGCCAGGTTCGTCAAGGAAGTCTTCAGCCGGCTGCCGCTCAACACCACCATCGAGCAGACCATCCGCAACTCTCGCGGCTTCGGCTACGCCCCTGCCGAAACCGTCTGGACCAAGCGCGGCGACGGCCTCAACGCGCCGGTCGACGTGATCTACAAGCCTCAAGCCTGGTTCGTTTTCGGGGAGAACAACGACTTGCGCTTCCTCTCCAGGGAGCAGCTGCTGACCGGTGAAGAGCTGCCCGCGCGCCGCTTCCTCTGCCCGGTCAACGAGGCAAGCTATGAGAACCCCTACGGCCTCGGAAACCTCTCCCGCTGCTTCTGGCCGGTCGTCTTCAAAAAAGGGGGCGGCTGGCAGTTCCGCATCAAATACGCCGAAAAGTTCGGCGCCGTCTGGCCGGTGGGCAAGCTTCCCCGCTCCGCCACCCAGGACCAGATCGACGACATGCTGGGCATACTCGAAGACATGATCAACGACGGCGTCGCAGTGATCCCCGACGACGGCAGCGTCGAGTTCCTGGAGAGCGCCTCCAAGGGCGCCACCTCCGACATGTTCAGCACCATCCTGGCCGATGCCAACAGCGCCATCTCCACAGTCTGGCTCGGCCACGCCGGCGCCGGGCAGTCGGTAGGCGGCAGTCTGGGCGGCGAAGAGATGGCCATCGAAGTGCGCAAGGACCTGCGCGACTCGGACAAGACCATGGTCGAGGCGACCATGAACCAGCTCATCGATTATATCTGCGAAGAGAACTGGGGCAGCAGCGAAGGGGCGCCGCGCTTCTCGCTCTGGGAAGAAGAGGACGTCGACAAGGTCCAGGCCGAGCGCGACGATCTGCTCGCCGGCGCCATGGAAAAGAGCGGCCTCAAACTCGCCCAGGTGTATTTCGAGCGGACCTACAACCTGCAGCCGGGAGACGTGGAAGTAACCACCCCCCAACCTCCTTTAGGCCCTTTGGGTCCTCCTAAATTAGGAGGGGGTGCCGAAGGCGGGGGTGGTAAGTTCGCCGAGTCACCCTCCCTTGATAAGGGGAGGGCCGGGGAGGGGTTTCCCGACCAGATAGCCCTCGACAAGTTCATAGCCGGACTCACCACACCGGCGGAGCTGCAGGAACTGATAGCCGGGGTATTGAAGCCGGTCTTCAAGGCAGTCGAAGAAGGCGGCGATCTCCAGGAGCTTTACGACGAACTCCCCAGGCTCTTTCCTGAAATGGACACGAGCCGGATTGAAGAGATCCTCGGCCGGGCCTTCTTTGTCGCCTCCGTCTGGGGCCGTCTCTCGGCAGAAAACGAAGGATGAATTATGAAGTATGAATTATGAAAAAAGTCGACCTGCTATACGCCTTCGGCCTCAAGCCGGAGCGGGCCATCGCGTACCTGGAGTCGAAGGGGATGCGCATCACCTTCGACTGGCACGAGATGCTCGACGAAGCGCACGACAAAGCCTTCACCGTGGCCAAGGTCATGCGGCTCGACATCCTCCAGGATCTGCGCGGCGCCGTCGCCGAGACCATGGACAAAGGCCTCACCTTCCAGGATTTCCGCAAGAGCCTGGAGCCGACCCTGCGCTCAAAAGGCTGGTGGGGAAAGAAAGAGATCCTCAATCCCGCGACAGGCGAGCTGCGCATGGCCCAGCTCGGCTCTGTCAGACGGCTGGAAACCATCTACGAGCAGAACGTCCAGACGATCTATTCAGCCGGCCGCTACCGCTCCCAGATGGATGGCGCCGCGAGCCGTCCTTTCTGGATGTTCGTGGTTGTCATGGATGTCCGGACCAGCCGCATCTGTTCGCCCCTGGCCGGGCAGATATTCCGTTATGACGATCCGATCTGGGCTAGTTTATACCCGCCGAACCACTTCCGCTGCCGCACACGGGTACGCGCCCTCGACGACGCGGGCGTCATCGAGATGACCAAAGACGGCCATGGCGTCTGGAATGCCGAAGGGTCGAAAGGCCGTCTCGGCAGCCGCGAGGTTACGCTCAAGGACGGCGCCGTCGCCACCATCGCCACCGTCAAGATCGGCAGCACAACAGTCGCCACCGATCCCGGCTTCAACTACAACCCCGGCAAAACGGCCTGGCAGCCCGACCCGGCGAAATACGACAAGCCGCTGCGCAAACTGCTGTAAAAACTCCTCCCCTTAGTTAAGGGGAGGCTGGGAGGGGTTAGCTTTTATGTCGATGGTGGAGCTGAAAATAGACGATCGCGAATGCCTCCGGGTGCTCGATAAGATCGCCCGCAAGGGGCGCGACGCCTCGCCGCTCATGGTCGCCATCGAAGGTGACATGCTCGATGCCGTCGAGGAGAACTTCAGGCAGGAAGGGCGGCCGAAATGGGCGGACCTGCGCCCCCGCACAAAAAAGGCGAGGGAGAAAAAAGGGCACTGGCCCGGCCAAATCCTCCAGGTAAAGGGGATACTGGCCAAATCCGTCCAGGGCAGACACGACAGCCACAGCGTAATTGTCGGCACCAACGACAAGCGCGCCAAGCTGCTCCACTTCGGCGGCGAAGTCGCCCACGGCGCACGGGAACGGACGCTTCACTTTAAGCAGGTAAACAGGGGGAAGATTACCCGAGCGGCGCAAAACGAAAAAGGGCGACTGGAGGGAGGAGACCTCTTTTCAAAAAAGAAAGGAAGCCACTACGGCATGAAGGTCCAGGGCAAAGCCTACACAGTGAAGATCAAGGGGCGGCCGTTCATGACCATGCAGCCTGCCGACATCGCCAAGATCAAGCGGCACGGCCTCCAATTTCTGGCCGACTTGTAGCCTCTACAACTCACGACTTACTGCTTTTCACGACTCACGGTTTTAAGCCGCCAAATTTGCCCGCCAGCGCTTTCGGGGTATAACCCCCCGGCCTGCTCCCGGCAAACCGGCTACAAGGAAATTTAAAGACTGTTTTAAATCGGTTCTGAAACAGGCAGCAGATGTTTTTTGAAGGGGCTCAAAAGATTTAAAGGATCAAGTAGTGTAAAACATCTAAGTGTTCGGTGAAACCGAACACATAAAAGGAGTCGCGCATGGCGACACTCAAAACAAACGAACCGATGGAAGGCGCCTGGATCGAAGCGTTCAAGGTCGGCACCTGGACCGACAGCGCCGGATATACTTCTCCCTGGCCGCCGGACCGGATTGATGCCTTATTGGCCAAGTATAATCCGAGTTTCCACACCGCCCCGATTCGTATCGACCACATCGAACCCCTCCAGCGCAAGGGTCGCGGCCCGGCATTCGGCTGGATCGCCGCAGCCAGGCGCGACGGTGATCGGGTCATGGTCAAGCTTTCCCAGGTGCAGCCCCAGTTCGAAGAGTGGGTCCGTTCCGGCATGTTAAAGGCCCGCTCCATCGCCTGGGACCAGGATAAAGGTATTCATCACCTGGCATTCCTCGGCTACAACTGCCCGGCGATACCGGGGATGGAAAACGTCTACGACGACGGCGACAACGTCGTCACTATTCAATTCAAGGAAGGAGGCAGCATGACCAAGGAAAACGAGAAGAACCCCCTGAAGCGAGCATTTGCGGCGTTCATGCAGTTCATGAGCGGCGGGGCAAAGGAGCGGTCGCAGTTCTGCGCCGACTGCAAGGACAACGTCTGCGTGTCCTGCTGCCCCACCGGAGCCGTCAGCATGACCGCAGACAAGGGAGCGATCATCGACCCTGCCAAATGTACAGTCTGTTACGCCTGCAGCCGGGCCTGCTGCATGATGCGCGACCCGGTCCAAGGGATGGAAGTAGCCAACTATAACGATAAGGAGACGGAGATGAAAATTGAAGAAGTCGAAGCCGTTGTCGCCAAAGCAGTCGGAGCGGCAATCAAGCAGTTCAGCGACCAGCTGGCAGTATTCTCGGAAGAGAACAAGGGGCTGAAAACAGAGCTCACCGGTCTGCGCAAGCAGTTCAGCGACTCTGCGGCCGACGGCGATCGCCGGGAGTTCACGGCATTCTGCGCCTCTCTTCCCACGCGGATCGCCCCGGCCCAGATCCCCGCCCTCGTTGCCCACATGCAGACGCTGAAGGGCGCTGAGCCGGTCGAGTTCGACGACGGCAAGGGAAACAAGATCACGAAGAGCCAGCTGGAGATGTACCAGGAGAGCCTCAAAGCCCTTCCGCAAACGATCCAGCTGAGCGAATTCGCCACAGGAGATCGGGTCGGCAACCGCAAGACCGTCACGGTAGATACCGGGGAGTTCGGCGACGGGCAAGTGGACGAGGATCGTTTACAGCTCCACAGCGACGTCCTGGCATACCAGGAAGCCCACGCCGGCACGTCCTACGATACCGCCCTCACGGCCGTCATGTCAAAGAAAGGGGGGAACTGACCCATGGGTAAAAATCAATTTGCAGATCAGCTGTCAGGCCTCCGGGTCGTAGATCCCATCCTGACCAACCTCGCCCGCGGCTACACCAATGCCGACTCCATCGCCGACATAGCGTTTCCGATCGTCGGCGGCCTGACCCTGGAGAGCTCGGTCTATATCCTCTTCGGCAAAGAAGCCTTCCGCCTCTACAACACCGAGCGCGCCATTCGCGGCAACTCCAACCGGATCGCGCCGGGCAAGCCCAGCTCCGACAAGTACGTCATGACCGAACACGACCTCGAATACCCGATCGACTACCGCGAGGATCAGGACGCCGCCTTCGCCCTGCAGAAGTACGCCACCAACCTGGTTGTTGCCGGCATCCAGCTCCGCCGGGAAAAACTGGCGGCAGATCTCGCATGCAACCCGGCCAACTACGGTGCGGGCAACAAGCTGGCCCTGGCCGGCGACGACTGTTTCTCCGAGCCCGCCTCCGACCCGGTCGGCGTCACCCAGGACGGCGACGAAGCGCTCCGCAGTCAGATCGCCAAGCGCTCCAACATCATCATCGTCGGCGCCTCCACCCTGTCGCTCTGGAAGAAACATCCCCAGTTCCTGGCCCGGATCAAGTCCACCGAAAACAAGGTGGTCACCAAGGCCATCATCGAAGAAGTCCTGGAGAAGAAGATCGTCGTCGGCGAGATGATCTACACCGACGATGCCGGCAACGCCTTCGACATCTGGGGCGACATGATGCTCATGCTCTACCAGCCCGCCGCAGTCACCGGCCAGGAACGGACCATGTACGAGCCCTCCTACGGCTACACATTCCGCAAAAAGAACAAGCCGGTCGTCGATACCTACGTCACCAACGGCGGCAAGGTCCAGCTGATCCGGAACACCGACCTCTTCGACCTGAAGATCGTCGGCGCCGACGCCGGTTACCTGGTCACCAATACCAAGAAATAAGGGGGGTAAATCGTGAGCGCTGAAGAGCAGAAAAAGACATACCGGATAACCGGAACCAATATCCGGTTATCCGGCAAGGTTCACCGCATCGGCCGGAAGATCGACCTCACCGTCGAAGATGCGGAGCGGCTGAAGGAATTCCTCGAACCGCTCGAAGAAGAGCCGGCGGAAGATACCGCCGAGATCGATGCTCTCAAAGAGCTTATCTCGAAGCTGAATGGTCAGCTTGCCGAGAGGGAAAGCGACCTCGATGAATTGACCGGTGAGCTGAGTGAGCTGTGTACTACGGTCAACACTCAGAACGCCAACATCATCAACCTAAACGCCGGGGTCGCCGATCGCGACAGCACCATTGCTCTCCGCGACAAAAGCATCGACGGCCTCACCAACCAGATCGCCAAGCTCAAAGAAGCTCTGGTAAAAAAAGAAGGAGGTAAGAAGTGAAAACCCAGATCATTCTCGGAACCTGCTCCATAACCGCCCTGACCGCCGACCTCGTAGCAAAGCGCTTCGTCGGTTTCGACGGCGCCAAATGCGGCGCCGGTGCCAAGGCCCTCGGCGTCTGCGATGCCGATACCGCCGTCACACGCCCGGCGCCGGTCAACTTCTCCGGCATCCTCCTCGTCGAGGCGGCCGGTGTCATCGCCGCCGATGCCGACGTCGATTCCGATGCCGACGGCAAGGCCGTCACCCACAACGCCGGAGCCATCAACGGCCACACCCTCGACGCGGCCGCGGCCGCAGGGGACATCATCCGCATCAAGTTCTAAAGGAGGTTAATCCATGAGTAACAAGTCATTCGAGATAGGTTTGATCATTGCCGGCTGCTTGATTCTGGCCACCGCCGCCATGGCGCTTGCCGCCGGCAGATATCCCTGGACCGCCGGAGCACTCACCGTTGCGAAGGAAGTCACCAGCAAGCCGCCCGTGGCTCCGGAAAAGGGGCAGTCTGGCTGTAACACCCAGACCATTACCAAGGGGGCTATCCAGGGGAAATACAGCTCTGTCGCCGGTTATGTCAGCTACAGCGCCGATGTTGTTACCGCCGCCGGGGCGGCCGAGCCGGTCAAATGGGAATTGGACGGCACCCAGGTAGCTACCGGCCCTGGTTTCGAATTCGTCAACTCCAGGGGTACCGAATACTCCCGTGCGGTCCAGCGAGTCTATTCCGCCGTCGCCCGGTCCCTGACCAGTTGCACCAGGCGGCGATAGTATAGATACTTGAATTAAGCGATCCGTAAAGAGGGCGGCACGTCCGCCCTCTTTTTACCAGGAGACAGCAGTGTCCTACACCGATTACGACAGGATGAAAAAGGCGATACCCGAACAGACCCTGATCGAGCTGACCGACGATCCCGGCCTCGGCGTGGTCGATCAGGAGAAGATCGACGGCTGCATCGAGGCGGCCGACAGCGAGATCGACGGCTATATCCCGGAGGAATTTCCGCTGCCTCTGGTCCCGGTACCCAGGGTCATCACCCGCATCTCCACCGTCATCAGCATCTACAACTGTTTCGCCCGGTACGCCGGCAAGATCCCGGAAACCTGGGCAACCCAGTATGACAACGTCGTCAAGCTCCTGGAGAAAATCCAGACCAAGAAAATCAACCTCCGCCAGGAAGAACAGGGTGAAACCACTACTCCGCCTCCTGCAGAGCGTTTCAAGATGTCGGCCCCGGAGCGGATCTTCACCGGAGACAAACTGAAAGGCTATATCTGATGCCCGCCATCCTCGACGTAACCGAAATAGAGAAGGCGGTCGAAACCCGGCTGGTGGAGAAGATCTCGCCGATCCGCAAGACCGCCATCCAAAAAGACGGTCGCTACCTGTTCAACAATCCGGCGCTCGCCATCTCCATATTCGAGTCCGGACAGTGGGTCAAGGAGGGGAAGCGGAGCTACCTGGTCCCCTGCACGTGCCACGTCCTCCTTACCGTTTCCAACGCCAAGGGGGAAGAGGGACGCCGCCGCATCGCCAACCCGCTCGTTTTCGCCATCGTCCTCGCCCTGGCCCAGCAGGATCTGGGGCTCAGTCTCAAAGAGCCGGGCATCGAACCTCGGCGTTTTGCCGATGTCACCGATGCTGACGATTGGGACGCAAACAAGATCGTCTACCTGGTCGAGTTCGGCCTCGGCTTCTACTTCCAGGTACCGAAAGACGAAGACGAAGCCTTAGACCTCATCGGCGTCGCCGTCGATTATTTACTGGAGCCGGGCGATGAAATCGCCGATGCCCAGGACGAAATAAACCCCGCATAAAGGAGGCACCATGCCGCTCGTAATGGCCCCGGAGGGCCTCAAGTGTCCGAAGGAAGGCAAACGCCGCGAATACATCACCGACGATCCCAAGGGCGTCGAAGTTCCCGACACCATCTACTACCGGCGGCTGCTGGCCGAGGGGTCGCTGCTCGAAGTCATCCCCGACCCCCCCGTGGCAAAGGGCGGAGAAAAAGAAGGAGGCAAAACTAAATGAACGACACGCTCCCCAGTTCCACCAAAAAGCCTGGCGCCTATATCGGCTTCAATACCACCCTGGCAAACCGCAACCTGCCGTCCAATCCGCAGCGAGTCCTGGTGCTCGCTCAGCGCCGCAGCACAGGCACCGTCGCCGCCCTGGTCCCGACCCAGGTATTTTCCGACTCGGCCGCCGCCGACTTTTTCGGCGCCGGCTCCGCCGCGCACCTCATGTGCCGTGCAGCCATCAAGGCAAACCCGCTGATCGATCTCACGGCGATCGCCGTCGACGACAATGCCGCCGGCGTCATGGCCGCCGGCACCGTCACTATGACCGGCCCGGCCACAGCCGCCGGCGTCCTCACCCTCTGGATCGCCATGAAAAAGGTCGAGCTCGCCATCGCCAGCGGCGATTCCGCCAACAGCATCGCCGCCGCCCTCAATACTCTCCTGGGCCAGATCGCAGACCTGCCGGTCACAGCCGGAGTCGCCGGCGCTATCGTCACCCTGACCGCCAAGCACAAGGGGCTCATCGGCAATACCATCAAGGTTGCCAAAGACGCCAATGCCGCCCTCCCGGCAGGCGTCACCGCCACGGTCGTCGCCATGGCTGCCGGCGCCACCGAACCGGACGTGACCAACGCCCTCACCGCCGTTTTCCCGGTGCGCTACCAGCTGATCGCCACCCAGTTTTCAGACGCCACCAACATGGGGCTCCTGAAGACCCACCTGGACACCGTATCAGGCAAGGTCGAACAACGCGGCGCCAGAGGCTATACCGGTCTGGTCGGCACCTACGCCGCCAGCATCGCCATTGCCGCCGCCACCCCGTTCGAGCGGATCTGCCACGCCTGGTCGCGCGGCTCGCGCGCGCTCCCCTGCGAACTCGGCGCCGCTTACACCGCCTACCGCGCGAGCGTGGATGATCCTGCCATGCCGCTCGACGACGAAGTGCTTCCCGGCATTCCGGTACCGCCGGTCCAGAGCGACTGGCCGAGCCGTGCCGAGCAGGAGAGCGCCCTCGACAACGGCCTCACCCCGCTCTATGTCGGTGTTGATAATCAGCTCCACATAGCCCGCGCCATCACCAGCTACCTCACCGACGCCGCCGGCAACCCCGACGAAACGCTCCTGGACGATAACCCGATCCCGATCCTCGATTACGTCCGCGACACGGTCCGCGCCATTCCGCGGCCGAAAAAATGCACCCAGAAGCGCGCCGACGCCTACCGCGACATGATCTATGCCCAACTCAAGAAACTGGAGCGGGCCGAGATCCTTCAGGACATCGACAAATACAAGGACCGGCTGCAGGTGGTCGCCAATCCCGAAGACCGCCCGGCTGGCTGGTTCCGGGTCACCATCCCGGCGCCGTATGTCCCCGGACTGCATGTCCTGGATACGACCATCGAGCTGTATTGCCTTTAAATGGAGGTTTAACATGATAGTTTCACGCTGCACCCTGGAGATCAATGGCGAAGAGATCGACGACTTTGATGAGATCACCGAGCCGGAGGTCGAATATAACAAGCCGATCGACCTGATGCACAAGACCAGCCACATCGAAGTTACCCAGCGCTACAAGGGAATCAAGTTGAAGTACCTGGTCCCTGCCGATGCTCCCGAGTTCGATTTCACCCTGGTGAAGGATGGAGTCCTCACGATCTCCTACGCCAACGGCACCCGGCGCCGCTACATCGGTGTCTATGTCAACAAAGTCGGCAACGAGACGTACAAGGACGGCGGCGAAACGAAGCGCGACGTCGAATTCTCCGCCGAAGACCGAGATCCGAAATAAAACAGTAGGGGCGGGTTCCAAACCCGCCCTTAATGCAATGAAGACCAAAGCGGGCGGGTCATGGACCGCGCCCCTACAAAGGACAAACCCATGTTTACCGAAAAGATCATCTTCCCCGACGGCATCATTGTCGGTGGCGTATTGTTCACCGAGGCAATTCTCGAAGAAGAGGAGTTCGGGCATACCCTCCGCGCCTCCAGCCTGCCCGACATCGACACCAACCGCCTCGACGACCAGGCGTATTACGCCGCCGCCCTCCTGGCCGTCCGCCTCAAGGTCCCCGGCCTGTTCGAGGCGCGTATGAGGTATGACGACGGTTTCAAGGAACTCGTGGAAACGTATGCTGAAGACCTTGAGATGCCCCCGGAGCGGATGACCGCCGCACGGGTCCACCCTGTGTCGGCGGAGCTGATCGAAGGGCTCTCCAGGGGCGACGGCCGCAAGCTGTTGGCCGCCAGCGCCGTCCTCAGTACGCGGAGGGCGGAGTTTCGAAAAGAAGCTCTTGCCGTTCCGGATGGACTGCTTAGTGCTGATGAAGCTGGGGTATCGGGAAAAGGAGCTGCTGTCAAAGAGTCCGGGGGAGATCAAGGGGATACTGGCGGCATACAACCGGCTGCATGAACTGGCCAATAACGGCGGCAAATCAGGCCGAACCTACAAGATCAAGCGCAAGAAAAAAGGATGAGGGATGAATTATGAATTATGAAAAAAAGCCTTAACTTCATACTTCATAATTCAACAGTCATAATTGGGGTTAAAGATGGGCGATACTTTCAGACTGGCAATGCAGCTCACAATGATCGACCTCCTCTCCGGGGTCGCCGACCGTGCGAAATCGCACATCAAGGCGCTTGGAGAGCAGGGCAAGCAGGTGGCCAGAGACTTCGAGCAGATGGAGCGCAACGCCACCCGCGGCCTCAAGGCCATCGCCGTCGCCAACTACACCATCAACAAGATCAAGCCCGGCGTCGCCTCCGCCGCCGACATGCAGGAAGCCACCCTCGACGTCAAGATGAATCTGAAGGAAAGCGGCCAGAACGCAGGCGAATTGGCCCGGCAGCTGGCCGTCGTCCGTGCAACCGCCGTAGACATCCAAAAGCAGATGCCGTTTGGCGCAAAGGAAGTGATGGGAACGGAAAACGTCCTCCTTAAAGCCGGCCTGAAAATGCAGGACGTCACCGCTAAGGGAGGCGCAGCCTGGGCGGCATCGGCGCTGGCCACCATGGCCAAAACAGACCCACAATCCATAGGCGAAGGAATGATCACTATTGCCGCTCCTTTTAACCTGAAAGGCGGCGAGTATGCCGAGGTGGCCAATTTCCTGCAAAAGGTCGACCAGGCTTCAGTCTCGACGATCCCGGACCTGTTTGAAGGGATGAAAATGGTGGCGGGGCAAGCCGCCATGATGAAGGTGTCCTGGAAGGATACGCTTATAGCGATGGGCACTCTCTCTCAAAGTGGTCTCAAGGGTACTATGGGCGGCACCGCCCTTGGCGATTTCTTTGAACGGCTGGTGGCGGGGTCTCGCATCACCCGTAAAATGATTGCTGCCGTAAATGCCGATTTAGCACGGCAAGGCAAGCAGCCCCTCAAGTTTTGGGATGATAAGGGGCATCTTAAACAGCTCCCAGTAATAATCAAAAACCTGCGCGAATCAATGAGCGGTTTCACCGATGAAAAAAAGCTCCTCATCATGCATAAAATATTCGAAACTCAGGGCGGTAGGGCCGCAGCAGCTTTGATGCACGAAGGGGCGGGCTCCTGGGAGGAGGTCGCCGCCGGGGTCGGTAAAGCCGCCGACATCCAGGAGAAGCTCAATATCAGGATGGAAGGCTTCAACGCCAACCTCAAATCGCTCTCCGGAACCAGTCAAACTACCGCCGCCTCGTTCTTTTCCCCCTGGCTGGAACCGCTTAACGCCATTATCCAGAAAGCCAACGACGCCACAGCCGCCCTCGGCAAGTTCGCCGACAAGCACCCGAAAACCACCGACACGGTCAACGGCGTCCTCGCCGCCGGTGTGGCCACTGCTGCCGGCTACGGTGCCTACAAACTCGCCAAGGCTGGTTGGTATGGCGGTAAAGTGCTCAAAGGGCTCCGCGGCCTCCCCGGCGCATCCCTGGCCATGGGCGTCGCCGAGGGCAAAGCCGTCCAGGCCGCCACCGGTGTTCAACCTGTCTTCATTACCAATTGGCCGAATAGCTTCGGCACGGCCGCCGCCGTCGCCAATGCCGGAGGGATCGTCGCAGGCGGCGGGGGCAGGGCTGCACTGGCCGGGACACTGGCAACGGCCGGGCTGGTGACATCGGTCGTTGCCGCGCCGCTTATCTCCAAGATCATCAGCGATGCCCAGCGGGCGAACGGCTGGGACTCCCACGCTTTTGGCCGCGGCACCAAGGAATACGAGGTGATGGGTGTCGGCGGCAAGAAGCGCGACATCAACCTCACCGTCCAGATCGACAGCCAGGGACGCCTTATCAGCCGCTCCGACGACATGGGCTCGCAGATCAAAACAGTTCGCCGGGGCGCGTTCTTCGACGACATGCTCGTGAGCCACTGAGATGAACATCGAAACCGAAACAGGCTGGCTCGACGACATCGAGCTCGAGATGGTAGACATCTCCGATACATTCTCCAAGGCGATCGCCCGCTACGAATACCCCTACGCCGATGGCGCCGATCTCGAAGACATGGGGCAAAAGGCCCGCACCCTCAAGATCCGCTGTTATTTTTTCGACAACGCCGCTCAATCCACCTACAACGACCACATCACCCTCATCGATTACCTCTCCAGGAAGAGCGATTTCGAACTGCTCCACCCGAAATACGGCATCCTCCACGGAAAAGTTGAAAACGTCAACGTTCGCCATGACGAGCGCAAGCGCTGCGCCGAGGTGGACATCGACTTCATCGAGCAGATGCGCGACAGCATCGAGGCGAGCGTCGCCGAGGATGTCGCCGACTCGGTCGAGACCGCATTTGAAAACGCCCAGGAAGAGCAGTACTCCTCTATCGTCACAGCTGCGATCGCTGCAGTCGGCTCAAAGGTCATGATCGACGTACCGGCCGAAAACAGCCTGATGGTGCAGTTTGTCGGCCTTACCGGCCCGGTGCGCGACTTTGCCGCCGAGGTCGATGTTTATGTCCGCCGGTTCGAGGCGCAGGCTATTGATATCACCAACCCCGCCAACTCCCTGGTCGCCGGCATCCACTACGCCACCAACCTGCCGGGCCGGCTGCTCGGCAGCATCACCCGCGCCGTCGAGCGCCATGCCAGGCTCTTTGATGCCCTTGCCGCCGCTCCGGCCCGTTTCCTCGCCAGCCTCGATAATGGTCTGCTTAAGCTTCAGGTGACCATCGCCGTCCCGAGCTCCGGCCGCAGGGCAGCAGCGGCGCTGTCCGCCCGCTCCCTCATCGCCGCTACCCTCAAAATCGCCTGCGCCCAGCGGCTCGCCCTCGAAGCGGCTTATCTCTACCAGGCCGATGACCGGGCCGATAGCCGGGCCATGAACGCCAACGATCTGGAGGCATCCCTGGCGCTGGTCCGCACCCGCCTCCAGGAGGCGCTCGATCTCGACCGGGGCATCACCGGGCTGACCGCCATGGCCTGCTCGCTCCTGGAGCATGTCACCGCAGCAAAGTCCGACAGGGAATCGCTCATCACTGTCGATATCGACCGCCCGCTGCCGCTGCACATCATCTGCCTCCGCTACGGCCTCTCCTCAGCCGACGCCGAGCGGCTCCAGGCGCTCAACAGGTTCCGCAACACCAACAGCATCAGCGGCGAGGTGCAGATCTATGTCAGATAGGATCGCCATCCAGGTCGGCACGACCCGCATCGAGCATTTCATCTCCTACCGCATCGAGCACGATCTCTATGTTGCCGATCATGCTTTCAGTCTGCAGCTGTCCAACCCGGAAATAGACATCCGGCCGGGCATGCAGTGCCGGATCTTCGTCAACAACCAGCTGGAGTTGACCGGCCTGATCGAGCGGCGCCACCGCGTGTGCGACAAGGGGGGCAAAACCCTGACCATTGAGGGGCGGGACCTGATGGGGCTCCTAGTGGACTCATATTGCGAGTCATTTAATGACGTGGAAGGGAAAACTATCCGGCAGCTGGCCGAGCTGCTGCTGAAGAGCGTCCCCTTCATTAATCGTAAGAACATCATCGGGCAGCTCGACCTGGTCGGTAAACTCAAAACCCGCAAACGGCGCGGTACCGCCGACTTCATGTCGTTTTTTGATGCGCCCCATAAACTGGCAAAAATCGCCCCCGGCATGACCGTGTTCCAGGCGCTCCAGACCTATGCCCTTTCCCGCGGGGTGATGTTCTTCAGCCTGCCCGACGGCACCTTTGTCTTCGATGAACCGCTCACCGGCGGCGACCCGGATTACAACATCGCCTTCACCGGCGAGGGTGGCGGAAACAACGCCCTCGCCGCCGACATCGATGAAAACATCAGCAAACGCTATTCCAAGGTGACCGTCATCGGCCAGCAGCAAAGGACTGATACCGACGGTCTGGGCGAGCCGACTCACAATTCACCCCCTGGAGTGGCCCTAGACGACACCTTCCCCTTTTACAAGCCGTTCGTCGCCTGCAACAACAACGACTCCCAGAGCCCGCGGCTGCGCGCCAGGATGATGTTGAACAAGATGCGCCACGACGGCCAGCCGATGGAGTACGAAATGCCGCGCCACTCTCAGGCTGGCATCAACTTCAGCATCAACCGCATGGCCATGGTCAACGACACCGTCCATGGGATCACGGGCAACTACCTGGTCACCGCCCGCACCCTCTGCCTGGATAAGCAGGCCGGTCCGACCACAAAGCTCCGTCTCGGCCTGCCGGGGCTGGTTGCAGGCGAAACCGGGAGGCACAAATGATGATCCGCGGCATCATCGAAAGCGTTTCCGGCGGAATCGTCCGGCTGATCAGCGCCACCGGCCGCGTCGGCGAGTCGTTCGCAAAGCGTGAGTTCTTCCAGCATTACGGCTTCGCCTCACGCCCCAAGCCGGGCGCGGAGCATGTCACCCTGATCGCCGGCAACATGCTCATCACCATCGCCAGCGACGACCGCCGCTACCGCATCGAGCTTGCCGAGGGAGAAGTCTGCATCCATGACGACCTCGGCCAAAAGGTGCATTTGACGCGGGACGGCATTGTCATCAAAACCGACCAGAAAGTGACCATCGACGCCCCGCTCCTGGACGTGTCCGGAGATATCACAAGTGGCGGTAATATCAGCGATTCAACCAGAAGTATGGCTGCCGATCGGCAGATCTACGACGGCCACAACCATATCGCGGCGGGGAGCATCACCAGCCCGCCGCAGCAACCGGAGTAAACGCCGCAAATGGAGAGAGATAATGTCCAGAGTATTCATAGATGGGTTTGAGAGCGGCGGGATCGGACTGTGGGAATCGTTAAATGCGGGCTCTTACGCGGTGAATGCAGTCATGGGCGGGAAGGATGGAAATTATGCGCTAGTGCTGAACGGCAGAGCCCTAAGGATAGCCCTTTCAGCTAATGGAGAGTATTATGTGGCTGCAAAAATAAGTGCCGCCATTGATACCAATCAAACCTTTCTTGCATTTTATAATGGTGCGACGGCATTAGGATCTTTGCGATATAATGCTGCTGTGGCTGCTTACCAAGTCGCCCTTGGTAATCCTGGCTCTGGTTCATCTGGGACTGTGCTGGCGACAGGAACTACCTACATCCCTGGGTCAACTACATTCAACCTCGAATGGTGGTATAAACCTGCCACAGATGGAACGGGGAGGACGATCGTAAAGGTCAACGGGGTGGTTCAATTCGATTTTACTGGGGTGACTGCTGCGTCCCCAGGCAATATCAATTATCTTCATCTCGAAGGTATTACAGGTGTCAGCTATGTCGATAATGTCGTGATCGATAATTCGGAATGGCCTGGGACAACCAACATTCAGGCACTGAAGCCTAATGCTGCAGGGACAAACAGCCAGTTCATCCCCAGCGTCGATGGAGTTGCTAACTATACGATGGTCGATGAGGTTCCGGCGGTGGATACTGATTATGTCCGCACCAACGATGAAAATACCCTTGATCTATACGGGCTGACCGATTTTGTCCCGCCGCAGTCCGCGGTACCCTGGAAAATAAAGTGCATTCAATCGCAGGCAAGGGGGGAGTACGAGGGTGTCGCCAACGTTACTGGGCTTAATCTGGCAGTCAAGACAAATGGTGTTACCAGTGAGAGTGCCACTCAACCACTTACTACTGTTTTCTCCGATGTAGCGGCAATCTGGTCATTGAATCCCGCTACAGGATTATCGTGGACCATTGCAGAGCTCGACGCACTTGAGGCAGGTTTCAAGGCGAAGTTGTAAGCCATGGCCATTAGCAATGAACTTGCAGTCAGCCAAGCACTTGTCCAAGCTGAGCACGCTGATGATGCCTTACATGTAGCGCAAGCACTTGTCCAAGCTGAGCACGCTGATGATGCCTTACATGTAGCGCAAGCAGTGGTTCAGGTCGAATTCGGCACCCTAAAAGTCCTTGTTTCTCAGGTTGTAGTCCAAGTCGAATTCGGCGCACCGGACCAGGAACCCATGTACATCATTACGCTACAACCCGACGGCAGCATCAACCTCGATTTCGGGCCGGGCGACGACCTGTTCAACAGCGTGGTGCTCTCCCTGGAGATCCGGAAAGGATCATGGTGGCTCGATCCCGAGTTCGGTCTGGCGGTCCGCCCCCGCATGAAAAACAGCGCCAAAACGGCGCGCCTGTTCGAGGCAGATCTCCGCGCCGCATTGCAGTGGCTCATAACCGCGAAGCGCGCCACGGCCGTAGTTATCGCCACAGAACGGGAGCTGCCCAGCCGGCTCAAGGCCTTCATCGAGGTTACCGGAGCCGATGGCCGGACCGTACCCTACACCAAGTTCATCGAGGTGGTTTAAATGGCCTTTAAAAAGAGTTTCAACAACATCCTGACCGATCTTTTGACCAGCTATCAGAACCAGATGCCGGACATCGACATCAGCAAGGGGAGCCCGGTCTACATCAAGAGCGCAGCGCTCGCCTCGGCGCTCTGGGGGCTGTACAACGAAGGGGAGTATGTCGACCTGCAGCGCTTCGCCGACTCGTGCGATCGGGAGACGCTGGAGCATTACATCGCCATTCGCGGCATGTCGTTTATCCCAGCTGAAACCGATGCCGCACTTCGTGCCCGCGTGCTCGACGACATCCGCCATCCCCCCGCAGGCGGTAATAAATACGATTACATCCGCTGGGCAAAGGAGGCATCGCCCCTGGTAAAAAACGCCTGGTGCGTCCCGAGCGGCCAGGGGGCAGGCACCATCGATGTGATCGTTCTCGCCGATGCCGCCGCTACCGGTTCGGAGATCCCGACATCCGATCTTTTAGCCGCGGTGCGGGCCTACATCGTCGACATCTGCCCGGCCGACGTCAGGTTCCTCCGGGTCCTCGCGGCCGAGCTGATCGTTCAGGCCGTAACCATAGCCCGCATCGGCTCCGACTATGTCGCCGCCTCAGCCATCGCCGACATTACCGCCTATCTGGCGGGCATGGAGCCGGGCATCAGCCTCTATCGCGATCAGCTCAAACTGCTGGCCCTGGGTGGTGGTCCCGGCAGCGCCCCGGTCACGACTCCGGCGGCCGATGTGATCCCGACCGCATACCAGATGCTCCGGCCCGGAGTGATAGATGTCCACTAGCGAGCTTCTTGCATTGCTGATCCCGATCGCGTTCGGCGGGATTCAGCCCCAGGACCTGGAGCAGGAAGGCGCGGCGCTCGACGGATTCCTGGCCGATCTGGAGGCGCTTCGCCAGACGCTCATGACCGATAGCGACGAACTGATTCCGTCGAGCGACCGGATCAGGCTCGTGCCGGTTAGCGGCGACATCAAGAAACCCTATTTCGTCGCACTGGCCGCAGCCCGCGGTTACACCATCCGCATCGACGACTATATCCTCGACGACCCGTGGTGCTACTTCACCGCCGGCATCTCCCTGGCCGGAGATTACCTGGCGCAGGAAAACACCATTCGGCCCTGGATATGGGAGGTGGTCGTCATGGCCGTTCCGGTCGCGATTCCGGCTCCTGACCTGGAAACGCTGCTGAACGATCTGAAACCGGCGCACGTACTACTCAACTTCACCTATCTCTAGCCCTCCCCTGACAAGGGGAGCGGGGAGGGGTTAGCAGGAGGATTTAATGGCTAAAACAGTCTTCGCAGACGGCGATATCGTTACTAAAACAGGCGGCACCCGCGTTCTGGCCGCATGGCTCAACAAGGTTTTCAGCCACCGCCACGACGGCGCAGATGCCGACGGCAGCGCCCCGCTCGACTATGCCGAGGATACGGGAGCCGTCAACGCCCTGGTCGCAGCGCTTGCCCCGGCGCTGGCTGCCCTCGTCGTCGGCATGCCGTTCGGCATCCGGGTCGGCAATACCAACACCGGCGCAACTACCCTCAATCTCAACGGACTCGGTGCACTCCCGGTCCACAAACTGGGAGGCGCCGCGCTGGCAGCCGGCGATATCCAGGCCACCCAGATCGTACGGTTCGCGTACGACGGTGCGGCTTTCCAGATCCTCTCATACAACTCCCCTCCGAGTAACGATACGCAAACCGTCCAGGGGCAGTCCGCGGCCATGCTTGCCCCTCCCGGCGCCCTGGTTCCGTTCGGCATGGCGAGCGTACCCACAGGCTGGCTTCTTTGCGACGGCCGGGCCGTTCTGCGCGCTACCTATGCAGCCCTCTATGCCGCCATCGGCACCACCTGGGGCGCGGGTGACAATGTCTCGACGTTCAACCTTCCTGATCTCCGCGGCGAATTCCTCCGGGGCTCGGATAACGGCCGCGGTGTAGATGCCGGGAGGGCTATTGCGAGTTTTCAGGCCGATGGGCTGAAGCAGCACCAACACTATGTGGCTAACTACGACTTCAATGCAAGCCCAGCCGGCACTGAACTCACTAATAATAACACACTCATGGTTTCCGGGAACACCCACGCCGAACAGGGCTATACACTGAACGGCTCCAACACGGTAGCGACACGGGGGCTTTCCAGCGAGACCGGAGGGCCCGAGACCCGGCCGCGCAACATCGCCGTGCTCTACTGCATCAAATATTAAAGGAGGTCCGGCATGGCGGCAAGATCTACCTGTCCGCCAATGGTGTGCTCACCCATGCGGTAAGCGGCAACCCGATCGGCACAGCGATCAGCGCAACTGAGATATTAATTGGGGGCTGTGTAGGGGAAAGAGATAATAAAGAGGAAGCGGCCGAACCATGTTAGAGCATGGCCCGACCGCCAACACACAGTATCAAACACTGTGAGCCGGCCGAGGCTTCCCGCTCCGATCAGAGCCGGGAGAGCCTACCACAACCAACCTGAAAAATAAAGGGGCTCACACAATGAAACATTATCCGATAGTAGCATGGCCAGGCGGCAAACGCCGATTAGCAAAGGTTTTACTGCCCATGATTAAAAGCAGGCAACATGAATGTTATGTCGAAGAATTTGCCGGTGGCGCCAGTATGTTTTTCATGCGCGACCCGGCAGGCGTTGAAGTTTTAAACGATGTTAATACCGAAGTAATAAACCTTTATCGGGTGGTTAAAAATCACCTGGAAGAATTTATCCGGCAGTTCAAGTTTGCATTGAGCAGCCGCCAACTGTTTGAATGGGCAAAGGAGACACCAACCGAAGTTCTCACTGATATCCAGCGTGCTGCGAGATTTCTGTATTTACAGAAATTATCTTTCGGCGGCAAGGTATCATCACAAACCTTCGGCATCTCCCCAAGTTCACCGCCCAGATTTAACATCCTCCGCCTCGAGGAGGATCTAAGCCAGGCACACCTGAGACTGGCCAGGGTTTGGATTGAGCACCTGGACTGGGATGTCTGTCTGAAAAAATATGACAGGGACTACACCCTCCATTTCATGGACCCGCCGTATTGGGAAACCGAAGGCTACGGCGTTCCGTTTTCACTGGAGGAATATGCCAAGATAGCCGAAGCCATGCGAACCATGAAAGGCTCGACTATTCTCACCATTAACGACCACCCGGAGATGAGGCTGATATTCAAGGGCTTCAAGTTCGACACCGTCAAGATCGACTACACCATCGGAGGTGGAGGCAAGGGCAAAGGGCGGCAAGAATTGATCTACCGGAACTGGTAATAACGAGGATTGATTTTAAAGGTTGGTATCTATGGCATAAACTAGCATGGGCAAGGTCAAAAAGTGCCACTACAGGGCAATTTCGGAGGCCGTAAAGAAAAGCCCTCCAGGAAGGGCCGTGAAAAGTCAATTAATCATGAATATCAATTTCAACGCTACAAGCCAACCTCGCCACAGTAGCTGTTCCATGAAATGATAAAGTGCTGAAAATGGGTTATAAAGGCAGGCTCATAAGGCATAGTTGGGGTAGGGCAAGAGTAGAAAATGCCGCCATAGCTAAATCTAGCAAGCTCACAGCCGAATCGCCGACAGATTCACCTGTAAAAAGACTGTTAATAATGACATCCATTATCAAGTTTAAAAGGGGATTTCAAAGCATGTTTAAGAGGGGTTAAACGCCCCTCTTTTTTGAAGCACTTCTACTGCCAAAGCAAACGCGAATCACTGCCAAATTGAGCGCGCGGCAACAGAAGATATGCATCGTAGATACGGGATAGGCACCCAGTTGTCGAGCTTTGCGTGAAACTGCTTTTTTCAGGTGTTTCTCAACAACATCGAACAGCCGGGCGCCGAATATCACCTCATGGATAATCACGTATCGTACTTGACATAATATATCTTATCGGACGTTGATGATATGCTTAAACCGGGCTCAAGGCCCGGTTCCACTCCATCAGACATTCCACTCCATCAGACATTCCACTCCTTCAGATAAGCATCTCCCGGCTCTACTATAGTTTCCGTCGGTCAATAACCCTTGCTGCTTTACCTTCTTGCCTGGGAATGCTGTTCGGCTCCACCAGTTTTACGATAACTCCGACACCGAGCATCGACTCGATCCGCTTCTCAATCATCTCAAGAAATGCCTTTTGTCGCTTCATTTCGTCGAAGAAGATGTTTTCTGTAACCTCGATCCTCACTTCGAGCACATCCATGGCCCCCATCCGGTCAACCACCAGTTGGTAATGGGGTTCGCATCCTTCGATGGCAACCAGCACCTCTTCGATCTGCGACGGGAAAACATTCACCCCTTTTATGATGAGCATGTCATCGCTGCGCCCCATGGTTTTTTTCATCCTCACCTGAGTCCTGCCGCATGAGCATTTCGAGTAGTCGAGACTGGTAATGTCCCTGGTACGGTACCGGACCATCGGGAATGCCTCTTTTGTCAGGGTGGTCAGCACGAGTTCTCCGACGCTCCCCGGCGGCAATGGTTTGCAGGTTTCCGGATCAATAATTTCAGGGATAAAGGCGTCTTCAAAGATATGCATGCCGCATTTATGCCGGCACTCTCCGGCGACACCCGGCCCGATAATCTCAGAGAGGCCGTAGTTATCCGTGGCGCTTATGGAGAGCCTGCTTTCAATTTCCCTGCGCATCGCCTCTGACCAAGGCTCACCGCCAAATAACCCTA
>Ga0184615_10000150_pt1 | contig 42730 bp, 69 predicted proteins | sample PLM4_65_coex_FD_133134 | JGI IMG/M metagenome (GOLD analysis project Ga0184615, IMG submission 133134) | Groundwater sediment microbial communities from an aquifer in East River, Colorado, USA - PLM4_65_coex | ecosystem: Environmental > Terrestrial > Soil > Riparian zone | place: USA: East...
AAATAGATTTTCTGTCCAGTGGGAAGATACTCAATTTCCATTGGAGACATAATGCACTTGAACTCATCCGATAAACCTAACTCACTGATTGCCCACTGCAACTGTGAATAAACACTATCACGAAGCGTGTTGCCCACCTGCCTCGTTGCCAGAGCGTGAACCAATGGATTATTTTTAATTAGATAAATAATTGCCAACGAAGCAAACGATGATTTAGTAGAACCTCGTCCGCCCTTGAGAAGGTACTCAGTATGTAAGCCTGCCTTTATATCCCGGTAAACGTCCAGAAAATCAGGTGCAATAATGTCAGCGGGAATGTCAAACGATTTATTGTCACCGTCACCAGATGAATGACTTAAATTTATATCTATCTTTGCCGGGCCGTCTAAATGATTTGCAACAAATTTACTCAAATCAATGTATTCTCTTGCATTAAGTTTTATTTTTGGCCGATAGCCTTTGCCCGCCTTAGAAAAGTCGAGATAGCCCGTATCAAGTCCCCCTATTAATCTGCGCACAAAATATGTCTTATCCTGAATATTCCATTCAGAGACAAGCATATCCGCAATAACGCGATTGCCCTTAGCTCCCCCTTTTGGATTTGGGCTTGGCATACCTTTTACCCATTTTGGATTACCCGGCATTTATTCCTTATTCCTTGCAAGCAATTGACCTGTCTTACCTAAAATTTTCGTATGTTGCGCAACCAAATCTTCAAGTTCTTTAATTCTTTTAGATTTTTGAAAATCTTGTTGTTCAAGTTCTTTTATTCTTATGCTTTTTTGTGTATCTTGTGCCTCAAGTTCTCTAATTCTCGTATCTCTTTCAGTAATCATTCTTTGAAGATATTCAAACTTATTTATAAATGCCGAATTCATTTCTTGGACAGTTGTTAGTTGATTGTGTATATCAATAAGTTCGGCTCGTTTTGCATCACGTTCTTTATCGCGTTCTTCTTCAACTCGCCTATTTCTGTCAATCAAACCTTCAACTTGTTTTTCAAGTTTTTCAAGTATGTCAACATTTGTTTTTTTTGTTTCAGCTTTGTTCTTGTCTCTATTTAGCCACGAAGTCAACATAGACCCAAGATAACCAAACAGTGCGCCAATAATGCCAGTTAAAATATTGTCATTCATTTATTATTGTCCGTTTGAACGCAGCAAATATTTCAGGATCAAACTTTAGTCCATTTTCCTTTTCCATTTCCTTTAACGCCTCGGTAATGGTGCGTGCCTTACGATCTGATCGATCACTGGTAATTGCATCCCAACTATCAACAGGAGAAAGCATTCGCGCCCACAAAGAAATATCAGTTCCTCGTAGCCCACGCGGGTATCCTTTACCATTCCACCATTCATGGTGTTCCCATATCGCTATGCCAATCCTATTATCAAATCTCATGTCCTTTATAAGATTGTAGCCATTGATGGGATGTCCCCGCATCGTGTCCATATTAGATACAGAAAATTTACGCCTATGTAAAATATTATCTGGTATGCCTATCTTTCCAATATCGTGAATTTGTGCCAAAAACTTTAATAGCACAATATCCGCAGTCAAAATATTCATTTCTAACGCAAGATTTTCCATTAATACTTTAGAACGTTTTCCATGCCCACGTTCCCATGTATCAACAAAACATAATGCATTATCAGCAAACTCTACAACCGCACTAAGCCGAAGCATATCATCTGCATTCATTGATGTTTTATAGGCATCATCAGACTTTAGAATAAGTCTTTTTTTCATAATTTAAAATCAGGTGGACATGTTTCAGCCCACCCGATTATGTTTATCCCCTTGCAGAACTTGCTAACCCTGTTCCAATGCTATATGCGGCGAATGCAGCAACAACCAACTGCAAACTATCGAACAGATTTACACCTCCTGAAAAATAGCCGGCACCTACCGCAACAAGTGATCCGACCAACGCCCAAAATTTCCTTGACGTAAGCAATTCTTTTAACTTCTGCATAGAACCTCCATTCATTGGTAATGCCTAAAGGTGTACATTATCCTTTAGGAAGAAATACAACGATAGAATTATACCCGATACTCAGTAGAGGGGCAACTGTTTTGCCGGGGAATAGAAAATGAGAAAATTTATTACAATTTCATAATCGCCAGTAATGCGGAGCGGCAAATTGCAAGAGGCGCTGTTTCTGCATAAATAACATATCCATTAACCTCCACAAAATATAATAATCCCATTAAAAAATTCGGGCTTCCTGTTTGAGTTTTGGTTATAGACATCCATTCAACTTTCTCCACTACTTCCCACGCCGCGGAAATATCCTCACTATATTCTTTATACGGTGAATACCGCCACTCATTGCAATTTGAACATCTGGAACGATCTTTTCCATGCCACATTTCCATGCCACAATACGGACATAACGCATTGTCCAAAAGTATTTCATTCAATCCTATAACATTGATGGCAATCAATGCATCCATTTTTCCACCCGCCGACATATTTGAAATCTCGTTTATATTCATTGTCTTTTCCTTTCCGCGTGCCACATGCACGCGATTAATTTATATCCCCTCCCCCGGCCAGCTTGTCTCCCAAAACCATGATATTTACGAGAGGGGGACAACCATAAACATGGTGTCACCATGATAATTTGCGGAGGGGGAGTGGTCATTTCCTGTTTTCCAGACACCAAAGCAACTCTTTTGATGACATATCAGCAATTTGCTTTGACTTGGGAGGTTTTATCAATCCAAGAGCCGCCAAAATCTTTTTATTCTTTGGCATCCATTTACCCCCCGATTTTGCAAAACGATTGAGTGTTGCATAATTGATAATTTTGGGGCGAAAGTATTGCCTAGCAATCACGCGCCAACTCTTACCCTTTTTATTTTCTTCCAAGAGCAATTTTGCCAGCTTTCCAGCAAAAGACATATTACTTGCTTTGCTCATGTCTACTACCACCATACACCCAACGATGCCAGGAAGGTCTAACAAAACTCTCACCATTTTCTTTTGTGCCAATAAGTTGTTTCACTGGCTCTATGTGTCCTCCCTCATAACATGCAATAATGTCAACTAACGACCTTGCATCACTTATTTCTACAGCATCATGACACTCATTACACAACGCAACAAGATTAAATGGATCATCAGAACCGCCCTCACTTCTTGGAATAATGTGATGAGCAGTCATTCCCCTGCCACTATTATTAACACTTTCGCATCTATAGCAAGTATATTTATACTGTTTTAGACATTGTTTTTTTAATTTCAGCCACTCATCTTCATTCATAATTTTCTTCACTTTCTTTTTGTATACCTTTTTATGCCAATTTCTAGACGCCGATAACATGTCACTCCATAATAGAAAACTTCGCAAATCCAAGCCGTTGATTATTCAGGTCTACGGGGACTTGCGAAGCAATTCTCATTATAAAACATAAAACGACCTTTGACCGTATGACCTGAATAATCAAATTATATCACTATTTGGGGCGTAGAGCAGTTCTAAACAGGGGTGGTAACTGAACGTTCGGTAGAAGGATTTTGCGATTTGGTTTTACCGTAAATGTGTAACAAGTCGTTACACTGGCAGAAAACACTACACTCATAACCCACATCCCCCAACTATTCAATTTTGTCATTTTCTGCCTCATTTTTCACCTCTTCAAACTCATACTCATTAAGTAACTCTTTTTGCGCTACCCATTCCTCCAAGAATGCAATACCAGCATCCACCAGCATAATGCGCCCAGCGCCAATACTTTCAGCGAAACGATTCAATTGCAACCAATTGCGTAAACGGACAAGAATTTTGCGCGTAAGTCCAGTGTCCTTGTATTCCCACTCATTTATTGCCAGTGTTTTGTTTTTCTCGCCCGATAAAACTTTCGTTGCCAGTTCTGTCAGTTGCTCAGGCGAACAAGGAACAATCGTACGGTAGGTAGTTCCAAAACTTGCGCCATAATTATTCGCCATGACAATACGTGTTTCATCTGGAACAATAAATGGCAATTCGTCTGGCAACTCATCTATGGCATTTTCTTCTTTTTGTGTTCCACGCCGATAAAATGCAAAAATGCCAATACCAATTAGAAAAACACCTAACCCCACAAATGCAAACATTCTCAAAATAAATTCAAATATCCAATATTTGGAATAGTTCTCTGCGTTTGTCATTGCAACCATTTGAGTCGGTGCCTCTTTTGTTGCTGTCAATGCACCAGCCATCAAAGCCTGTTGCCTCGGGATCTGCGTATTGATTATTGATTGTTGTGTCTGCGTAAGTGGAATTGATGTAAACGCAGCCGTTACTGTCCAACCATATACAACCATCTTTTCAGATTGCGCTTGTTGCGTACCCTGTGCATTTGATAAAGCTATTTCATGTTCCCGTTGTTCGTGGGCATTAGTTGCCTCTACAACTAAACGATTAGCAGCGTCCGCTGTTGCCTGGGCAATTGCAGCCTGATTTAATGCAACAGCAACCTGAGTCAGTGCAACTTGTGAAGTTGCATAAGAATCAACCGTAGCGGTTGGTATAGGTGTTTTTGTTTGTAGAATTTCTGTAGATTTCAAAGCACGATACTCAGTAGTAACTGGGGGAGTCTCGAAACTTACATTTGCCCCACTACATGCAACCACTAAAAGCGCAATAACAATATATAAAATCTTTATCATTTAACCTCATTCAGGAAGATTGCCAGAATGACAATCACAAATTTTATTTGACGTCCGCCGAACGGTTTGCGTTACCCGCTTGGGGCAACGGTTTCATCGACTGGATCGGCTGTGCCTGCCCCAAGTCGGGTGGATGCTGTGTTAGGTTGCCCATAATTCTAAAGGCGACTTTCACGGGCAAACAAACTAACTTTCCAGTATCATCCAGAAATTCTGCGCCCGTAAAATTGGGGCCGCGAAAGCGCAGAACTTCACCAACGCTTAGGGAGTGACGAATGCGAGTGACGACATGATCTTCAATGCCATCTGACCACTCCTTCAAAACCTCGTATTTTTTACCTCGCTCAAATGTTTCAAGCATGATACAACCTAACGGTTTGCGTTGTTGGAAGCATGTGGATCAATATCTTCCATTTCCACTTCTGGAAACGGGTCATATATTGCAGTCTCATCTATGGCATAGATTTCGCCATCATCGTAAATAATTATCATTTTCTTCCTCAATAATTCTTTGTCGTAAATACATCACTAAATCAATTGCTTCTTGATACGCATCCCATAAAGCATTGCGGCCATTATTTGCTTGAAGATAAGTGCCATATTTTTGCTTGCCTGTTTCAGCGCGTTCTCGAATATCAGCAAGCACAACATCAACAACAACTTGATTTCCTTGTTTTGGATTGGGTTGATATTTACTAGCGTTGCTCATCCAAAACTTCCAATCTCTTTGGCAAGAGCAACAACTGACATAGAGACATTAAGATTGTGCATTCTAGAAAAGAGGTCAATACAATCCATTGGTAGCATATTACATACATTACACCCATACAACTGCCGGCGCGTATCAATCCATGCAGAGGGTTTATTATCATCGTGAAAAATACATTTGCACGCCAGCCAACGACCATCAACAGAAGTTTTGTAAGCATCTGGAAATAATGCTTCAATGCGTACCGACTGCTTGACTTTGGTAATTAGATCAATATCTGATTGCATTTGAGAAGCCACTGCAAACGGGTCATAGGCATACTCAGTATCCGGGGAAACGCCTGCAAATGGCAATGCAATTGCATGATATTCGGTTTCAATTGCTGCCACTGGTGGAAACAACTCCGAGGGCAGTATTGTTTCCAAATCCCACACAATCGGAAAAACCATCTCAGTATTGATCAGTGTGTAAATTGCGCCACTTGGATGAGTACAACCGGGTCCAACCACGTAACCGTGAATTTTCACATCCACACCCCGGCGCCTGCTATTGGCAACTCCAGTTGGCAAAGTAATGTATACGTGTGCGCCCCGGACAGTCTTGACCATGAATGGAACTTCGAAGATTGTTGCATGTTTATTCAAAACTTCGAAGTATCCAAGCCAAACTTCGAAGGTGTTCATGTCGTCAAAGTCCAGGATAACCAGGTTATTCCACCCGGCAACAATTCCATAATTCTGCCAGCCAGACCATAGCCAATTGGCAATTTGGTACTCAGTAGGCAATGACGTCTTGTAAAGTTCCCACGTTCCTCCCATGAGACTAGACGCCGGTTCCTTGCCTCTATGTCGCAGTGGAATTACTGCAATTCCTAAACTGGTAAAAAGCTGTGCGTATTCTAATTTGTTCATTTTAGTTACATTCCTCATACTTATCTATTTGTCTATGCGAACAGTTATAGCTATAATAAGTTCCCCTGTTCCCCCTTCCCTTAAGGATTAGGGGAAGGGGGGGAACTTCTAGGGCTTTCCCTTCATTCCCCTTAAGGGGAACTTGGGGGGAACTAGGGGGAACGTTCTTATGGTGAAGATTGGATATTTTGTGTTTCATCTTGACCTTTTTGTGTAAGTTGATATTCAGCTTTTACACCACGTCCGCCTGCGTTTGCCCTTTCGACAAGTCCTAAAATTATCAAATCACCTACAGCATTTTCGGCAGTTCTCTCTGAGCAGATAGCAGAATCAACGTTAATTTTTATATCATCCATTGTGCTTACTCCGTTTGTAAAAAGATAATTCAAAACATAATTTTGACCTTTGGGATAAACCTTGCCCTTGATCGGAACGGTTGAAGATGTAAGCCAAAACGATTTCGGGTCTAGGGTCATGAAATTGGCGCGCGCGGCAAAGTTAATCGGTTCTGTATCACGGGCTTTGATTGTCTTGAAAGTAATAAGATCGTTTTTTGGTTCGCTTTCAACCTGTATAAGTAAATCAATTGCGCCCTTGATTGACGTACTACCTCGATATGCCCCGTTACTTTTATTGGCGTGATGAATGATGATAATTGCTACTTGTAAATCTTCCGCAATTTTTCTCAGTGCTAAAAATATTGGCTGTACATCCTTAACTAAATTTTCATCGCGTCCGGGCATAACATCAGCTAAAGCGTCAATAATTATCAATTTTGAATTTGTTACATTGATTTGATTTGTTAATTCTAAAATCCAACTGGTTTCTCCAAGATCAAATCCAGCCAATGAGATTGCATGAATTGGTGTAAACCCATCAGCATTATGTCCTCGCAACGTGTCACCCATACGCCGCAAAATTCTGTGTTTGCCGCTTTCTTCATCAACAATCAGTGTGTTGCTTTTCTTTGTCTTGAATCCAATCCAATCATCGCCATTAGACACGCAAACCATCATGTCAAGAAGTGTATATGTTTTCTTGCTTCCACCTTCGCCATAAAATATATTGACACTACCCGCAGATATAAGCCCATCGACAATCCAATCAACAGGTGGTTGTGGTTGTAATGCGTCATTAGCCGTAAGAATTTCAACATTGGTTTTCACCTTTTTGGGTGTCATAAAGTTATCCGGTTTCTGTTATGCAATCAATAGGTGGCCGCGGAGAGAAAGCGTCCATCATGGTTAAGAGTTCAATGGGCATTATTTGTCTTTTGCAATTCTAAGAATTCTTTGAATGGTATGCCATTAGATATGCGATAATATGAATCATCACATGTGGAATTTGGCGATGGTGGATAAGGGCCATCCCAATTTAATTCTTGAATCCAATTTGCCAATTCTTGCCCATTGCTTTTATCTATATAAACAATAAAAACAGGAATATTGTCATGTTTCAATAAACGGAAATATTCATCATGTGAATTGTCTTCTACGTTTGAACTCGTTTTCAAATCCCAAGCACACAATTTTCCGTTGAATGAAATCCATCTATCTGGCAAATGGCGACGAGTCGTAAATTGACGAATCGCTCCCATAATTTTTTCTTCCTTTTCATCATGATTTTTTGCTCTGCATTCAAATCTATGACAATGTGATTTACCATTGATCGATAAAAACCTTCTACCGCAATATATGCAATTGGCAAGAAGTGCATTCATTTCGTTATCTCCCAAACAAGCATAGTTCTACTGAGTACCATCCATAGCTTTTTTTCTTTGGCAATGTTTACTTGTGTTCCGTTGTATTGTTCCGTACTGTATGGGCAAATGACGCGCCGCATCAGTTTCAAATTGACTCCACACGCCAAATCAATATCGTGATAGTTGGTACGCTTATCCTCATTAGGCCATTGAGTTGGGCTGGTAATACATGCAATGTAAGAGCCTTTTTTCATCTTTTTACCGTAATTCTCAATGATGTCAATCAATGTCTTGGTAAACTTTTCCAGAGACATATTTGCCAAGTCGTTTTGGCTATCGCTATACTTTCCCGCCGCCTGTTTCCAATATGGAGGATCAAGATAAACAAGTGAAACATCTTGCCAGTGATAAGGCCCGCTAATTCCACTTGTCAAATCATGCTTCCGAATGTCTGGGCGTTCGACGCCTGGTTCCCGGTCACTTACCCAGTAACGGCGCAAACGCTTCTTGCAAATATCTATTGTTGACCCACCCCCACCGAACGGATCAACAATAACATCAAACGGTTTTGTAAATGTGTACAGAAGATTATCCACGATCCCGACATGGGTATTGCCGTAATGCTTCGTGCTATTGCCGTTCTTTGCAAAGTTCCAAATGTCATAGAGAGGCGGCGTCCAGTCTTGTTCCTCGTAATTGGCGGAGAGATTATTCATTTTTGGAAGTTTTTCCAGTTTTGAACAATCTTCAATTATCTTGTTTATATTTCCAATACTCTCATCAACCACCTCCGCAATCTCAGCTTGTGGATAACACGCCAGCCACATTTCAAATATCTTGCGGTCACGTTCTTCTTTCTTGGCACTTTCAATATCCTGTACCCAGGCGGATACCGTTCGTTCGGTCACAGACAGAAGCGACGCTAATTCTTTTTTGTCATTTCCGTTTGTGGAAAATATCTTGCGTGCCATATTTCTTTTATCTTCCCCGCTCAATTGCCTCCCGTGAGAGGCATTTCGGGTAATTGCCAACTTCATAAATTCTGCTTCATCTTTTGTTTTGGTTATCTTTACGCTAATATCAGGCTTTTGCATTTTGCGATGTGCCGTCCAGCGATGATAGCCGTCTATTAATTCATTGTGTTGGTTTATCTCAATGGGCGGCAAAACATCCAAATTATCGGCATATTGTTGGATAGTCGCCGGGTCTGGATGAATGCGCGGGTATAAATCTTCTCGCCAAATAATTTCTTCTATTTTTCTTGTTTCCATTATTTGTTTTCCTCTATGCCGTCAACAAAAGTTTTTGCACACTGCTCGCAAGCTTTTTCACACGATCCGCGGTTACGGTTTGTCCACCACTGGCATTGGCAAGGCGCTTGAGAAATGTTTGTCCGTCGCCGCCGTCGGGTCCAGCGAAAATAGTATCAATTTTGTTTTTGAACGTTCTGGCAATTTTCAATGCCTCATCTTCGCTATCCGGTTCGCCGTCACTAATTACAATAAATCTCATGCCACTAGACAAGTCACCCATTTTTGCAAACTTCAATGCTTTGGCTAAATCAGTTGTGCTGCCGAAGTCAAACGGAATTCCGTTCGGGCAGAATTGCACGTTATCAGAGAAACTCAGTAGAGCTATCTTGCCCGGCAAACTCGCCTGCAGTTGTTTGAGTTCATCGCAAGCCACGTCATAACGGGTTTGACCATCACGAGAATCATTTGCGTGCATCGATCCAGAGGTATCAACTAGAATAATGCAGTCTGCGTTGACGAAACTCTCTGCAATGCTTTGGCCTGATTGTTTGGCTACTGCTCCCAACGAGCCTTGTATGATTGCCGTGTTGTCACTCATGTTTTCTCCTCTTGTTTTTTTTGCCATTCTGAATTCAGCAAATACAAACATCCAACTTTTGAATTGTGCCATTGATAGAACCAGGCAACGGCATACTGAGTACTCATCTTTCTTGCATCAATTTCACTAGCTACAAACATCCGTAATTTATGGTCGGGCAATTCACGGGGATTGATAATGATGGTCATCATGCCCACACCTCTAAAAATTCTTTCGCGCCCTTCGGCCATGACACAACCAAAACGCGCCCGCTATTATCTCGAATATCCTCCCACGCGAAAATTTTTGATATATTGAAAATGCCCAGAGATTCAATGCCTTCACACATAATAAGTCCACATCGCAATGGAGACCGGTATCCATCTGCAAGGCGATCAACTGCGAAATTTTTGCTTGAATTACCATGCAGGCTCATTTCAAACGCAAGCCCGGCGTCATAGCGTTCACGGGTTTTACTAAGAACTTCATAAGCGTGTTGAATTGCCATGAATTGCTCCTGTGCATTTGCCTCCTTGCATCGATCAGGATGCCACTGCATGACCATGCGGCGATAACCGGTTTTTACTTCTTCATCAGTTGCATCCCGGCCAATAGCCAATACTGAGTACAACGTAGGCTGTTTATCTGGATTCATTGGCGCATCAAACCAAGCACACAAAACAGTTTCAGGAAAAATTACATTCCATCCATCTTTGTACCAACCATATGCAGTGCGTTCATCGCCGCCACGATCTTTGGTTGTGCCAATGTAACGAACATCAATAATTTGCTGTTTGACAACTGGCTTTATGTTGGCAATATTTGGCACTAATGGCAGTTCACCAAAATACTTATGACACAGGTTTTGAATTTTTGCCGCGTTATTTGGTGTTACGCACCAACCAATACATTTATTATTTTTATAAATTGGCTTGCGTTGTGATACCTGTATAGAAGATTTCAAGTCTGCAATCATTGCCGCATCATATGGAAAAGATAAAACCAGTTCATTGCCGTCTTGAATAATTTTACATTTGGTCATAGTTATCCTTTCTTGTTGTCAGGTGTTTCAGCGATAATATGTAAAAGCATATTTACACTTGTTTATTTATCTTACGAACTACGAACCAGGCAATGCTGAACCAGCGCGGGCGCTTCCAGATACCGATGACGCGCAGGGAATATCCGCCCACTACATCTGACTTCCGTATTGCATCCACCTCAACAATCTGTCCTGCCTTCATTCGCTGACTATAATCAAATGGGCCAACTACTTTAATTTTCATCATTATCCTTTCTTCTCCGCTTCGAGTGCGTTTAGGGCTTTGGCTAGTGCGACCCATGTGCTATTTTTGACGCCCTGAATTTTCCTCGCTGCCGTTGCGGCGGCCTCCAGTTGTGCCAGGTACTCAGTCGCTTCCTGTTTCTTTTCCAACACTACATCACTGGTGTCTATGATGTGTTGTAACAAATCTCTATTCTTAATTGTCATTGTTCATCCTTTCTTTCTGTGATGGTTGCCCTGACGTCGGTTTACCGAATGTTACGGAATGACGCCTAACGTCAGGGACTTCTGAAACAGGCGGCAATTATTTTTGCCCGGCTCACACGGACGCCTGTATCATTCATAAGTATGCCGCCTACCGCTCGGAAGAGATTGTCCGACTTGGCTTGTCGCACACGGCAGGCTTTCAGTTGTTAAACTTCTAATTATGTTGCGGCTTTCACGATTGACTTTTGCCGACGCGCAATATTCATCTACTGAGTATCTTTAAACACGTCGCAAAGTAATGGACGGCTCGCCTTCTTTGCGTGCGTCCTTCAAAAACGGATAGCTAATCAACCATGCTTCCATTTTGTCTGTGTTCCAAGTGATACGACCTGACACATAAATTGCATGAAAGGATTTACCCTTGACCGATTTTTTACCAGCCTTGACCTCGGCCTTAATTTCTATTTCAAGTTTCTTGATGTTTTCTTCAACGTCTTCGGCTTTGCCCGAGAATTCGGCTTCGATTTCGTTTTTGTGTTGTGCAACTTGTGCATATACTGCCTTAGTTTTGCCTTCAATATCAGTTTGCAATTCCTGCTTGCGAACATTGATAGAGCGGGTTAAAAAATCATCATTTTCGCACTTCTTTGCATTAATCGTAGCGCGTTGTTTTTCGATGTCTGAAAATTCTTTCATCAATTCCGCGCGTTGACGGTCAAGGTTTGCAAGTTTTATAGCTAATTCATTAGGTATGGCAATTTCAGAGAGTTCTTTTTCAATAAGCGCGTCAAAGGTTTTTGCGGTTGCCCGCATTGAACCCTCAATTTCTGCCATTGCTTTCATACCTTCGCTGACAATTGCTTCAACTTCGGCAGGAATTTTTACATCGTCAAGCAATTTGCATTTGTCAATTTCAAGCAGGTCTTTTTGTGCATGAAACTCAGCCAGCATGTCAAGTTTTTGTTCAATAGTTTCGTTCATGAAGCACTCTCCAATTTTGCTTTCATTGTTTCAATTTCTTCGGTAGTTATGGGGATAAGTCCCCCATTTTTTTCAAGAATTGTTTCTGCGCCATATTTATTAATTAATTCTTCGAGTTGCGTTTTACCTGGCACTGCAACGGGTGTTGCATCAATTACATCACCAGCCTCTGACAAAGCTACTCCGTACATTTCGGGCGCTTTCATGAGTGTTGTCATGCCAGCGGTTATGTCGGGAAAAACCACATCAGCGGCAAAACCGACTGCCCGCCAGAGGCACATATTTTCAGGATACTTTGCCCATCCCGAATCGGGTCTATCAAGCCCGGCGCGTGTAGCATCCTCAAGAGTAAATTGACTTGTGTATGAAAATCCGCTTACACGGGTCATAATACACAGATAACCCACAAATTTATTTTTGCTTTTGTCAGGTGTTTTATTGTCCGTCAATTTCACAATTTGAATATCTTTTACCAATGGGTTGCTCAGTAGCAATGCCATTGCACCCCGCGGCGATAATGCGGGCTTGCCTTGAATCACTTGCACAAATTCAAACGAGGCAGTTGTGCTTAGCCCCAATTCATAGCCTTTCAGCATGATTGCGGCGGCCTGGTCCGGTGATGTAACACCAAATAAATGCGCCTTATACATGACCGGTGCCATTTCTCCAATCATGCGCCATACACCGGGTGTAAGCTCACGGGTTGCGGCGGTTTGAATTGCCAATGCTGTTATTGGTTGTGCGGGTTGTTTAAGTGTTTTTGGTTTCATGGGTTAATTCTCCTTTTCTTTTTGCATAATTCTTACTTTTTCAAAATTCTCATCATCTTGTAAGCAAAGTAAATCTCGAATTCTGCGCCTAGTTGCCAATCCGATAGGTGATTTAATTTCCATATCGGTTAATCCAATCAAAGCATCAGCAGGATTATTTGCAGACCAATCTAATATTTTCTGTACCATTTCTATGCCAATACCAGGAAGTCCAGCTAAGAAAGTTGCTTTTGGGCCAAAAATATTCGCCGGTCGTGGCGGCAACAATTTCATTTCAGGATCACGATTACGGCGACCAAGTCGAAGAATGCAATTTTCATAATCGTTTTGACCGTTGCAGAAAATAACGAACACACCCATCTCTTGCACGCTCAAAATTGCTCCCATGACCGATGCAAATGCCCATCCAGTTATTCCTCTATCTGTGATAATCATCCCAGCGTTATTAGTTTTGAATAATTCTGTAATGACAAGAAACGGCCAACTTGTTATCGGTTGTCCTAATAATTGCTGTGTATTTCGATCTTCTGTCATTCGTGCAAGTTGTGAAAATAGTCTGTCAGATTTCAAAGAGCCGAGAAAATCTTCGGGAGTTTTACGCTCAATCAAAAGTGTATGCCCATCATCGAGCATCATTTTTAAATCGCTAATTTCCATGAATTTCACTTCGGTAGGTAGTCCACCAAAATCAAGTTTTTGAATCCAATTAGGTTCTCTAGAATCTATGGTTATGATTGCATTTAAATTAGACATAATAAAATTCCTGTAAATAATTGCTTTGTGGTAGGCAATCTGTGCCTATGCAGACTGCCTACCATTCAAAAGGAGGGTGAGGACATGATTACCTCACCAGTGAATCATCGTGGAGACGGTGACTCAATGACAAGTAAATCGAGATTCAGTACCCTCGGAAGCTTTTTCCTGCATACTGAGTAGCAGATTGTTCGCTGCGTCCACATCAAGAATATGCGCCATGCGCGCGGTCTCTTGCAAATTCAAGTGCGAGGCATAAGGCACGTAGGCACTAATCATGTCAATTGGCATGAGCATGAGACAACCGCGAAACGGGTCAACATATATGATGGCTACACCCATGTTATGCCGCCAAGCTAAGTACTGCGAGTTCTGCCACTTCGGGAGAGTCGGCAGTGAAATGCTTTGCAACGGTAGGATATTGAGTAAGCAAAGTGGTAACTGCATTCTTCCAATCATCAGTAATTTTTTTGCCATTGCAAGCATTGGAAACGACTACTTTCAGAAAGGCAAGCATGGCTTGTTTTTCTTTTTCGATTGCGTCAACAGGCGCGGCGGGTTGTGCATCAGCGGGCTTTCCACCATTGGCAACATATGCAGCGCGGCAGGCATCTTCAGTGGCATAGAATTCAATAAACTTCATGGTCTTTTTGGTTGCCATTTCGCCGGTGGGGTTGCCTTGCAAATCTTTCTTTTCGTATGGCCTATCAAGGCTGTCCACTCTGGCAACGCGTGCCCATTTGCCGTTGATTTCACGAACGTTATCAAACCCGGCGGCTTTGATACTCGGTAGAGTGATTTTTGCCCATGTTGGAAATTCGCCAATCCAATCCTGTTCACAGGTTTTTGGATATTTCACGTCAATTTCGGGCAATGGCTGAATATACACATTGATTGCGGTATAGCGTTTGTGGTTAGGATTGCTTGCATCATATGCAACTTTACCAACTCCCTTTTCCAAATGCACCGCAGACGCATTGATTTCAACAAGCCCAAATAAATCATAGCTTGGAGGTGGTGTAATAACGGGGTCTGACGCACTTGCAAAGGGGTCGATTTCAACAGGTTCGGGGATATTAGTTTGAGTCATGATATTTTTTCCTTTTTGGTTAGTTTGATTAGGATTGATTTGAGTAAAATGGTTTTGTAAATAGAGTTATTTTGTCGAGTACCTCCATACTGAGTATCAATTCAACAATGCCAGATAATCACGCTTCGCATTTTGCCACTTGCGCCACGCGCGCCGGTAAGTTGCATCAAATATTGCAGCAACTTCAAAGAAAACGTTGATTTGTTCGCGCGGGTCCTCGTTTTCAATGGCATCATCGTAAATTTTCCAAGCCAATTCACTTTGTGCCTTTGCATCGAAATAGCTTTGCTTGTACCAATCAATGCTCCAAGTTATTTCACGAAGATGCGATGTAGACATTTTGGGCAGGTTTGTAAATGTCAAAGTCATAATTACACGCTTTTTACAGTTCGTCCGTCTTGATCTTCAAGATGCGCGGGATAACCACCCCTGCGTTTTTCCAATACCTGCATCTTGGCATTATCATGGTTTGTAAACAATCCTTTTCTATATCGTGGCGTTAAAAATCTATTCACATGTTCCTGCTCTGTCCAGGCACAACGATATTGAAAATCTTTATCCTCAGCATTTACAGTTACTTTAGATAAAATTCTTTTGAACATGGTTATGCCTTTTCTTCTGTGCCATTTTCGTTTTCGAGTCTGGCATCAGTACCTTGAAAACGTTTGAATAGCACTAGAATTAGTGCGGATGCACGATCAATTAAATTGCCATTAATCCATTTTTGTCCGTCAAAATGCACGCATCTGTATTTTGTCATTTCTTCCTCGCTGCTTTGCGTGCCTGATATTTCACGCGTTCAATTTTGCGCTTACCTGTGCGCCTGCAATCCCGACAAATACCTACTGATTTTGCAACATGATTACCACATCCCATTAGACATGCAATCTTTACGCCATGTGGGTTCGGCGACGGTTTCACATGAACATATATTGCTTTGCTTGATTTGCGTTCCATCCATTGTTCTTTGGTTAGTTTTGTCATGCCTGCTCCTTTTTTATCCATACATGGATGTTTTTCTTTGCCATTTCCTGCATTCGTTCAGTGGCGTCGGCCAATGTCATTGATGCGGATTTATATTCTGTCATACCGCCAAACCAATGCGGAGCGAGGTGATAAACGCGATAGTTTTTCATTTCGCCGCCAGTTCTGCGAGCAGGGAGCTGGCCATTTTTTCAGCATCAATATCGCCAATATCCCATTCATCCGGATGCAGTGGTTTCCATACCTGCAAAGCATAGAGGGTTTTTTGCAGCGCATCCGTCAACTTGGCGATCTGCGCGGCTTGTGCGGCGATAATTTTCTCGTCCGCCCGTCTAGCCTTCAAGTTGTATTCAAGATCGGCTTCAATATCTGTTATCATGTCGTTCTCCTTTTGTGCCATCATTCGCTGACGACGGGCGTTATACTTTGCGTTTATATTTGATGTCCTGCTCTAGTTGCACTGCATCCATATCACGTGCCAATATGCGTGCCTGATGTGGATTTACGGTTAGATGCTCGTTGCATGTACCAGCCTCTCGAATGCCCCACTTATGGTTTACATATTCGCCAGCATCAATCAATTCGGAAGTGTTGTCTGAAATTACATGACACACTAATTTTTTGCCAAATTTTACAAGCGGGGTTATTCCAAGCATTTTGCACCTTTTGAATAGATTTAGACATTGGTACTGAGTAGCGCGGGCAAGATTTGCACTTGCGATCTTTGGGTTATGGGCCCAACGAGGTGACTACTGCTCTACCGCGCATCGATATTCTTTTATTTCAACTTCATTCGGTCATAACTCCGAAGGTTTTTCTCTCGTTGTGCCAACTTTCATGGCATTGATAATGTGTCCGGCGGCGTTCTCAATAAATGTGTCCTGTATTTTTCGTTCTTCCATGTATCGGCTAAATAATAAAGCTTAAACATTAAGGGATGCTTAAAATATGTTAATAATAAGATTAGAGAATTTAGCTTTCTAAGCCTCTGACATTGTTTTTACTTCTTTAATCCAATTGACAATTTTTTTACTCTCGCGGAGTTTTTTGGTAATCTCATCTTCCCCCAAAATAAGATTACACTTGGTGACAACCCAAATACCACAGATTAGGGCTTCTGTGTCAATATGTCCATCGTTGTGATTTATAATTCGCGTGTCCATGCGACGAATATTACAACCTTTCATAGTAGTTGCATAGATATTTATGAGCGTTTTCTCATAAATGTATGGCAAAATATGTTTATGTGTTGTAAGATAAAAGCAAGCGGAGAACAATCTACGGCAATAAAAACCCTCGCGATGTTTTGAGCATCCGAGAGCGTGACCAAAACCTAATAAGAGGTATTGATAATGACAAGTTTATCACAGAAAGATTATTCAAAAACGCATTACAATAATAACAAGGGGTATTATTTAGAAAAAGCCAGGATAAGAAAAGAATGGGTTAGAGATTTTATAAGGGAAGCGAAAAATAAACCTTGTGCCGATTGTGGCAAAACATTTCCATACTTCATTATGCAATTCGATCATGTAAGAGGGGAGAAGTTTGAAAGCGCATAGGACAATAATTATGGTTGAATAAATTTTAGGAAATGGAGATTACTATCCCACATTATTATGTTTGCGGTTTGCCAGTCATTTTATAGCCCGTATTCTTTTTCAATCTTGTTGGTTCGTTCAATGTCGCGAGCTACTAAAATTTCAATTCCTTTGCTCGCATTACCTTTGCCTAGCCTTATCACATATTCCCAAATTTCATCGGTTGCCATTGGGAATCGTTTCTTTTTCGGCTTGCCCTCAGTGAGGGGAGGACGTCCAGCACCCTCCCGTGAACCGCCGTGCTGCTTAGCTTTAGCTTTCGTATTCATTAGAAACTTTCGGCAGTTCAACGCGCATGATTTCGCCGCTGGCAATCGCGGATTTATTCTGAGCATAGAACAAATCAATCAGGTTGCTTTCTACAAAAATTACCTTGTGACCAGCGCCAGACTTGCGAACATAAACCGAGCGTTCATTGCGCTTGTTTTTGATTTCGGACTGAGTGGACTTGTTGAGTTTGCTGATATTGATTCTATTCATGATTTTCTCCTTGTTTGGTGGTGATTGTTCGCAATCACCTTATACTTGATATTATATGTATATATTCTAATGTGTCAAGGGTTTGAGACCACCAATATTTGGTTGTAATGTTTCTGCAATGAAAGGAGTTGTCATGTTATTTTCCAAAGCGGTTGAGGGATTTATTTTAGACGCCAAAGCCGGCAGGTACAGCCCGGCGCATGTGCCAACGATGCAAGGTTATTTGAAATATATTTGTAAATTTCTGGGTGATCCTGAGTTGGAATCTATTACCTCGGATGATTTCATTCGATATATGCATCACCTCCATACTGAGTACCGACCTAAGCGCTTTAATGGTGATGATTCCCCTCTGGCTTTGTCCTCAATAGACAACCACTGGAAAACAATACGCGGATTTTACAATTGGGCTGTGGAAGTTTTGGAATTAAAAGAACGTCCAGATTTAAAAATGAAACGTCCTAAATACGAATCGCCCCAAGTTACACCTTTTTCAAAAGAGGAAATTATCAAGCTTATTGAAGCCTGTCAATATACGCAAGTGAAAAAACAAACGGGAAAAACATATAGAATTAGACGCCCTAATTCTGAGCGTGATCGGGCAATTATTATGACACTTTTGGATACCGGCATGAGGTTGGGAGAATTAACACGCGTACGTCTTGGAGATTTACGGCTCGAATCTGGGGAGATTCGTATTCGTCCCCATCGCGATGGACGTAAGTCAAAGGTAAGAACCGTGTTTTTAGGCACCCGTACACGCCAGGCAATATGGCGCTATATGGCTAAAAATCAAATTTCTGTTGATGAAAATGACCTGACATTACCATTATTCGTTTTGCAGGGTGCATCTATACGATTGTTGATTGGTAGAATTGGAAAAAATGCGGGTGTTTCTAATTCACATCCGCACAGGTTTAGGCATACATTTGCAATTACCTATCTTCGCAATGGGGGTGATGTTTTTACGTTGCAAAAAATGCTCGGACACTCTACACTGGACATGGTTAAAAGGTACTTAGATATTATTCAGTCAGATGTATCAAATGCTCATCGCCACGCATCGCCGGTAGACAATTGGCGTCTATAATAAAGTGCTAATTACCATTCATATTCAAAATGTGCCTCAATTGCGTCACCATTCGCCCAAGTTATCGGGGCTGTTGCACTCATGGGAGAGGCGTCGCTCAAAGATAAATTTATTACTGTGCCAGATGGGATTAAAATTACAAACATCCCGCTCAAAACATAAGCTCCGTCTGCATTGTGGTAACTTGTCATGCCTGTTGCTCCGAAAGAATTGCTCTTGTACGACGCAGATACTGCCACAGGCAGAGTCGGTTGTGTGGTAAACGTGATTGCTCCTGTGAAATTTGCAATGTAGTCCACAAGGCATTTTTTATTTGCAATACAAAATCTTGCTGATTGTGTTGCGTTCGTAGCAGATATTCCAGTGGGTGTGTAGTTAAAATAACAAGGCCAGCCGAAAGGATTAATTGCTCTTGAATAGGCAACATCTGTGATTGCCGCATTTGCCACTGTATAATCTGTATTTGTAATTATTGTGCCAAGTGTTGCAGCAACGGTTTTGAATACACCATATTTGAATGCTCCGCCCTGTTTCCAGCGAATGAAATCACCCTTTTGATAGGTGAGTGTTGCATCTGTTGGCAGAGTAATTGTAGACGCGCTTGCATATGTCCAAGTATCAGAAACAGGATACCAGCCAAATTCCATTGCTGTATCAATTGCATCGATGCCATTTTCAATGTTATTCATGCGACTTGCATTTACAGGACTGCCAGCTATGGCAACTGATGTAGTAAGATTAATTTCAACATCTGCCAATTCGGAAACATTGGCGATTGCTCCGCCGCCCGTCTTTATAACCTCATAGGCCTCAGTGTCTGCTAAAACCTCATCTACCCAGGTGTTCTTAGTGTATATTTTACTCATTAATTATTCTCCAATCAATCATAGCGACGCCATCCGTTGTTACGAGTTAATCCAACTCCACAAATCCCCACGTCTGTTCGTGTTCTGCGAACTGGTGAACCAGAATCGGGAATCCAATCTGTGTACCCATCAATAATATAAGCTAATAATAAAACAATATTGCGTTCCCAATCATTGACTTCTTTATATGTGGGGCTTTGTTGCCCTCCCCAATCAGTTTTTAAAACAACCGGCCCAACCGGAGCAGGCGCAAATTCTATTCTAATTGCCTCTAAATTTTCAAGCAAAGTATTTATATCTACACTGGTTGGAATTGTAGACATTGTGGGGGTAGCTATTGCATTAAATGTAGTTCCACTAGTAAGTATTAATACCTCAAGAATATGAAGCAATTCAACATTGTTATAAACACGTTCCCAATCCAAAACATTAAAATAACCCTTCGCTGTCTTATTGGTTATGTCTGATAAAACACGGTCGTAAATAGGCGCAATTAGTTTCATATTGGTATGATAACTCCCGTGGCTTCTGCCTTTGCAGTGAAACCACCGCTTAAGTCTAAAGTCATTTTTTCAATTATTGCGCCAATTTGCCTATCGTACAAAGTATCAATTAAAACCGAATCTCCCGCCGCAGCTTCTGGTGCATAGAGTTTGACTTTCTGCAAATAACGCTGCAAATAATAATCATAAATGCGTTGCACAATTGTTGCCGCATTATCAGGATTTACTATTGTTACACCATCTATTTTAATAATGTTTGGTTTTACGTTTGCATCTAAACCAGTATTATATAAACTGCTTTGAGCAAATGATTTTTGATAACCCTGACTCCATATTTCTTTTACTCCGGCAACCGTTATATTTACAGAAGCATAATTGGCATACTGAGTAACAGTACCAAAACCCCCACCCACAAAACTTAATCCATACGCAGGTTCAGTATAAAAAACTATGTGATCTCCGGTAGTTAAATAGCCACTATAAATCATTTTTGCATCGCTTCCCGGAATATAATTATAGACAGCCAATTCAATCCCCGTTACAAGCGGTTTTAATGTTAGGGATTGATTTATTCCCTTGTCGGCTTTTGTTATTGCATAGTCAAATACAGACAATTCTGATGCAAGTATTGACGCGTAAATTTTCAACACTCCTGAACGGGAACAAGTTATATATGCACCAATTGCAAATCCAATTTGTTGTAACGCCTCTCTATAAGAACAAACAGGAATCCAGCCGGTAATTTCTATACTTTCTAAACTAGGGTCTAAATCATAGGGTGTATTTATTGCGCTCATCATTTCTTCAATTAAATCACCGGCTGTTATTACTGGAAATGTAATAGAAGTATGGTCGGGATTCCAAATTCCCCAGAGACCTCCCAAATAGGGCACAGAGTCTAAAATTCCAAGCATGTCAATTGCCCTGAATGTAATTATATTATCAGATGGGTTTTCCCACGAATCGAGAAAGAATTGACCTATAAAAATTTGGTCGTTTCCCACTACTTCATAAACATTCAATGGTTGTTTGTTTTGAAGATTTTCATAATCTCCCGTTGGATTGATAATGCTGAATGCTGCGTCACTGGAAAATAAAGATAATTCTAGCGTGCCTATTGGCAACTCAGTAGATAGGGGATTAACTTCTTCTACCACCACACATGACTTTATATCTGTGCCCGTGAAGTGAATTACCTGTCCATAATCAATGCTCGCAAGTCTTACATAACGATATGGATTATTTGATCCATTAAAAATAACAACAATCTTTTTGACAGCGCTTATTGGTTGATTAGTGTAAAAATTCCATGTTGACGGAGTGTAATCACTATCATCAATAAGCGCGTCCACATTGTTGTAACACCGAATTTTTACAAAATTGCACCAATCACCTGTATACTGCGAGAAGTTTAGAGTAATACCATCTATGTCATGTATTGAACCAAATGTTATTGTTAAAGTGGGAGGAGTGTCAAAAGTCCCATCTATATCACTTATTGACAAGCTCATATATCCCACATGCACATTAGTTGTGTCCATTGGCATGAGCTTATATTTGCCATCCAACAACCAAAAGTCCGGCTCATAGGTAGCATAAATCTGCGTAGAGTTTGCAATTTCCAAATCTTCAATTTTAGAAAATGGCTGAATATCCGTAGCAGATGGAGTGCCATCCGGTTTTATAGTTGGATCGTAAATCGAAAAGTCAACAAGTGGGGAAGTTCTCATGCAGGCACATTTTCCGGGCTTTGAGCAATGAAGTTAACTGTCAAATTCTTCCAAAATGTTTTCGCAGTTTTGTCTTTACGAATCTCATCTGATACACCTGCAAAATAAGCAATAAAAGTATATGGTGCGGCGTCAAGATCGGGCACAGTTACCTCGTGAAATTCAACGGCTTCGGTTAATGCTGCCCATAAAGCGGCGTACTCAGTAGTGTTTGTTGTGCGGCCTAATTGAAGCTGGTAGTTGAAAAAAACACCTATTAATTCCCTGTGCAACATGCCATCTTCCGTGCGCTCTGCAAATTTATCGAGAAAATCCGCTTTCCTAACGATACTGAGTACCGGTATATCATATGTGACAGAATCGATAATTATGCTCATACCGTAACTCCAGACTTAATCAGACTTCCGCCTTGACGAATTGTTTCCTGCTTAATCAATGGATGCAACTCGCGCACCAATGGGGAAAGACTGCCAGTAAATTCAATAGTGATTTTTCTGTCTGGCATGTTACTTAATTCCTCGCTAATAATTTTACGAATAAGTGGCTCAGGTGCTTCAATATTAACACCCGATTTTTGATCTCCAAGAATAGCGGCAAAGGCCGCGTTTGGGGGGATTACAGCACCCGTTGCAAGGTGGGGTATCTGTGGCGCATCTACATTTGGAATAAAGTTGTAGCCGGGAATAAGTCCACCAATGGAATTTGCCGCATTGATGAAGTTATTAATTCCCTCCGCAACTCCGCTAATCAATCCATTCATGACATCAATAATGCTGTTCATAATGGCCTTGACAAATCCTTTTATATTGTCAAAAATAACTGTAAATTTATTTTCAATCCAACTAAGACCAATATCAAAAGCGCTTTTTAGAGGATTGATAACATTATCTCTAAACCATGCAACAGAATTCAGCCAGGCATTTTTGATATTTGCAAGTGCCTGCATAAATGCAGACGCTATTGGTTCTCCGACATTTGTTACAAACCACCATTTTGCAATTGCCCATAATTGCGTGATGGTATTCCATACTTCGGCCGATTTTTCTTTGACCAAATCCCAGTGGGTAATTAGCCAAACAATAGCGGCAATCAATGCAATAACAGCGGCAATCACAAGAAAAACCTGACCAACAGTTAAAGTAAGAACTATTCCAAATAAAGAAGCTACACCTGTGACTATTGCAAAGATAATTTCTGCAGCTTCCCACGCTTTTATTAGTAACCATACTGCGGCAGCAAATCCCAAAACAATATCCACGATTGTTTGGAATTTTTCAGGATTTTCTTTTATCCATGCAGATAAATCATTGAGTCGTTCTGTAAGCCATTTTAGTGCATCAATAATAACTTTACCCGTCCATTGTGCGGCGGGTAAAAGCAAGTTATCCCAAATCCATTGCCATGTGGGTTGTAGAGCAATTAAAGCCTCGTTCAAAACACCGGCCGCCGCACCAATCAGATCCAAAAATGCGGGCAAGAGGTCAGTAATAACCCACGTACCCAAAGGAACTAAAATATTATCCCACGCCCATTTTAGGCCAGCCCAAATGGTTTCTCCTAATGGAATAAGTGCATCCCTTAACCTACTGAGTGCCTCAATAACAGGTTGTAAAAATTCAAGCATTTTCTGTTTGAATGCCTCAATTTTTGCAAGCAATTCAGGGGGAATATTCAAGCCCGGCAATCCCGGTAATCCTGTATCGCCAGTATCTTTTTGCAACACGTTCAGCTGATCGAATGAGGCCAACGCGCCCTTTGCGGATTTACCCGCGTCTTTAGTTTCATCGGCCACTGCCCCCATGCCGGCCTTTACACCGAATAGAACTTGAATCAGCGCCGCGAGGGTTGTAAATAATTTGGTAAGCCAACCAATAACAATAATAATATATGGAGTCAATTGAGTAAGTAAAACTACTCCCACATTTGCAAGCGCGCTTTGCAATCCGGTAAAAGCAGTTTTTATGTTTTTTAAATTTCCCCCTATGGATGATTTCATAAGGTCAAATGATGACATTGCATTTTGTACAAAATTGAAAATAGCTCTGCCTGAAAAGACAACGCCCATGAGCGCCCCTAAAATTTTCAACGAACGCATGACACCAGACAGGGATAGACCAATGGACTTTGTGCCCTTAGCCACGCCTTTTGTATCAATGTGTGTGTCGATATTTATACTGCCGTCAAAACCAAGTGCCATTAATTATTTCCTCGTTCAACATGATATATCCAACCAAATTTCTTTGCCATTTCAACATTCATTTTTTCAAGAGCATCAAATAATGGTTTTTCTTTTAAAACATCTTCAATGCCACTATTTGCCTGTTGTTGTAAAAATTTGTTTGATGCGTCTCTAACTCTCAACATCAAACCAACTCTTTTACTTGGACTTCCCCAGCCCTCCTCTGGACGTGTTATAACAAAAACATCTTTTCCATTTACAGAAACCGCCCTAAATTCAGCCGCATTAGAATAAACAAAGTTTGTCAAATCCGCCGGGGATAATGATCCTTCGTTGGGATGATTATGAGTAAATGTATTGTTTTCCATTGCCTTTAAAGTATCCGAACTTAAAGCGACCTTATCAGCATCACCTTGAATCTCTTGAACAATATTTCCATTCTCATCTATGATTACTCCAGCTTCCGTAGATTTTCCTGCTAGTCTCTTTTCGATTTCGCTTAAAGATTTGTTGCGTTCTGATGGAAGTCCAGCGCCTTTTCTCGCCGCCTTAGTAAAAACAGAACCATCACCAAACGTAAATTGTCCGCCCTTTGAACTGCCCGCTGGTTCGTGGTTCATATTTCCAGAATGTTCTTTCATTTTGCATTTCCTTTTACAAGTCTCAAGAATTCTGCTTCCTGTTCTTTTTCTTCCAATGTTCTGTCATCAGTTTCTGGTATCTCGAAAATGCTTCCCATTTCACGAGCGGCTTTCTTTTCTTCTTTTGTAGCTGTGCCATTCTTAATTCTTTTTCTCAATCCTATCAATTGACAAAAAGTGGTATCTTGCCCTAAGTCCATAAATAATGCAAAAAACTTCCACCAATGCATTTGAACGGTTTCAAGATCGACATTATGCGTCTGCCTAAATGCAGAAAAAATAAAATTGGCATCCTTCGAGCAAGAATAAACCCTACTGAGTGCCTCGCTTGTTTCTTCCTCGTTTTCTTTACCGCCATTCAAAAACCAACTTGCTTTTGCAAATGCTGTTTGTATATTATCTGGCACAATGCCATAGAGGTTACTCAGCAGGATACTTTGCTTCTCTTGTGGTGTTAATTCTGCATCTTCAAACGCCAAAATAATTTTCAAGCACGAACGAAAATCAGAATTTATTGAATATTCTTTACCGTCAATTTCAACAGAGACAGGAAGAACGTCGGTAAGAATGTTTATAATTTCACCGCATTTAGAATTTCTTTATCAAAATTACAAACATCACCATCATGCAATAGAACAAACAATTCAGTCATTAGCCAATAGTTGCGAGGCGATTTATCTGTTTGTTCATATAATTCTAAAAGACACTCACATTTAGGACATTTTCCATTAGGCATTATTTTGCTACTCGCTTGCGCTTCTTCTCTGCCACTGGATTAGAATATTTTGCAATCTTTTCAGCGCGTACAGACTGTATGTAAGGCGTTATTCCAGTAAAAAATTGCTCAAACATTTCCAAAACCATCGCATCCCCGAAAGCTTTCTGCGATGTATCAGCACCGAAAAGAATGTCAATTTTAGAACGCATATACTCGCACGTTTCGCGGAGTAGTGCCAAACGTGCATCTAAATTTATGGGAATGTCGTTGGAATCAAGCGCGGTTACATTGTCAAGAATTTCACCACGCTTTTTATATTCCTGTAGTTTCGTTTCAAGTTCTCCAATAAGACTATAAAAACGTTCGGCAAAAGTCACATCCGAAGGATTGAAAATAATAACCTTGTTGGGGTCATCATTGATACAAATTCGTTTCTCCCCGGTATTGATCTTTATTGAATCCATTTATTGCCTTTCTAAAAAGCCTACCCTTTCGAGCAGGCTTTTAATTATGCGGCGGCGCGGGTTATATCTATGTAGTAGACCGAAACTTCTGCGCCAACTGTTACAGATACAGACAGATGATTTACACCAATTGCAAGCGATGCGGGGTCACCCTGTGCAACAGGAGTTGCTTCATCATATTGTACGATGGTTGCACCCGCGAGGGTTGATGTCATTGTTACTGTTGTCACACCATTGGCAACAGAACCCGCATAATATAGCCATGATTTATCTGTGGCAAAAACAGGGGCAAGTGTTACTGAACCGATAATCAATGTGGTTAGTATTGTGGTAATAGGTCTAGCAACAAAGTCCGAGGTTGGGGTAGGATTGAAAAAGCCGTAAGTAGGATCACCCAAATAGTGAATTGTATAATTTAACTTCGCAGATATTCCGCCGTCACCGCCAATATCTTCTGTTGAAATGGCTACAGACTGTTTTTCGGCTTCGTAATATCCAAGTGCGGGCGTTTCGTAATAGTACACAGTAACGATCTCGGTTTCAGCATCACTCAGAGTTTTTCTATTTTTCCGTAATGCGTCTATGAATTCAAATACCGCATCGCCGTTATTGCAAACCATTTCAATAGGCAATTGTGGCGCATAGGATTCAACTGTCACACTAGCATTGTCCTCATGGATATATGTAGTGCTTTCAGTTTTTGGATTGTATGCTATTTTTGCCGATGGAATTCCAACGCCCATCAATGACCAAGTAGGGGACACAATTGTTCCCGTATTCAGAAATTGGGCGATCTGGCTTCTTTTAATTTTTGCCATGATAGCCTCTTATGATGGGGTAAACGCAGATGTTGAACCGTTGAATGTTCCCGGAATTGGATCACCCACATAATGAATCGTGTAATTGATCCGTGCCCCCACCCCACCCTCACCACCATAATCTTCAATTGCGATACAGACTGTTTGCTGTTCAGCGGGATACGCAGTAGGGCCTCCCGATTCATACATCCACACATTTACAATGGTTGTTTCAGCATCATCCAATACGGCACGGCTTTTCCGTAATGTATCAATGAATTCAAAAACCGCATCATCCGTTATGGCAACTTGTTCAACCGCCATAGTAGGGGCATAACCCTCTACCGTGACACTTGCATTATCTTGATGAATGTATGTCACCGATTCGGTTGTGGGATTGTATGCAATTTTTCCAGATGGTACGCCATCACCAACCAGAGAATATGTCTCGGATGATGCGGGAGTCGTGTCAATAAATGTTTGTATCTCTGATCTCTTAATTTTTGCCATGATATTTTTTCCTTTATGGTGCTACTTGTGAATATTCAAGCCGGCACGTAATTTGATAAATTCCTGTAGAGCTTTCACCTTCTTGAAATAAAAATCCAGAATTCACGGCCTCAATTTTTTCAGCCATCTTACCTGTTGCAAGTGTTGGCAAAGTTCCTGCCAATGTTTGACTTTCAAGCCAATCTGCAAATGCTTCGTAAAACTCATTATTGCCAAGTCGCATCACATCATCAGCCGTTGAAAATGTTGACTGAAATGCAAATGGAAACTCTCGCAGACTTCCACCGTCAATATATCTTTCTATAATGCGTGTGCCCGGCAGTGGAACAATTGCATACTGAGTAGGTTTTTCTCCAAGAAAATCAATTAGAACGGGCGCATTAGTTACCAGACTTCCGTATGTTTTGATATAGGTTTGAATGGCACTCAGTAGGATCATTTGCCTTGTCCTGCGATACGCCGTGCACCCGAGATAATTTTTTGTCTTGAAATGGCTTTCATTCTTTCAAACCACAACGGCCCACGCAATGGGCCTGTTTGGCTGCCCGGATTGCGCTTACGGTAATACTGTGCCTTAGCGTAGGGAGCAATCCATTTGACTGTACCGGAACCGATGTCAGTGCCTAATATGCCTGTTTTTATGAGCGTACCGGTAAGCAAAGGTGTGAATGGTTCGGACAATCTTAGGACTTCGGAGTCTACAAATTTTTGCGCCGCCGAATATTGCCGTTGCCATTTCTGTCTGAAATTGGTATTCCAGACAAGCTCCGCTTTGCCCTCAGGCGTGAGAATAATTTTTCCTCGTGGTGTTTCAATTACAGGCGCGGGCATTAGTTACATCCTAGTTGCCAATGTTGCATATAAAGTGATCCTGCGTCCATTGTATCTACTGACCGTATTTGCACCACATCATCATATTTTGCCTTGAGTGCGGTTATCGTAAAGCCTGTGCCAATCTCATCAGCAACCAAGCCTTTAACCATAAAGTCACCGTCTTGCAGCGTCCATTTGCTTGTTTTAGTAGTGAGTGCCTGCCATGCTTTAGGCTTGACATAATTAGCGTCACGCGCAAATGGAATATAAACAGTAACAGAATCGGCGGCAATCAATCCTGATTGCATAACATTGGCAGCCTTACGCGCCTCCCATTTGACATCGGGAACTTGTGTGCGTTGATATTTTTCAATACCCAACAAAAAATATTTGTTGTAGATGGTGCAATCTGCATTAGTTATCATCTATCGTGCCGCCATACTCACCAGACGCAAATCCACGAAACAACAAATCCGTATTTGCCAGCCAGAGACCCGCGGCATTTGCAAGTTGCTGCCCACTGGTTAGAGTTTTCTTTGCCCCAACTGCAAACGATACTGAGTAGTTGCCTATGCTTTCGCTAGTAATACCGTCCGTGCCGCCAGCCGCGTCTTGTGTTTGCAATTCCTCTGCTACCGCGCACGTCGCCTTTTTTATCTTGTCTATGGTTACTGTGTCAGTTGCCACTGTAATAACTACGGCGGCACGGTCAAATGTGATTTGGTCAATAACAGCCGATGCCCTTAATGCCAGTGCGGCAAAGTCGGCTGAGGCTATGGCATTTCCCAAGTATGTACCGGTATAAAATGTGTAATCCGCGTATACCATAGCCTCAAATCCTTAGTTGTTATGTTCTTCTTGTACTTCCAATTGTTTTAGCCAATATTCACATTCGGCAATAGCGCCTGCTGTTGCATTACCGTTTGCCTGTATTTTTTCAAATATCTTGTTTAATTCGGCTAGACGTTTTTCCAGTGCTTCCTTGTTCATTTGTGGCCTTATGATGGGGCAGTATCCCACAACCGAATATAACGAGTCACAGTGCCAACAAGCACTTTGATCCAACCTAATTGTGAGCCGCCATTCGTTTGGGTAGACAACGCTGGAAGTCCATCATCAGGCAACCAAAGCAGATTTGTAAAACCATTGGCCGTATTGATCTGGTGAAGCAGAGATTTTGTCACACCCGACGCGTTTTCAATATTAAGCGCAGAAACATCCTGGGTGCTTACATCTGTTACGTTTGACTGTACAGCCAAACGCAAGGCCGAAGCAACTCCGCCCGAATTGAACGTCTCACCATTTAACAGCAATTTGGCATTGATGGCAAAGATACCCACACCAGCTACTCCGCCAGCCGTAAGTACTGTCGAGCCTGCATCCACCTCTGCGATGGCTTGCAATGCAAACATGCTTGCACAGGATGCGCCACTATCCATAAATGGGAACAAACCGGCGCCCAAAACTTCCGCCACTCCTGTAGTATGCAGTTCACGGTAATCCGTGTACACCTGCGCGGGGGTAGCTCCAACCGTACCACTAAAACTAATCCAGCCTGATGTGCGGGTAGGATTAACGCTTGCGCCGCGAATCGCATTAGTGTTTGCGGGTAAAGTTATTCCTTCAAGATTAATTGGATGGCTCGTAGGTGTGCCAAAAGACAAATCTAGCTGGTTTGAGAGCTTTTTTAACCAATCAATTCCGGTAATGCCGCCCATATTACACCTTACCTTTTCCCTTCTTAGAAGGGACTAATTCTGGATTAACAACGGCGGGGGTCAACTCATCAGCCGCCTTTTCGGGTTCAGTGGGTAACACTTCCTGTTCCTTGACTTCCACGTATCCAGCCTTTTTCAAATCAGCGATAATGGATGGCACATCAGTATTACGAGTGATTCCATCGTTATACAGTTTCATGGCGTCACCTATGCTTTCTTGTGGAGATATACGCCGCCGATCTTGTTATCCAAGACAAAAGCGTCATGATACAGGTCATAATCAAAAATCCAGTTATCAGCGGCCTGATTTTCATCGGGACTGAAAACCTTGGGGAGTTCGTGCTTTTTGACCTGAACAACGGCAACAGGATCAATCAACATGAAATTGATTTCCTTACCACCAGAACTTTTGGAATAATGTCCGGCGGCGGACGGAGTCGCACCAGCCTCAAGATCAATCGCAGTATAGAATCGGGTTTGAGGAACCATGATAACGGGAACGCCATCAAGGGAATTTACAGCACGATTAACAGTGTTGTCATTACCAAGCATACGAGTAACGGCAGCTTCGAGAGAACCATAGGCAGTATCAGAAAAAAACGCCAAACACCGACTTAGGTCAGCCTCAGCAGCGCGTACAGCAGCTTTGGCAACATCCCAGGCCGCAAGAATCGTTGAGCTTGTCAAAGTCGCGCCCGTAGTCGTTCCAATGCTTCCCTTACTTGCATATTTGGCAAATCGGTAAGCGTCAATCTCAGGAACAACCTTGGTACGCATGAATTCGCCAGCGGTCAAACCAAAAGCCATGCCAAGCGTTTCGTCATCATCCATACGAGCAACATGAAAAGCGCGGGCGCGATGCGTTGCCAGTGTGAGAATTTCCCATGCGCCGACAATTTCACCTTTAGGATAATCAGCGCCGCGCGCCATATCGCCCAGCCCACCCATTGTCGTTTTGTAAATCTCAACAACCGGAGTTCCCGCAAAATTGGCGACTTGACGGTTGGTAGTATCCATTCGCGCTGTAATGGATGATAATTTATAAAGTTCATCCAAAATGGGAACGAATTTTTTGGCATATTCAAAAGATTGTGTCATTACTTATTTTTCCTTATTTAGCGGCAGGTAGTCCTGCGCCCTGTCTTGCGGCGCCTACTATTTTGTCGCTAAGAACTGATTGATTATTTGCACCTGTTACAATTTTTGGTGCGGGAGTTGTATCCTCGAACAGGTAATCATTTTTTTCTTTGATTTCTTTGAGTTGACCGTCAAGACCAATAATCGATCCATCAGCATCATTGAACTTTAGCAAATCCCTACTGAGTAGAGCTGTTACCGTCTTGGCATTCTTGACCTTTGCGCCATTCAAAGCACCTTCGAGTGCATGGTCAAACTTCAATGCAGAAAGTTGCGTTGCTGAATCTGTTGCCGCCTTCTCTGCCTTGGCTTTCCAGTCATCAGCGGCTTTTTGAATATCTTCAACTTTCAAAGCCTTGAAACCTTCAATTGCTGTATTGGCTTCGGTCAATTGATTTTTGTAACCATCAGACTCAGCCTTTGCAGTATCCAATGCCGTCTTGTGCTTCTCAATATCTTTGCCGTGTAGCACAATAATTTGGTCGGCTTGCTCTTCTGTCAGTCCTAACTTAATCAAATCTTTTGCATTCATTTTTTTTACCTGTCCTTTTATCCTATTACACCTAGGTTTTGTTTAGGCGGCCGCCATCCGCCAGGGTTGCCGTTTTCTGAGCCGACGGCTGGCTAAGTATTTCTGGTAATAAAAAAGCCACATCTTTCAACAAGATTTCTCTTGTTAAAAGACATGGCTCTTTTGAGTCCTATCTTGAGGGGTGTGCCCTACCCGGAAGGTATGACACTATGACTAATCTTGTCCTTTATCCTAAAGGCTTACGAACATCATTATACACCCGTTTAGGATGGTTTTCAAGTATCTTTATTTCTCTATCATACCAAGAAATATATTGCTTGCACAATGAGTAAATTAATTGCAAAAACGATCTCATTTCCTGCGTCATATTGCCGCATTCCACAACATAATGACACATCCTATAATGCCAGCCCCCGTAACCAGTAAAACAAATATCCAAAAATAAAACTCAGAATCGCTCATAGCTACCTCTTGTGTATTACACAATTTATAATCTTCACAATCTGTTATGCTGTCTAAAGTAACAATCATTTTGTCTTATCCTTATTGCTACTCAGTATTGTTCGTAAACGCTTTGATATTTCCTTTTGACAAAATTTACATTTTTGCACATGTTCCCGCAATTGCCGACGGTAATAACCAATCTTTATGGGCGTGCGTGCGAGAGCCTTTTTTATTAATAATTGCTGTGCTTTGCCACAAATCATTAATCACTCTCCATTACTGAAAACTTAGGAATAGCAATTGTTCCATCCGCCTTAATTTCGTGGTACACGCCGCCAATTTTATTTTTATTCACAGGCGCTACCATCCATGAGTAAGCCGTTTTCATTTGCCACGATGGAAGAATGATTCCATGCATAGTCTTAAAATTCATTTGTTCCCGCCACACATAACTGCTATATGTTGGCTCGTGTACGTGTCCAGTGTATAAAATATCTGGCACACGATGGTTATCTTTCATGGATTCCAAACAAATATTTCTTAACCAATTTCTCATGGTATTACCCTCGTTTGCGCCAGCCCCACGCCCCGGCCCGTGATGCACAAACCACGATAAAACACCATTTGTTTCAAGCGGCAAAAAATCCCATACATAAAATTGCTCATTCATAACTGCATTCATTTCACGGCCTATATAATTTTCAAACTCATTTACATGCGTCTGCGTGCCTCGCGTGTAATAAATTTCATCGCCTGCTTGCCAATCAATGCGCTTTTGAAACTCATTCATTAATTCAATGTGGATGTCTGCCTGTTCAAGCGAGTCGGTTGTGCAAACATCGCCGCTGTTATGGTGATCTCCGTCTATCGCGTCACCATTAAGAACAAGTATTACTTTTTTCCTTTGTCTTACTTGCTTGACTTCCTCTGCAAAATTTTCAAACTGTTGACGGATTCTAATTTGTCCGCTTCTAGGTATGTGTGATGTTTTTTTTCCGTGCCATTCACGATTTAGAAATAAAGCAAAATTGCTGCCTGAATGTGTGTCACTTATTACAACTTGTAAAATATCCTTTGATTTTTCTTGATGTATTCCAAATATTTCTTCTAATAATGTGGGTGATGTAATCAGGGTTTCACTCCTTTGGTGTAAATATGGATTTTCATACTTACACTACTATTGTTTCTCTAACCGATTGTTTTTGCAATCCAGTCTGTTTTATGAAACTTCGCATGGCAGACTGCCATTGTTTAACTTTAGCGAGTTCTTTTGGTGCTTCCAATTTTGCCGCCTTCAATGCTTCGGCTTGTCGTTTCCACTCCCTTATCTTTCTCTCAATGCCCCTCTGGTACTGAGTAGCCTCGTACACAGATATATCCTGCCCATTGAATTTAACAGTTTCCTTTTTGAAATCCTTTAATTCTTCTTTGCTGTATGCGTTTTCTGATATGCCCTCGAAGAAGGGATAGAACGAATGTCTACAATTTACTCCGGCTAATCCTGTTACTGTTCCATAGCCCGTACTTTCCACAAACGGGGAATATTTCTTACTTGTGCCACTTCTTGAAAATACCTTACCCTGCCAAACTGCATGAGAAGGACGCGCTCCGATATGAGCGGATGTTTGTACAAGGTCGCTTTGCATTTCTGACGCTCTTTGTAATTGAAGTTTGCCAACTGTCTGACCCACACCAGTTAAGATGGCACGACGAACACTTACATCAAGTTTTTGACTTCCAGAAAGATAGTCAACTGTGTTTATTCCTTGCGCGGCTATATCTTTTATAGCCTTTTTTATTGCACTGTTATAATCTTTTGAACCATTTGTTATTTCAAGATAGGCAATATCTGTGGCACGAATAAAAGCATTTTGTCCGCCTATTGCAGTGGTAAGTGTAAGATTGCGTAAAAGGCTGTTTGTTTTTCGCAATCCCTCTTCCAACACATTTAGCATGGCCGGATTTAAGTTTAATGGAATGGGCGTCTTGCCTGCCTGTATATAAATCGAGTCGTCAAACTTCAAGCCCTTCACACCGTATTTTTTGAAAATCTCGCGTAGAGTTCTTTCCGATTTTCCTGTAAGTTGTGCAAGGCGTTTTAGAATATCATCATATAGCAACCCTGATTCTGATAAACGTTGAACTTGCCACGAGGCAGACGAAAAAGACATCTTCGCTAGTCTGCGAGCAATATCATTGATTATTCCCTGCTCGAATTCTAAATAAAGCTCTGACGCCTCATTCGATAAAATGTCAAAGTCGTCACTTGTTAGCATTGCGCTTTTCCTGCTGAATTCTTTTTTGAGCCACACTCATTTTTTGGCGCGCCTCTTCGGAGTGTTTATATCCGAGGGTACGTAAATTTCCAATAAGTGAATTGCTTATTTTCTTTTTATGTTCTTCGCTAAGCTTTTTCCCTTTATGCACATCAGACAGTTTCTTCTTGGCTTCTTCACTCATTGCAATGCCTTTATTCCAAGCAACCTGCAAACCTTTCTTTCCTTTATTCCATCCGACAGAAAGACCTATATTCCAAGCAGGCTTACCCGTTTTAATTCCTTCATTCCAAGATTTTCTACCCTTTTGAGATGCGCTAATTTTTGCGCGCGTTTCTTCTGAGGCCGAATACAAACCTTTCTTTCCTTTATTCCATGCGGGCGTTCCTTTTTTTGAATCACTAATTTGTTTGCGAGTAGTGTCAGAGTGTTGTCTCCCATACATTGCATTATTTTTTCCACCCCTACTATCTCTCATCTTTTTACGAGATTCGTCCGTATGCTTTATCCCTAAAATTGATCCAGCCGTAGGCGATATGTTATAGGCGGGTTGCAAAGTATTGATATAATGTTGTTCACGAAATATCAAAGCAAAGAAAAAACAGGTTTCAATAATGTTAAATTCAAAATGATTCGCACCATATTTATTCCATGCACGTTGTAGATATATAGAATGATGCTTGTTATTGTTTAGGTCGCGTTTATGTTCATTCCACCGCTTTTGGATATTAATAGATGACCCAATATACCTATGTCCATTAATGGTATTTACAATCTCATATATCCCACTGACTTTTCGTGCTAAAATATTCATATCAAGCCTCCAATCAGGTTTGGTCATGTACCCGGACGCTATAACGTCGCGGGTACAATTTTGAAAGTTAACCATATTATACTTCAACAAAGCTATTTATTCCAATTCCAAACCGGATTGTACACAGATGGAATTGCAGAAACTTTTCTACATCTTGCAGCCTCAATGTAAATTGGCTCTGTTGCCAATATTCCCGTATAACACGGGTTGCCATTACGCCCCCCGTTTTGGGGAAACGGATTCACCCTTTGCCTATCATCATAAATTGATGGATGAATAATAGTTAGATGTTGTACAAGCCAGGGATACGTTTTATAGCTAATGAATGGCAAGTAATTCGGATCAATTGTTTCAATTTCAATAACACTTGTGCCCACTGAAATGCCAGAACCGCCCGGCCATGCAAAAAGTCTTTTTTGTTTAACCACGTTGCAACCAAATAACAGATTTGTTGGATATTTGGGCAAATCCCTATCAAGTCTTTCGCCCGTGATAAAGTTTGCCGAATCTCTTACCTTTGATCCTGTATTCCATGTGTCAAACGTATCGGCAAAATTGCCAACGGGTAAACCAGCATTCAACGCAAACAGCCATCGCTGAATCTTCTCGGTCATTGGAATTGTTTCCCGCACCGTTGTGGCATTTACGGTTTGAGGCCAGCCCTGGGTGTCATTTGGGCGAGGCTTACGGTACTCAGTAGGGAGTAGGTCATCTGGTAAAAGATACCAAAGACCATCAACATTTGGGCGTTCAACAAATTGTAATTTTGTTTGATTTGTGCGAACAAAGTCAAGCAACATGGTTACACCTTTGGAACAAATTCAACGGTTGTGCCATCTGTGCGAATAAGCGTAGCAGACACAAACTCATTTGCTGGTGGGGATATTGTTTTTACATAGATAGTGCCTTTGTAGACCATTGGCAACCATCCACCAGACGGAAGTTGCACAAATGTCACGCCCCAATCCGAAGGTTTCAAAAGATTGTAATTTGTAACCGTTGTCAGACTATCAAATTTATAGCCCGCAAATACGGGTACTCCGCTTGTGTTGTACATGGATGCTGTTGGACGTTCCCCTATGGTTTTTGTAACTTCATACATAAAATCTCCTATGGGCGGAGGTGGTAGGCTTTCACCTTTCATCTTCACACCTATAATTTGTGCAACAGGGCGCATCTTGTACGGGTATCCCGCAATTGATTCCTCGCCCCACGATTTATTTAATAATATGGCTACCCCGCTTTCCATCGCAGCCAATGTTGTGGACCCGCCCCCATCGCACATAACCGCAAAATCACACCCCAAATTAAGCATAATTTTTGCCGTTTCTTTGAATGACGCACCAACAGATTCTAGGTAATCTTGGCCGTCAATAGTGACAAAAAAGAATTTCTTTTGATCTTTGGTGTATCCAAATGCAGAACGTGCCCGCCAATCATCGCCTTTGTCTATGTAGGGAATTGCCCCATCTTTAACAATAACATTTGGGTATGAAAATGCCATATGCAAAATAGCCGGGCGAGTAAGAGTAAAATTATTTTCTTTGCTAATATAAAGCGTTTGTTCCATACCTGGTATGCCATAGGGCTGTCCATTGCTAACTGCATAGCCTGCAATGTCATTGCCAATGAATCCATCACAGTTCATACCAAAATTCAGGCTATATTTCTTGGTAAGATGCGGCACGTAATTATTGCCTAATGGCCGGGGACTTATAAATAATTCAGTCTTGTCTGAATCAAACTCTAAAACGTGATAAGGTGTCCACCCTGAAACGGGCAAATGTGTTTCATATTTGCGATAAATAGCCCCGTCATAATATTTCCTCTCGAATAAAAGCGTGTCACCAAATGGTGTAGGAGGAACATTGGTTAAATCAAATCTCTTAATAAACTCTGCCTCATCACCATTGAAATAATTCAAATCTACTGAACCTTCTGTTCCATAAATTGTGCCACTTCCCTTATCTGTCCATTGCCAAAATGTCCACTTAGTCCAAGGCAAAGGAATTTTCGGAGCGATAGTGTCATAAGCAGCAAGCCACAAATCAAACTGCTTGAAATAATCATGCAAAGATGTGGAGATGTGGTCTTTCCAATACCAATATCCTGAATAAATAATAATTTCCTTGTTAGGAATTAATTCTTTTATCCGTTCAAGAAATATCTTTAAATTTTCTCCATTGCCATAAGCACCATTGTATTCATCCTCAAAATCCGCAAACAATGGCAAATCTCCATAATCCCCCTGCAAAATGTTAAACCATTTATTTGCCTGTGCTACCGGCTCTGCTCGTGAATCATAAAAGTGATATGCACCCCAATACAATTCCGCCGCTTTTGCATTGAAACGATTGAGATAAAAGTCTCTATCAATCCATAAGTTTTGACTTGATTTTATGATGGTGAATTTCGCCCCCGCCGTTTTCATTTTCACAAAATCAATATGTCTTGTAGTTTCAGAATCATCTTCCCAAAATGAAACATCAGTTCCTATAATCATTATGCTCCCTGATTATCCGGCTGAGTAAAAAAGTCGGGAGGTTGTTCGTCCGTAACCATTGCAATATATTTGCGTGCAATTTCTTCGGTTTCGCCCTTCACCACCATGCGATATTCGACCTTTGACATTAATTGTGCGCCAACCTCTTGCAAACTGTTGGCAAGCAAAACATCATGATCTGATACAACACTATCATCAAAGTAAAACACCGCGTCATACGTACCCTTTGGTGCGAGATTATTCAATGTCACCCAAATGTCCATTGCATAGAGCAATTGATTCAATGCATCCTCTAATGCGCTTTGTGTGTCTGTGATTGTTGCATAGGTGCGTTGCTTATTTGCCTTGATTTCTGTTGCTGTCAACGCTACTATGTTGGGATCTGAAATAGTTCCTGCCGCAAGTCCACATGTAAATTCAATTTGCTTGAGAATTGCGTTAAGTCCATTGAGAATATTTACTTCTCGGAGAGTCGGTGTCCATTCTTCGAATAATTCATCTTTGCCAATTGCGCCGGCTTGATTGAGAGTGCGATACAAACGCTTAATTGGTAAAATCGGTTTACCATCTTTGTCTTTTCCAAATGCCAAGACATCCGTATATAAGGCACGCTTACCAGACTCGAATTCCCACAACAAATTACTCCATTGCTCATCTGCTTGTTGGATTAACTCAGTAGCACGGGAAAAACCAGACACGCCAAGCGGGGAAGTGGAATCAATATTATTTGCCAGCGGAAATTTAAAATAAGCAAACAATGGACGGTCAATACCTATAATTACAGCTTCGGGTTGTAGGTTCGCCCACGCCGGCACATCCGAAAGAGGACAAGCATTACCGAGTGTGTTTTGTGTTTGACTTTTGAACGCGCTATTAGTTATCTTGTATCCCGCGTCAGTCATTGCATGAGATTCGAGCCGCGTATAATAATTTTGTCCAATTATTTTTGTGTCTGAAAATACACAGGCTGTCATTCCGTTTTCATCAAATGCAACAGGAAAAAATTGATCTGCCTGTACAAAGTCAACTATAATTTTGTCGCCCTTTGGATATGGTTTCATCATTAGCCCCCCCTTTGCTACTCCAAATTCGACTTTTTGTCGAATATCCTTTAGTGCGTTTACCATTTGCAAATACAGATAATCGGCACGCGGGCTTCCTGATATTTCACACTCCATTTCAATGGTAACGGCGCGGGATATTTCAGATGCAATCGCGGCGGGTAATTGCAGAGATTTCACGTCAGTGTTCAGCCATGATGCCCGATTTTGATACATCAATGACCACAATTGCAACGCGTCCACCATAAACGGACTAATGGCAACGTCAACATGTAATGCCTGTTTTACAGATGAAGTGTTTATCATTTTATCTAGTACTCCTCTTATCCATTGCAGAATGCGTTGAAACATTATTTCCTCTAATTTGTTTAGTATCCATTATCCTGAGTAAAATATTGATTTTATGCGGGTAGCAGGGAATAAACTTCCTCGATGGTTAGTGGCACAATGCCCAGAGCCTTCATCCCAAAGAAGGCCAAGGCGATAAATCCACAAACTGTTTTTGCTATTGTCATTACAACTCCTTTCTAGTCTCGCCACGCCCTGACCGTAACAGGGAGTGGGAACGTTACAATAATAACCCCAGCATCCGAGCGAGAATTTTATTGTTCCCAAGTGTGTTTGGATGTAGCCCATCGTCTGTGTCGGCGGCGGTGATCCAGGGATCGGTAACAGTGTTCCAGCAAGTGATACCCTGTGCTGCGCAAGCTGCTGCGATGGTTGTGCGGAGATTAGACTTATCAACAGGCGTTTCCCCACCCACGTTTGTCCAGCGTGGCAGGATGTTCATATAATAGATTTCTGCATTGGGATTGCTGACTTTAAGTTCGGCTAGATTTTCTTCTACCTCAGCTTGCAAGGCATTCATATCTCCCGCATTGTCGTCGTTTGTGCCGAGTGCCAGAATAATGACATCGGCATTGTCTGACTCTGCTGCCACTACGTCCGCATCCATATTGGTCATAATGATGTGACCTGAAACAGCGTGGTTTTGCAGAGTATTTATCCCGCACTTGTAAAAATCACGGAGGTATAGTTGGTAACCTGTTGCGCTGGCAGAAATGCTATCTCCTAAAATAGATATAGTTTTGGGAGTAAATAGTGCGGAATAAAAAACTTTTGAAACGCTGTTCAGTTGCGGGGATGAGTCGAACCCTCCGTGATACCTGTTATCGATAATAGATGCGTCTGCAACGGTCTGATTTGCACCCACCTGCACGCCGTTATAAAACGCCTGAAAAGTATTAGTCTCATGTATCCGGCGAATCTCTATTGTTTTTCCGGCCAAATAGGTGGTAGGGGTGGATATTATGTTTGTGTATACCCCATTGACACACTTGTCCATGCGAAGAGTAGATGATCCTCCTGAGTTTATCAGATATGCGATGACAAAATTACTCATCGTTGGGTAATCGGCGCACATAACCACGCCCATTGGGCAGGCTGTGTTCGTTCCTTTCGTCCAGCTTGCCTTTATCGTCCCGTACTGAGAAACAACCTGCTTCACAAAAAACATACTACTGGTAATGATCGCCTTTAGAGATACGTTGTCGAAGAATCCTGTTCTTCCAAGTGTGGTTGAGTTTAGGGACAGTTCCGCTTGGGATACGACTGTTGCCAATGATCTGACAGAAACATTTATTGCTGCCCATCCTCCGCTTGCAAGCGTTAGAACGTTGAGCGCGATGGTTTGTCTCAATACATACAGGCAACCGGTAGTTCCGGCTTTCGCCTCGCCATAAAGCCTATACCAAACTCCAATGGTCAATGATTCGTTCTGTGTCGCTCTGCCATCGTCCGTTGCTCCATTGGTGATCTTCAACGACTGTACTCCTCCATCGGCGGGAACATTGACATCGGCGGTCAAAACTCCACTATGACTAGAACCCCAGTCCGAGGGGGGGCTTCCGGTTTCCATATTACCGTTTGACAGTAGTTCGCCGCCAAGCACCAGGCCAGTGTTATAAGCCGCGCCGCTGATTATGCTAAATGCTCCTGACATCTCCGGCATTGCTCCGTCTGCCAGAGATGAGATATCGAGATAGATAGTATTATCACCCCCGCCACCGCCCACCATCCCCAACGCTACTAATTTGCGCCTGTCCATGTTACGCCTTCAACCAGCAAATCTTTTCACCGTTCACAGACGCGTCAAACCAAAGCTGATTCAGATTTGCAACTTGAACAATGACCGCCTGATCTGCGCTTAGTTCATATCCTGTACGGTTATCGCCAGTTGCATAGCCTATATACATTTTCCCCGTATTGGCTCCCAGTGCTTTGACGTATACGCCATTGGTAAGTGCAACACTGCCACCCTGTATTGATGTGCCTGCAGTTGTGACTGTAACCTGTCCAGAGATTGCCGCAACCACAGAGATAACAGGGCTGATAACAGTTGCCTGTTCACCGTCTAAAGTAACCTTGACATCAGCTGCCCGCAGTTGTGTATCAGTCAGTCCGCCGCCTTCCTCAGTAGCAACGTCACCATTCGAGTCATATACAACTACCTCTTGCGCTTGAATTCCATTTGCAAATACTTTTGTCATTTCATATACTCCTATTTACATAAACTATCCAGCCGAATCCAATTGGCTGGTTTTATCATTACCCACGACCTATCAGACCCGTGAGATTGTTCACGAATACGAACGGTAGTACCGGTACTCAGTAGGCCTATCACCTGACTATCTTCTCTGGGTGATCCATGCACAGTTGCAACTTCACAAATCACGCCCTCGCGTGGGAGGGTGTTACCCATGATGACATCACCGTCAACCGTGATGACGGACAAACTACTAGCATGTGACGGATAAATACCCGGCAATGGATAAACGTATCCACAAAGTATAAACATAAATAAATATGTGAGAAATTTTTTCATTACTGTCCTCGTTTACATGCCGCACGAACCTTGCGGCGATGTGTTTCTCTGCTTTGTTCATCATACTCCACGTTGCCGCCATACGAGCGAGAGGGCGTAGCGACAAGAATCTATTGAATGGTTATCCCGATCTGGGTATTCTGAAATATATTCATCTTCTGAGTTCTTTTCATATTCATAATTATGAAACTCATCAGCCGTATAGGGACATCGTTTGGGATCAATAATAATAGATGTTAAATTCTCAAGCCAACGAAGCGAATACTTAAGACTCCCGGCGGGTTTTTCACTACCGCGCGCGGTTGCGCCAAATTGTTTAAAATCACCAATTGACTTAGGTTCTGCGGAATCACAAATGAGTAAATCACCATCGTTGTAACCATATTCTTTTATGGCTTTGTACAAATCTTCATTGCTAGTTTTCCATTTTCTAACTTCACCAAAGATATACAAAACTCTTTGAGCCGCATTGTAATAACATTTAGAATAATGAGCAGGGTCAACGGCAAAGCCCCAATCCATACCATTGTGAGTAGGTTCAAATTCTTTTATTTCTTCATCTGTTATTGCTCTCAATATTGCATTCTCAAAAACGGTTCCGCCCGTTCCTGTAACTTCAGCCATATATTCATTATTAAACGCCTTAAGATTTACATTCTTTAAATGTTCGGCTTCGGCAATAAATACATCACCAAGCCAATCATGAGGAACATTTAGATAATTGCTTGTGTGTTGATACTGAGTGGTTTTGGGTACTAAGCAATACTTGTTTATCCAATTTTGCGCCGAACGTGGAGGATTCCAGGATTTGATAAACCACATCCTATCACCGCCACGTAAAGATTGTTCAATTTTCCTGATATGTTCTGCGGACTTAGCTTGGTCTGCTTCTTCAACCCATAAAATTCCAAGGTATCCAAATGTTGGCTTTAAAGACTTAATTTTGCCAACATCATCAAGACCACGAAAATAGATTTTCTGTCCAGTGGGAAGATACTCAATTTCCATTGGAGACATAATGCACTTGAACTCATCCGATAAACCTAACTCACTGATTGCCCACTGCAACTGTGAATAAACACTATCACGA
>Ga0184615_10000151_pt1 | contig 42657 bp, 66 predicted proteins | sample PLM4_65_coex_FD_133134 | JGI IMG/M metagenome (GOLD analysis project Ga0184615, IMG submission 133134) | Groundwater sediment microbial communities from an aquifer in East River, Colorado, USA - PLM4_65_coex | ecosystem: Environmental > Terrestrial > Soil > Riparian zone | place: USA: East...
CCCCCGTCCCCGGACCCCCCCCCGCCCCCGCCGGCGTCCCCGGCCCCGAACCCGGCCCCGCACCCGTCCCCGGACTCGTACCCTTCCCCGTACCCGTACCCGTCCCCGTCCCCGTCCCCGTACCCGTCCCCGTACCCGGACCCGGACCCGGACCCGGACCCGGACCCGGACCCGTACCCGGACCCGGACCCGCGACGGCTCGCCGCCCAGACGGGCAGCTCGCCGTGAAGAACCGTTACCGGCTCCACGGGGCTTTCTCCCACGCCTCAACCGCAGCTGGCGTGACGGATGCGACGCTGGTGACGTCGCGCAGCTCAAGGTCGGCAGCAGGACCGATGCGGGCACCCTTGACTGGACCTTCGCTGGCAAGCCCCAAGAAGCCTTTCTGCTCAGTCGGCCAGTACACGCAGCAACGCGCCGCGCGCAGCTTGATGATCGCGCCGTCTGTCTGCGTGGCGTAGCCGAAGAACACCCCGCGGTGCTGGGTCGTCACGAGGACAGCGCGTTCGGTGGGCGCCGCTGGTTTGGTGGATGCTGCCATTCGATTCTCCTGATCGGTTGATGAAGTAGGACGCGCGGCAAAGGTAGCGCGGGGCGCAGGTTTCCGCAAGTGACCGACGTCACACATTCGCGTCGTGGGTAACTTTGGGCAGAACCTCGGGCACGGCTTTCCCTTCCGTTCCCAGCCAGCCGCGCTTTGTGGCGCGGGGGCAACGGTCTGAGGGGCTGGCTGCTTTAGCTTCGCTACCCCTTACGGGGGTCAGTCGCCCACCGATGGATTAAGGCCACCGGCCCTATCCCCTGCCCTCTCCCGATCGAGTTCAACCGATCGAAGATCGTCAGAGAACCCCACCCGAAAAGGGCAGGGGATAGGTGCGAAGTTGTCCGAGTACCGCCAGCATCTTCTCGGGGGTCGGAAGTCGCGTCGACCTGGTAGCCCGAAGCCCCGGCAGTCGTTACGCGCAAAGTTCCCCGCCTGGATTGCACCAGGGCGCCAGCGTGTAGCCGCCGGCGGGCGTGTTCGGTTCTGTGTGCGGCGACCCCGAGTCGGGTCCGATGCTTTCGCGGCACGCGCGGAAACATACAACCTGTGGGGGTGGACCACTTGGCACGACCCTACCCATTGTGGGATAGTCTGCGTGCCTCCTGACCAGTGGCACCCGATGAAGTTGTTGTGCTTCGACGCCCCCGCCGGTTCGCGCCTGCGGGGGCGTTTTCATTATGGGCATCCGCCGCCGCCGCCGTATACGTTGACCTTTCGAGGGACAAGCGGTATGAGGCGCGGGCCCGCCGGCGCCGTGTCGGGTTAGTCCCCCGGACCGTCTTCAGTCCTTCGTCGCTGCGCCGGCGGGCGCAAGCGGCAACCAGGCGCGGCCGATCCAGCGTGCGAGCTCGGGCGGAATCTTGGCGATGATCGCCGACGCGTGTTTACGCTTCGTCCCGCTTGATGCGGCCATAGGATCGCGCTGTGACTTCCTGCCGTCCGGGTTCTGGCCGTGGCCGCTCGCCTTGTTGTGCGCGACGTTGAACCATGAGCCGCCGGTGTTCTTCAGTCCTGCCATGTTCCAGTGCGGCGACTTCTGGCCGGTCTCATTGAAGCGGTGCCAGTTCTGCCCCGGCACCTTCGGCACCACGTGCGTGATCGGCATCAGTGCCGGCACGTCGCCCCAAAGGTAGAAGCTGCCGTGATGCCAGCGGGCGCGCCCCACCCATTTCTGGGCGCCCTTCACGTTCTCGACGACCAGCGGAATGTAGCGGCCGGCGGCTTCGATCGCTTCAGCCTGGATCCGGAAGCACGCATCGAACAGCGCGGTACTGGGGGGGGGTAGCGCTCGAGCACGCTTCCACGGCATCGAGCGATACGAAAACTCCTGGCACGGGGGAGACGCGACGATCAGGTCGACGCCGGCGAACTGTCGGCCGTGAAGCGTCAACACGTCCTGCAGCACCATCGGCGCCGGGTAGCGGTGGGCGCCGTAGACGTGCTGCACGTTGTCGAAGCCGACCACGTCGTACCCTTCGAGTAGCAGCCCTTCTGTCCAGCCGCCGAGCCCGCAGAAGAGGTCGATCGCCAGCGGCTTCTTCAGATCAGCTCGCATTGTCGGTTTCCGCTCCACACTGGCGGACTGTTCTGGACCTCAATGCGTTCGGCGATGACGGCTGCACGTTGCGCCGCCGTTGGTGGGATGTACTGCCCGAAGCGATACAGGCTGCCACTGTTCACGCCGGCGTTCGTGCTGTCGCAGGACGTGAAAGGGATGTGGGCGAATATCTCGGTATCCAGCATCCGAAGACCGTGCAGGCGGCACTTGGGTCTGCCACCCGCATCACACGCGACGCGCATCGCGTCGGCGATTCTCGCCCACCAGCCGGCGGTCTTCGTCTGCGCCCATTGTCCGGAGCTACCGAAGGCGACGGTTTCAAAGTTGCCGACCAGCCATTCCAGATATTCCAGCGGCTCATGCAGGTGCCACACTGGGACGCCTTTGAACGGCGGCGCGCAGCGCACCCAATCGCGCACCAGCCGAGCGTTCTGTTCCACGTCCCCATCGATGACGTCTGGAATTAAGCACCAGTCGAACGCCGGGTGTCGGTAGATCGAGCGGACCCAGTCCATGTAGTCATCGAACGGCACCTCGCCAGCTCCCGCGCGCCAATGAGAGAACGCGGAATTGTCCAGCGTGAAAGACTGGCAGCACTCCATCACGACAGGCAGATCATCCGGCCGCATGAACGGGACGAGTGCATGGCGCCCGATCAGGAAGCGGGCGACGTCCTGCCGCGCTCCGCCGATCGGGGTGCCGTGGTAATGAATCACGCGCGAGGGCATCCCATGTCGTGCGAGCCGTCGTACCTGCCGCAAATATTGCAGGCGGTAGCGGCGTCGGCGAGCATATCCGCCTGCGCGCGCGTGATGGCCGCACGGATCGGATCGTCTGCGGGCCGGTGGCAATGGCAGTGGCAGGTCATCAGCGCGAGGCTGCGGGCGTCTGCGCAGCGCCAGGCGTCGGAGAACAGGCAGCCGCAGGCTTTCACGGGACCAGCCGATCGAGCACGGCATCGCCGCCGCTGCCTTCCTGGGCCGTGCGGAGCTGGCGCTGCGCGTAGGCGTAGACGTTGGTGTCGTCGAGCCGGTACTTGCGGCCCTGCTTGAACGCCTGGATCACGTACCAAAGTTTATGCACGTGATCGCGCACTGCGCCGCAGCGCTTGTAGGCGCTGGCGCCGTAGCAGAGCGCCGAGAGCTGGTTGCAGGCGTCGAGCAGTTCGTCCTGCGCGCGCTGCACGTGGGCCATCGCCGCATCGATGCGGGCGGTCGCCAGGGCTTGCAGCGTTGCGGGCGGAATCGCGGCGACAGCGGCGCGCAATGCGGTCAGTTCTTCGGGCGTCATGATTGGGACTCCTGTGGTGACGATTACAGCCAGCTCGGGTACGTGGTGCAGATCAGCAGCAGCACGCCATCGGCGAAGATGCCGAAGAGCTGGCGGCGTGACGCGCGGCGGCACATGTAGACGGGCCGGACCTGAATGGCGGCGCTCATGCCCACACCGCCACCTGGTCGGCGATCATTTCGGCGACGATCGTCTGGGCGAAGGCGTAGGCGTTGACCATCCCGACCGGCCCTTCGAAGCGCTTGGTGTCCGCGCCGTCGGGCAGCAGGCCGCCGTTGATGAAGACGTGGAACGAGCCGTCGTCATGGACGGCCACGACCACGGCGCCGCAGCTATCGTCGATCGCTTCGAGGCCGATCGCCATGATGGCGAGAATTTCGAGGCCCGCCTTGGCCAGGAGCTTGTTCCTGTTCATGACCGCACCTTACTGGTGGGGACCGTGACGCGGACGCGGCGGCCATCGCCGAGAACGACGCTGCCCGAGTAGCTGGCACGCGAAGCGCGGGCGGTGGCACGGTCGCGGGTGGCAACCAGCGCATCGAGCACCGACTGGAGCGCGGCTTCGACCTGTTTGGACACCTCGCCCATCGTGCCGGCGTGCGACCAATCCAGGTGGCCGCCGGGGGTGCTCGAAATCTCGCGGTCGTACATTTCAACGTGCGCGGGGAGCTGGGCGAGCATCTTCAGGATCTTCGCCTTGTGGGCTTCGAACGCGGCGAGGGCGGTCTGCGGCGGCGTGGCGGTCTTTGGCTTGCGGTTCATGGGGCACCCGTGTTGTGGATTCGACGGGGCACAAGGTAGCGTGCGGCGCAGGTTTCCGCAACCTGACGCAGTTCACAGAACGGGAAGAATCAGACCAGAACGGCCTGCGGCTGGGGTGTGGCGCAGCCGTGGTGCAGCCAGCGGTGGACGATCTTGGGGCGGTATTCGACCAGGTAGGGGAAGAGGTCGCGCCCGACTGTGCCAGGCAGACCGCACGCCTCGCAGTGGCCGGGGGCAGGGGGTGGCGGGGGTTCGCGTCCCCGCTGCGGTGCGTCGCTCAATCGCGCGGGCAGTTGCGGGCGTAGAACTCCGGGTCGTAGATCGCGCCCAGCGGCACGGCGCCGCCGTAGAACTCAAACAGGGAGCGGGCCAGATCGCGCTTCGGCATCTGCTGGCCCTTCTCGACGCGCGACAGGTTCGTCGGGTCGGTCTTCACGTCCGCGGCGACCTGGTCGAGCGAGAGCCCGCGGGATTTTCTTGTCTGTGTCAGTAGGGTGGATCGCATGGCGTGGCTAGTCTGTCCCGAAACCTGCGCCCCGTGCAACCTCGCCGCGTCCGATGTGTGACGTGCTACCGTTGACGCCAATGCGGAAAGCTGCGCATGATGCAGCCGCACTACAACACAGCGGAGGATTCATGGCTACAAACGCGCGCGACCTGGTCCGGAACTATCAGCCCCGTCCCGAACTGGCGGAGGTGAAGCAACCCGACACCGGCACCTGGTACATCCTGCTCAGTGCAAGCGCCACGATTGTCGAGCTGGCGGTGCTCATGGCTGGGCTGGGCTGCAAGGTCGTCGCCGATCACGTCGCCGAGGGAGAATTCTGCGTGCGTCCGCTGGACCCCGCCGCGCCCCCACCATCGACCGAGCTGATCCACGACATCCTGACGCGCGGCTTCGGCGATCGGCTGCCGGGGCTGCTGTGCAAGCAGGCGGACTAAGGTGAGCGTGGAAATGCAGGTGGGGCTGCTGCTGTGCGCCGTTGCGTTCGTCATTGGCGTGGCTATGGCCCTTATCGAGTATCAGCGCCGGCGAAAGTGGCGGGGGCAGATCGATGGCCGGCGCCAGACGCAGGCGCGCGAAAATGCTCAACGCGAAGCGGCGATCGGGCCCAATCAGTACCGCTGCACCGGCTGCAGCAAGGTCTACGACAAGGGGCGAACCGATGCCGAGGCAATGGCCGAGGCGCTGAAGGTATTCGGCGACGTCCTGAACGCGAACGGTCCGCCCTGCATCCTATGCAGCGACTGCTACCACGCGATCATGGGCGAGGAACCGCCGCGGCTGGATTCTGCGGGCGGCCAATGCTCCCTCGGCGCCACCACGCACGTTCTCATGGCGCGAACACCGGGCGGCTGTCCAGGGTGCAAGCTATGACCGACTTCGCAATTCTGGCCGGGCTGGCGATCGGCTACTTCACGACGTTCGGGCGACGTGGCAGCAGCGGCTGGGAGAAGGTGGCCGGCGTCGTCGTGGTGGGGCTGATCCTGTGGTGGCTGACGCCATGAAGCGCGTGTGGACAATTCACGGCGAGTACATCGTCTGGCCGATCATTCTCGCGCTGCTGGGATGGTTCTTCTGGTGGCTCGCCTTTGTCCCGAACGACGACACCCGCGCGATTAGCTGCCCGAGGCGGGAGAAGCTGATCGACCTTTACGGCGGTGTCGAGGCAGACCGTCCCCTGAAGGCGTATGAGCAGCGCCGGCTCGCCGACCATCGCCGCTACGTGGAGAGCTGGTGCCAATGAAACCCACGCCATACGAGGTCGAGAAGCTGGCCGGCATGACGCGCAGGAACGAAGCCGAGCTGGCCACGATCAAGGCGGACCGGGCGGCGGGCAAGCCCATCGAGCACGGGCGGGTGCGCAATCTGGCACGGGCGGTGAAGGTGCAGATCAAGCTCGAGCGGGACTTGCAGCGTCGCGAGGCGAAACCATGACAATCGAGTGCGACAACCCGATCACGGCGCTGCATATCGCGATCGTGAAGCTGCGCGAGCTGGCGGGCGAATGTGCTGGCTGTGATGGTCGTGGCGTCAATTCCTGCACGTTCGTTAGTCCAGGATCTCGACCAGGGAGCGGCAATAGCATCACTCGGGACGAACCGTGTACAGACTGCGAGGACATCCGCGAAGTGCTGGTGGCCATTCAGCCCTACGACGAAATTGTCGACGACCCGGCGGCCACATGAAGCACCGCATCCGAGCGACCTTCAATCCGCCACCAGCTTTCCTGCGGATGGGCGCTCTGCCCGACCAAGCCGAACGGGTATGCGATGGGCTCGACGAACTGGCCGAGCAGTTACGCGAGCTGGTGTACGCGGGCGACAGACTGCTGAGACTTGGGGCGCGCGTAGTGATCGAAATTACTCCTGGACAAGAGGGCGACGGCTGATGGATGCGGAAAGCGTTTCACGTGGAACAGTGCGGCCGATGCTCTTCCGAAGGGAAATGCGGGCGGCGAACCTTCAGGGCATCAAGCGCTGCACGCGCCGCATCGTGGCGGCGAATAACTCAGCGGTGCAGCCGGGCGCCTTCGCCGGGCTCGACCTGGAAACCGGCCGCGCGCGCCCGTTGCTGCATCCGGAGCTGCGGGCGCGCTGCACGTTCGAATCTGGGCGCGTTCGCGTCGTCACGGTGACGCCGGTCGTCAAGGTGGGCGACCTCTTCTGGGAGAAGACCGGGCGGTTCGGGAGTCGGGCGCTGTCGAAGATGACGCTGGAGGTGCGGGCGGTGGGCGTCGGGCGGGTGCAGGACATGAGCGAGCACGACGCGGAAGAAGAGGGCGTGGACCTGGTCGAGCTGCCACCGAAGGCCGCCGCGCGCGTCGTCAATCGGCGCGACCGCTTCGCATGGCTATGGGACAGCATCAACGGCAAGGGCTCCTGGGCCGCGAACCCGTGGGTCTGGATCTACCGCTACCAGTTCCACCCCTTGAACATCGACGACCTGCTGGAGCGGTGGGAGTCGCGTGCGTGAGTGGCGATGCTGGCGGGCGGCGTTGGGATTCTTTACCCGGAGGCGGCCTGTGCAGCTTCGAGACAAGTCGGACACCTGGGCGCCGCCGGTGACACCTGCACCGGATGCAGCCGCCGGCCTGGAGCGGCAACGCCGGGCGCTGGCCTACCAGCCGCGGCGGGGATTCATTCGCGATCAACCGAAGAAGGGCACCCCATGACTGTGAGCACGCCCGCCGCGTTGCCCGTCTACGTCGGCAGCCAGGAGCGCAAGCGCCTCGCGAGGATCGCAATGGTCCGAGAGCTGCGCGCCGCGCTGGCAAGTCGCGGGCTGGCGCTGGAGGTCGTGAAGAAGGGCGTCCATGTGGTCGTGCGTGTGGCGCAGGGTGCGCGCGTCTTCGACTTCTGGCCGGGCACTCGAAACTGGCGGGAGCGGGACACGACGGCGCCGGCGGGCTCACTGCCGGTCCATCGTCAGAGCCTGCGCCGCGGCTACGGCATCCACGAACTGTTGCGGGCGATCGATGCTTCGGTTCCGGGATGAGCCTGCCAAAGCAATTAACGCTGGATGCGTGGGGCGCCAAATTCGAGGGCGAGGGCGCCGAACTTGAGCTGCGTTTCCTTGCGATGCAGACGACGAAGGGCAGGCGCACGCACCGGACTGTGCTGGTGCTGAAGGTGAACCGCGTCGAGGTCCGCAAATTGATGGAAGAGGTAGCAGGGATGCAGGTCCGCGACCGCGTGCGCATAGACGGCGAGCTGGAGCGGTTGACGCGAGAGATTGCCCCCCTGGTGAGGACATGAAGAAATTGGCAGGAATGTTCGGCGGTCTTTTTCGGCGACCTGTGTGGCGCGCAGGTCCAGGGCTGCGGGCCCGCGTCCACAAGATCAGCATCATCGCCGGCGGCGAAATGTCGGTCGTGCTGCGCTTCGGGCTCGACGAACCCGGCGCGCGGCGGCTTTTGCAGGGCTCGCTGGTGGAGGTCTTCGAAACGCGCGAGGGCATCCCACCTGCGGAAGTTGGCAAGCTGCGCGTAAGTCTCAAGGCTGATGTGGAGCCGCTTCAGCGGGCGCTCGGGCGGGTCATCAGCCACACCAGCGGCGTGCAAGAACTGGTTGCGGAAGCGCAGGCGCTGGGCATCGTCATCGGGGACGGCTGCACCTGCGGCGCGCCGGGCGGGCATCCCCACGAGCCGGACTGCGGCTGGTGGGAGGTTGAGGCAGGACGCAAAGCCTACGAGCGCAATTTAGAGGAACTTCAGATCGGTGACGGGACGGCGTGGGATCAATTGCCGCCCGCGACGCGCGAGCACTGGATCGGGCTAGCAACTGACAATCGGGAGGCACGCGCTGCCTACGACCGCGAGTCGGCCGGGTATCAGAACCGGACGAGCTGGGAAGAATTGCATCCCGAGGTGCGGCAACACTGGGTCGATATAGTGGTAGAGAAACGAGAAGCCAGACGCCGCGCGCTGGAGCCGCTGTGAGCACCGCGAACGGGCGGCCGGACATCCTCACCCGGTCGGGCCAGTATTTCGACTTCATCGAGCCGACGCTGTGGAACCTGGACGTCGAGGACATCGCCCACGGCTTGAGCCAGTGCTGCCGCTTCGTCGGGCAGTGTCGGTCGTTCTATTCGGTGGCCCAGCATTCGGTGTACGTGTCGCGGTGCGTGCCTGCGGCTGACGCGATGGCCGGGCTCTTCCACGATGCCGCCGAGGCGTTCCTGGGCGACGTGTCGCGACCGCTGAAGCGGCTGCTGCCCGACTACCGGGCGATAGAGCAGCGGGTGGAGCGGGCGCTCTTCGAGAAGCTGGGCGTGCCGTTTCCCCTGCCTGAATCGGTCAAGCGGGTCGACATGCAGATGCTGCGCGCCGAGCAGCTTGCACTGATGGCGCCGCACTCCGACGCATGGGAGTGCGACGACCACGAACTGCCGCTCGACCTGAACGGCGCCGCCATAGTCATCTGCAGCATTTCCCCCGAGCAGGCGTTCGACATGTTCATGACACGGTACGACGACCTGCGGGACGGGGCGACCTGATGGGCGAGAACAGCGGCATCGAGTGGACCGACCACACCTTCAATCCCTGGTGGGGCTGCGCGCGCGTCTCGCCGGCCTGCGACTTCTGCTACGCCCAGACGCTGGCGCACCGGCTCCTACCACACACCGATTACTGGGAGGTCGACGGGCCGCGCCGCGCGTTCGGCGCCGCTCACTGGCACGAGCCGATCCGGTGGCAGAAGAAAGCCGAGGTCGACGGCACCTTCCCCCGCGTGTTCTGCGCGAGCATGGCCGACGTGTTCGACAAGAACAGCCCACCAGGCGCGCGCGAGAAGCTGTGGGAGCTGATCCGGCAGACCCCGCGGCTACGGTGGCTGCTGCTGACGAAGCGCATCGGCAACGCCCCGTCGATGCTGCCGCCGGATTGGGACCGCGGCTATCCGAACGTGGCGATCGGCATCAGTGTCGTCACGCAAAAGGAGGTCGACCGCGACGTGCCTAAGCTCCTGGACATCCCCGCGTGGATCCGGACTCGGGGATATTGGGACGCCGTGGCTGCACTACCTGACGTTGAACCAGAACGGCGAGCCGTCGCATCCTCTGCGCCAGCGCGCCGACCTGAAGCCGACGCAGTGGGATCCGTGTCGTGAGAAATGGGACGATGGCAATGGTTTCGGCGCATAACGGTTCACGGGCAACGGGAGAGTGGCTCACCCCCGGCGCCGACATCAGCGACGCCAAGCACAATCACAAGTGCGGCGGCTGCAAAGCGACCGTGATCCTGGGCCGCGTGCGTGATGCCGTCGGCACGCTGAAGTGGCGCAACTTCGAGTCCGATCCGATCGAGCGCAACGGGCTCCGCTTCTACCGCAGGCACTTCTGCCCGCGCTGATTCTTGCGCGCGATGCAGGTTCGGGCTATCGTCGGCGCCATGCGTTCTGCCGCCATGAAAATCCGATCCACTACCACCGCCGACTTCGTCGTGTGCATGACGCACGCGCGATACCGTGCCTGGCGGAAACAGGTCGAGACGTTCAAGGCGATCGAGGGTGCGCGGGCCGTGCTGGAGCACGTGCCGGACGCCGCATGGGTCGAGCGCTTCGCCGTGAATGAGGACGCCTTTTCTGCTGTCGTGTCGGAGCTGGCGAAGGTCGCTGACTAGCACGCAGGGCGCACTGAATACATCGCAAGGGCGGTCTCTGTTGTGAAACCGAAAGGTACAGAGGAAACCGGCGCCGACCGGCCTGGCCTCCCTGAACACCGTCCGCCCCGGCTGGGGAGTTCCCCAGCCGGGTGTGGTCTACCTATCGGTCCGAGTGAAGATCAGCACGCGCATCCGCGATGCGTGCGGCGAGGTCATCCCAATCCGCATCCGTGACGGGTCCGGCCTTCAGCTTCTCAGCTACTAAGGCCATGTGTTCGTCGGTGGCGCGGCCAGCCTCAAGCGCATCGGCGACCGAGTAAAGCGAATCGCTGGCGCGCGTCTGGCCGGCGATCGACAGGCCCAGCGCAGCGGCGCGCATGGATACAACAGCAAGCAGAACAGGGTTCATGCTGGGCTCCTTTCGAGACGTTCAGCGTCGAAGAGAATGCGCTGCTCGATTCGAGACGTGGCGACCGATCCGCGCGCAGCTTTCACGGAACGGACAAGATCAGCGATGGCCAGCACCGCGCGGTTGACGGCGTCCTGCAGCTCCGCTTCAGACGCGGCCGACTGCGTCGCCAGGTAAGCATCGCGCAGCGGACGCAGCGCATCGATTACCGGACCGGCTGCGGTGTCGGCTGCTTGCATGGCGCTCACCAGCTCCGCACGCGTCGTCGGCCGCGCCTTCAGGTCGGCCGCCTCGCGCACCAGACTGGCGTAGTGCTCCGCCAGCACGAAGGCGTACTCGTCCGGGCTTTGCGCTTCCTTGTACGCCGCGCGCGTGCCGGTGCATCCCGACACGTAGGCGACCACCGGAACGGTGAAGGCAAGCAACAGCGCCAGCATCAAAGGATTAGCGACGCCGCCCTGCTTGGGGATTTTGCCGAGGGCCACCAGCCGCTTTTCTTCTTCCTTGGCGGTCTGCGTGAGATTGGGCGCGGGCTTGAACAAGCGCGTTACGACGGTCCACACGGCCACGCCGGCAGCGACACCGCCAAAGAGCGCCTCGACGGTCGTGCTCCAATCGACGTCGGTAGTGACGCCGACCAGCGCCAGGCCGGCGATGATGAGTTGAACGATCTGCTGGCGGATGATCGCCGACTTGTACCAGGGGAGAGTGGGGTCCATAGGTGGGCTCCTGTGAGGTTGATGGGCGGGGGCTTTATGCGCCGAGTTCGCGCACGGCGTCAAAGCCGGGGCAGGTCTTCAGCCATTCGGCGGGCGTGATCTTCCCGTCCCGGTTCGTGTCGGGCGACAGGTCGCGGTGGCCGCAGGTGCGGACGTTCGGGTAGAGCTTGCGCAGGAAGGCCATCAGCACCTTCGCGGTATCCCATTGCTGCGGCGTGAACTGGGTGGGCGCGTTGTGGAAGCTGCGGCCCATTTCATCGAGCCCACCGACCATGCAGATCCCCACGCTGCCGCCGTTGTGGCCGGCGACGTGGGCGCCGACCTGGTCGAGCGGGCGGCCGACTTCGAGGTCGCCGGCGCGCGTGATGACGAAGTGGTAGCCGATGCCGGCCCAGCCTTTCGCCAGATGCCATTCTTCGATCTGCTGCCGGCCGATATGGGCGCTCGGCTTCGTGGCGGAGCAATGCAAGACGATGAGGTCGGTGCGCGTTCGTGCTGTCATGGTGTTTTCCCCTTGCTAGAACCTGCATAACCCGCAAGAATCGGCGGGCACGGCAACATTATCACGGGGAGAATTTATGACCGAGACCGCACCACGCGACGTGGCGCAGGACGCGTACGCCATATCGACTGAGACGATGGGCCACGACATCCTCGCCGCGCTGCTGATCGAGCTGCGCCAGATGCCGGATAACTGGGCCCGGCTCAGTGAGGACATGCAGCAGAAGGCGATCGAGCGAATCAAAGACAAGGTGCGCGCGACGGTCGAAAAGTGCATCGCCATCCTGATGCGGGGCGAGTTCGCGGCGGTGCCTGCGGATCTGGAGTTCGTGAACTGCAAGAACGGGATCAGCGCCGGCCTGAAGATTCAGAAGGACGCGCTCTATCGCCACCAGCTCTTCGACGCGCAGGGGCAGAAAGTCCTGATCGTGCTGGCCAACGCCGACCGCTGGCTCACGCGCATGGACGAAATCAAAGCGAAGGGCAACCAGATCGACCTCTTCGACGGCGACTACGACCCCGCCGTGGATCAACCCGCCTACCGGCGCGACCGGGACCGCATGGCGCCGGGCTCGCCCACCTGGGCCGACCTGAAGAAGTCCCTGACCGCTCCGCCGCCGGACGGTGAGACGAAACCGCCGGAAAGTGAAACGAAGGGCGCAGAGGATGGAACGATCCTGCCCGCCGACGAGACGCCGGGCGAGATAATCTTCGGGACCGCCGCCACCGAAGAGCAGGAACGCACCGCCACCCTGCGCAGCCTGCAGGAACAGCTTGCAAGCATTGGCGTGGGCATATCGCTGGGCGCGTTGCAGGCATTCACGGCGGAACAGATCGCGGCTACGACGGGCTGGGCTGCGGCGTATGCAGCCGACCCCGTTTCGTGCAAGATCGCTCGGCCGCTGTGGCTGCCCATACCTGAACAGAAAGGGGACGAACAATGAAGATCCACAACCGAGTGGCGGCCCTTGCGCTGCTGTGTTTGCTCCCGCTCGCCTGGGTGCAGGCGCAGACCCTGACGTTCACCGCGGAGACCGTCACCGGCGCCGGCAGTGTCGTGCCCAAGCTCACCTGGGCCACTACGCCGGCAGCGACAGGCTGCACGGCATCAGGTGACACGGCATGGACGGGCGCGAAGGCGGCGAGCGGCACGGCCACGTTGGCCGCCATCACGGCTTCCAAGACGTACAACCTCACCTGCACATGGCCGGCGGGTAACACGGCCACGCTGAAGTGGGTGCCGCCGACGTTGAACACGGATGGCACGCCGTACACCGACCCGAAGGGCTTCAGCGTCCACTGGGGAACCGCTGCGGCGTCATTGACGCAGACGAAGGCGGTGAACACGCCGGCCGCGACGACTGACACCATTACCGGACTCGCCGCGGGCACGTGGTTCTTCTGCGTGAAGGCCATCAACGCGGCCGACGTTGCCTCGGCGTGCTCCAACACGGCCAGCAAGGCCCTCGTCGCAGGCACGGCGAACCGGACGGTGGGGATCGTCGTGAACCCGCTGCCCAATGCGCCGACCGGCTTAACCGTCGAGTGAGGCAACGTGCAGCCGCACGAAGTCTCGATCGCCATTGCGGTGGCGTCGCTGATCGTCATCCCGACACTTATCGCGGTCGGCAAGCGTTTGGTCTCCATGTGGAGAGAGTCGCGCCACGCGCGCCTCGTCAAGCTCTTCGTGCCACGGGAGGAAATGGACGTGCAGTTCGACACTTTGAGCAAGACGCAGGACAGGCAGCACGCGGAGAACCGCGACTTTCTGGACACCATCCGCAGGGAAGCGCACATGCGCGAAGGGAAGATCCTCGCGAGCATTGAGGGCGTGAGCAATCAGCACCGCGAAGAGTCCCGACGCCTGGGCACCGACGTGGCGCGCGTAGGCACGCGCGTCGACACGCTCTTCGAGCGTCTGGCAGAGGCCAAGCGCCAATGAGCTGCAGCCCCGCCACCGATCTAACCGGGCTCACTGCTGCGGTGTTCCTGGACCGCCACGGGCGCTTTGCGAAGCATCCCGACGACGTCGAGCTGGTGCGCTTGTACTACGGCGCCACCAGCGCCGACATGACCGTCGCCGACTTCAATCTGTTGAGCGAGGCGGACAAGCTCACGATCCAGGAAAGCGGCTCGGGCGCTGGGCTGATCGTCACCGAAGGGAAGAGCAACGCGTGATCGTCGTCGGCATAGACCCAGGCACAGTTACGGGATTCGCTACGTGGAGCACGCAACTGCGCGTCCTTCAGCGCGTCGAGTCCATGCCCATCCATCGAGCGATGGACGAAATCAGGAAGCTACGCGCGTCGATCGATGAGGGGTGCGCGATGGCGCATTGCGGGTATCTGGTGATCTTCGAAGATGCGCGCACCATGCGGCTCGGCGGCGGCGAGACCTTCGGGCAGAAGTCGAGGCTGCAGGGCGTCGGCAGCGTCAAGCGCGATTCGTCGATCTGGGAAGACTTCCTCGAGGACGTGGGCATTCCCTACCAAGCGAAGAAGTGGTGCGCAGGCACGACCAAGTGGGACGCCGCGCGCTTCAAGCGCGACACCGGCTGGCTACCTCAGACCAACAACCACGGGCGCGACGCGGGTGTTCTGGTTTATGGATTGAACGTGCCGATGGCGATGGGCATTGTAGCGGCATGGGAGCAACGCAACACGCGCGGGACTTTGCCATCCTCAAGGAAGGGGCTGCCCAGTGCTGGGATACCCGCACGTCGATCTACGACTGCCGCAGGCGCATAGCCGACCCCGCGCTGGCTGCACGCATCGAGGTGCTGGAGGTCGAGCTGGCGGAGATAGCTGAAGCGCTCGACCAATATGCCAACACGTCCACCAGTGCATCGGCCAGCGGGTAGCAGGCGGGCAGCGGTCCAGCTCCAACAACGGTACGCACGTACACCCGAGCGCCAGGCGAGGCAATCCCTCTACGACTGGCAGTGGCGCAAGTACAGCAAGGCCAGGCTCACCGAGCACCCGTACTGTGCCCGCTGCTATAGGCTGGGGCGCATACGCTTGGCTGTGGTGACGGATCACATCACCCCACACAAGGGGAGCCCCGTGCTCTTCCGCGATCCTCAGAACCACCAATCACTGTGCAAGCGTTGCCACGATCGCAAGACGAGGCTCGAGGATGGCGGCTTTGGCAGCAGTGCAACCTCTAGCGCAAAACCTGCGCCGCGTGCATCATCGTCAAGCACGGCAACGAACAAGGTCAAACCATGAAGCACCTCACACTCGACGCGCGTGCTGCTGGTCCGTCTGTGACCTGCATCACGCGCAGCCCTCGCCCCACCACGCAGAAATGTGACGCACCTCTCATGGCTGGGCATGGCGGGGGGGGAGGGGGGTCCGAAAGTCCGGAGCCTTCACCGCCGCGAGCGTCGCCCCAGTCGAAAAAAGCCGCACGCGAAATTGGACCAAGGGGGGTCGAATCGTTGTGGGGGCCGGGGTGGGTTCGTTTCGGTCCGCTGCTTATGCGCCCCGAAACCCTGCGCCGCGCGCTGAAAACTTTTGCGCGCGACCTGTCGAAAGGCATCAAAGAAATTGCGGACGCCGGGCGATGACGCCGGGCCGCATTCAATTCGCGACGCGCGCGCTCGGTGCGCCCGCTAACTGGAACCCGGAGAAGCAAGGCGAGTGCGACAGCCTGCAAATTCGCGACCGCGACGGCACGATGGAGTCGGCGTGGTATCCGACGCCTGATGAACTCGCCGCCATTATGGCCGGACGCCCCGTCATCCTGACCGTGTGGGGGACTGGCCACCCGCCCGTATCGCTGAATGTGCAACCGCAGTCCGCCGACCAGTGGTGCCCGTTCCACGAACGCTTCGAGAATTCGGCCGAGTGGATGGCTTGCGATGATGAATTGCACCGCCAGGCGACGGAGCAAGACACATGAAGTGGCCCGCGGCAACAGTCGAAATCTGGCCGATCGACACCCTCAAGCCCCGGAAGAAGAACCCCCGCACGCACTCCGAAGCGCAGGTCGAACAGATCGCGGCGTCGATGCGCGAGTGGGGGTGGACGAATCCGATCCTTGCGGAAGAAGACGGGACGATCATCGCCGGCCACGGGCGGCTGCTGGGCGGCAAAAAGAACGGATACCAGGAAGCGCCGGTCATCGTGGCGCGCGACTGGAGTCCGGAACAGGTCCGCGCCTACGTGATCGCGGACAACAAGCTGGCGCTCAATGCCGGGTGGGACGAGGAACTACTGGTCGCGGAGCTTGAAGCCTTGAGCGCAGCCGACTTTCAAATGGAGCTGATCGGATTCAGCGAGGAAGAGCTGCTGGCCCTGAGTGCGGATCCCGAGCCCGAGCCGGACAACGACGGGCGCGACACCGTCCCCGAGCGCCAGGCAATCGCCATCACGGCGGTCGGAGAGGTGTGGATCTGCGGGCGGCACCGGATCATGTGCGGGGATTCGACGATCGCCGACCAGGTCGCGATCCTGATGAACAGCGAAAAGGCGCGGCTGATGCACGCCGACCCGCCCTATGGCATGGGCAAAGAGGCGGACGGCGTCACGAACGACAACCTCTACGGGGACAAACTCGACCGTTTTCAGATGGCATGGTGGGCCGCGTGGCGCCCGTTCCTGGAGGCGAATGCGTCCGCGTACATCTGGGGCAACGCGCCGGACCTGTGGCGGCTGTGGTATCGACGCGGGAGCCCCTACAAGGCCGATGAAAAGACCGCGGCCGGCATCGGCGGTCTGGAGCAATCCGAAGCGCTGACGCTGCGCAATGAAATCGTGTGGGACAAGAAGTCGATCGCGGGCATGGCGAGCGAAGACCTCACGCAGTTTCCCGAGGCGTCCGAGCGCTGCCTGTTCTTCCAGATTGGGAAGCACGTCCTGCTGGTGAACCAGACGAAGGACGATTATTGGGAGGGCTGGGAGCCGATCCGGCGGTGGCTGTGCGAAGAGCGCGACCGCGCCGGCATGAAGCCGGGCGACGTCAAGCGCATCTGCGAAAATCACATGTACGGGCACTGGTTCGGCAAGTCGCAATGGGTCTTCATCACCCGCGAGAACTACGAAAAGTTGCAGCGCGCCGCCGCCGGCCGCGCCTTCACCCGCGCCTATGAGGACTTGCAGCGCGAGTATCGAACTGCCGCCGGCGTCTTCAACGGCGAGGTGAAGGATCCGCGCGTGGCGGAATTCAGGCAGGCGCGGCCCTTCTTCGATAACGCGCACTCGATCATGCGCGACGTGTGGGAATTCTCGCGCGTCACCGGCGAGGAACGCTTCGAGCATGCGACGCCGAAGCCCGTGGACATGGTCGAGCGCATCATGCGCAGCAGCGCCAGGGAAAACGAACTGGCCGTCGAGCCGTTCATCGGCACCGGGTCCACGCTGATCGGCGCGCACAAATGCCAGCGGCGGTGCTTCGGGATGGAGATAGAACCGCGCTGGGTGGACGTGACGGTGCGGCGGTGGCAGTCCTACAGCGGGCTGGAAGCGACCCTCGAGGGGGACGGGCGGACGTTTGCGGAAATAGAAAATGAAAGGCAGAAAGCCAAAGCCGTCCTATCTGCGGGTGCTTGATGGCAACGCCGGCAAGCGGCCGATCAACGCCGAAGAACCCCAGCCCGTCGGGGAGCTGGAAGCGCACGCGCCGCCGTTATGGTTGAGCGATGCGCAGAAAGACGGGTGGCGCTACGCGATGCGGCACGCGCCGCTGGGCATGCTCAAGCGGCTCGACCAGTCGATCCTGACCGTGTGGGTCGTGGCCGAAGAGCGCCACCAGGACGCCGCGCAACGGGTGTCGAAGATGGGGTCGCTGCTGAAGGGGAAGTCGGGGACGCCGTACCAGAATCCCTATCTGGCGATCATGAACAAGCAGGCGCAAATCATGATGAAGTCGGCCGCCGAGCTGGGCTTCACACCGTCGAGCCGTAGCCGTGTCAAGGTCGAACCTCCGAAGCCCGGCGAGGGCAATCCGTTCGCCGACCTCAAAGAACTCACCGACGACTGACTACGTTTCGATTGCGATTGCCTACGCGGAAACCGTCCTCGACGACCGCCGCGGCGCATGGACCGGCCGGCTGCTGCGGCTTGCCTGCCGGCGCTTCCTGCGCGACCTGAACCGCTCGCTGCTCAAGCGTCCGCCGTTCGTCTTCAGCGCCACCAAAGCCAACGCGCACTGCCGGTTCATCGAGCAATTGCCGCACGTCGAGGGCGAGTGGGAGACGGAAAACATCGTCCTGCAGCCCGCGCAGATCTTCTTCGTGGCGCAGCTCTTCGGCTTTCGCAAGCACGACGGCACCCGCCGCTACACCGAAGTGGTGTACGCCACGGCCCGCAAGAACGCGAAGACCACGCTCGCCGCCGCCATCCTGCTGTCGTGCTACTGCCTGGAGCGGGAGAACGGCGCGCAGGTCATCAGCGCGGCGACGACGGGGAGCCAGGCGCGCATCGTCTGGCGGATCGCGAAGACCATGATCGACAAGCGCCCCGACCTGCGGCACACGTTCGACCTGGAGGCGTTCTCGAATTCGATCGCGCGTTACGACACCGCGTCGACCTTCAAGCCGATCAACAGCAAGGCCAGCACGCAGGACGGTCTGAACCCCTCGCACGTCAACCTGGACGAAGTGCATGCCCACAAGAATAGCGACCTGCTGAACGTGCTGCGCTCCGCCGCCGGCGCGCGGCGCCAGCCGCTGTGGCTGTACACGACGACCGAGGGGTACGAGAGCCCCGGTCCGTGGCCCGAGCTGCGCGAGTTCGCGAAGCGGGTGCTCGAAGCGGTCGTCGTGGCGGACCATTTCCTGTGCGTGCTGTGGATGCTCGATGACGACGACGACGAACTGGACGAGAGCAAGTGGCCGAAGGCGAACCCGCTGATCTACGTCAACCCGATCATCCACGACGAAATGCGCAAGCTGGCCGTCAACGCGGCGAACATGCCCAGCGCGCGCGCCGAGTTCCGGATCAAGCGGTGCAACCTGCCGGCAGCGTCGGCACGCTCCTGGGTCAACCTGCGAAAGTGGAACCGCTGCGCCGGCGCCGTCGACCTGGACCGGCTGATCGGCGCGCCCTGCTGGGCGGCGTTCGACTTGGCCAACACGATGGACATGAACGCGTGGCGCCTGCTGTGGCTGCTGGATTCGCAGTGGTACACGTGGGGTCGCTACTGGGTGCCGGGTGAGCAGGTCAAGCAGCGCACCGAAACGAACCGCGTGAGCTACGCGGGCTGGGTGGAAGCCGGGCTGCTCACCGCGATGGACGGCGATATCACCGACTACGACCGGGTCCAGGCGGACATCCTCGCCGACTGCGCCCGATTCGCGCCGCGCAAAATCGGTTACGATCCGTGGAATGCGGCGAGTCTGGTCAACAACCTGACCGCCGAAGGTCTGCCGCTGGAGCTATTTGTGCAGGGGTACAAGAGCTACAACCCGGCGATGAAGGAATGCGAGCGGGCGTATATGTCCGGGGCGCTGCATCATGGGGGCGACCCGATCCTGCGGTGGAACGTCGCCAACGTGGTCCCGAGCTACGACATGAACATGAGCATCAAGCCCGACCGCAAGCGCAGCGCCGACAAGATCGACGGGGCGTGCGCCCTCTTCATGGCGTTCGGGCTGGCCGTGTCCGAACAGGACGAGGGCGACGCGGCCGGGTTCTTCGCAGCGCCCGTGCGAAGTGGCGGATCATCGAGGGCGGCGCAGTGACATTGATCCCGCCGCGGCTGACCGCCGCAGAAGCCCGCCAGGTGCAGCGCGCCGGCTACCTAGTCAATCCGCGCCACGCGCGCAGCATCTTCGGCTCGATGTTCTCCTGGTTCCCGTCGGTGCGCTTCGGCCGCACGACGTTCTGGCCGGTGTCTGGCAGCTCGAAACCGCCGGTGAATGCGGTCGAATCGAACGCCGGGCAGACCGTCACCCCCGCCAGCGCCCTGTGCATTTCCGCGTTCTGGGCGTGCGTATGGCTCAACGCGCGCACGCTGGCGTCGCTGCCGCTGGAGCTGAAGCGCTACGCCGCGAATGGGGCCAAGGGCGTCGATGAGACGATGGACCCGTTGTTTGACGTGCTGCGCTGGCGGCCGAACCAGAACATGAATGCGTACAATTTCTGGACCGCCATGTGGGCGTCCGAAATGGTCTGGGGTGCGGGCTTCGCGCGCAAGCGAGTCAACGCCGGCAAGGTGATCGCGCTGGAGTTCCTGCTGCCGCAGTACATGACCGTCTACCAGGCCAAGCTGAACGGGCCGCTGCGGTTTCGCTACGACGACCCGATGGACCCGCAGGACTTCGCCGCCGACGAAATCTTCTACCTGTACACGCGCAGCCTGGACGGGCTGACCGGGTGCAGCGTCATCGAGTTCGCGCGGCATTCGCTGGGGCTGGCGCAAGCGGGCGAGCTGGCCGCGTCGAAGACCTTCCGCAAGGGCTTGAACGCCAGCGGCTTCATCAAGGTGGACAAGTTCCTGCGTCCTGAACAGCGCGAGGAATTCCGGACCAGCATCGAAGAGTTTAGCGGCGACGGTCCGAAGGGCGGCGGCACGATGGTCCTGGAGGGCGGGACCAGCTACACGCAATTGAGCATGAAGCCGCAGGACGCCGAGCTGCTGGCGTCGCGGCAGTTCAGCGTCGAGGACGTGTGCCGCTGGCTCAACACGCCGCCCATCCTGATCGGCCATAGCAGCCAGGGGCAGACGATGTGGGGCTCGGGCATCGAGCAAATCTTCGCCGGCTGGACCCGTCTTTCGCTGCGCCCCTACACGACCACGTGCGGGCAGACGATCCGGTTCGCGCTGATCGCGCCGGCCGATCGGAACGAGCTGTACGCAGAGTACGATCTGGACGATCTGCTGGCCGCCGACAGCCAGGCGCGCGCGGTGCTGTACAGCACGCTCGCCCAGAACGGCATCAAGACGCGCGATGAGCTGCGCGAGAAGGAAGGGCTGGGTCCGATGCCGGGCGGTGGCGTGCTAACCGTGCAATCGAACCTGGTGCCGCTCGACCAATTGGGCAAGGTCGACGCCGCCGGCGCCACGACCGGGAACGCCGCCGCGCAAAAACTGCGTAACGCTCTGTTAGAGTTGCTCTCGATCGACCAGCCAGACGCGAAGCCCGAGGGCAAGACATGAACCGCAAGCACCGCACGTTCCCCTTCCACGTGAAGGAAGTGAAGGACACCGGAGAGTTCAGCGGCTACGCGTCGGTCTTCGACAAGATCGACTGGTACGGCGACGTCGTGCGCCGCGGCGCGTTCGCGAAGACGATCGCGGAGTGGAAGGCGAAGGGCAAGCTGCCGCCGCTGCTGTGGCAGCACAACAGCGCCATGCCGATCGGTCCGCACCTGGACATGTACGAGGACGAGAAAGGGCTCTTCGTCGTGGGCAAGCTGCTGGTCGACGCGATCGAAAAGGCGCGCGAAGCCTACGCGCTGCTGAAGGCCAACGTCATCAGCGGCATGTCGATCGGCTTCGACATCCCCGACGGCGGCATGGAGTACGACGGCAAGACGAACGTCTGGAACCTCAACGAGCTGGACCTGTGGGAAAACTCGCTGGTCACGTTCCCGGCGAACGAAGGCGCGCAGGTGGAGGAAGTGAAATCCATTCTGGCCGCTGGTAAGCTCCCCGCCCCATCCGATTTTGAGGGGTTCCTGCGAGACGCAGGATTCTCCCGAAAGCAGGCGAAGCACATCGCCGCCTGCGGATACACGAGCCTGCGAGACGCTGGCTTGCCTCTGCGAGAAGCCGAGGACGAAAAGGCGATCGACCTGTCCGAACTACTCGACTACGTAAAGAGGTATGGCACATGAGCGGCACCCCAAGCGAAGAGCTGCAGCGCCAGGTAAAGGAAATCCTGGATGGCATGAAGAAGCGAGACGGCGACCTGGACGCCGTGCTGAAGAAGACCGGCGAGGACGTCGCTGCCTTCGGCAAAATTCAGGAAGGCACGAAGGATGCGGTCGCCGACCTGACGAAGAAGGGCCAGGAGCTGCACGGCCGGCTGCACGATCTGGAACAGAAGATGACGACCATCAGCGCCACGCCAGCGCGCGAGCTGTCGATCGGTGAGCAGGTCGTAGGCGATGCGAAGTTCAAGGAATTCGCAGCCACGGTCCGTGGTTCGAAGATCAAGGGCAACTTCCGCCACGAGGTCAAGACGATCACCAGCATCAGCGGCAGCGCCGGCCAGGGTATCTGGAGCACGCGCCTGCCGGGCGTGATCGAAGAGCCGCTGCGTCCGCTGTCGATACGGGACTTGCTGGACACGGGCACGACCGACAGCAACCTGATCGAGTGGGTGAAGGAAAATGTGTACACGAACGCCGCGGACGTGGTGAGCGAGGGCGCACTCAAGCCCGAGTCGAACATCACCTACGAACGGGTCGACGTGCCGGTTCGCACGATCGCGCACTGGATTCGTGCGTCGAAACAGGTGCTGGCGGACTTCAAGCAGTTGCAGACGCTGATCAATGGCCGGCTGCGCTGGGGGCTCAAGATCAAGGAAGAAGACCAGCTCCTGTACGGGGACGGCACGGGCGAGAACCTTCTCGGCCTGGTGCCGCAGGCGACCGCCTATAACACGGCGCTGAATCGCCCCGGCGACACGCAGATCGACACCATCCGCCACGCGATCTTGCAGGTGCGGCTGGCGTTCTATCCGGCGTCCGGCATCGTCACCAGCCCGACCGACTGGCACAACATCGAGCTGACGAAGGACAACGAGAATCGCTACATGATGGCTAGCCCGACGTCCCGCACGCCGCCGATGCTGTGGGGTTTGCCGGTCGTGGAGTCCGACGGTACGAGCCTGGGTGAGTTCCTGGTCGGTGCCTTCCGCATGGCCGCCACGCTCTTCGATCGCGAAGAGGCGGCGATCCTGTTGAGCACGGAAGACCAGGACAACTTTGTCCGCAACCTGGTGACGATCTTGGCCGAAGAGCGGCTCGCGCTGGCCGTGTCGCGCCCTCGCGCGTTCGTGCATGGCGGCTTCCCGGCCGGCTCGACCACCTGATAGGCTGATCCCCCCGTTCACCGAGGGGGATATCGGCGAGAAGGGCCCGGCGTGCTAACGTGCGCCGGGCCTTTTTACTTTGAAGGGGACGTCGATGCCGACTGTCAAAGCGCTGAAGAGTTTCCGCGGCCGGTACGGGATGATCCGTGCGGGCAGCATCTTCAATTGCGAGCCGGGCTACGCGGAGTCGCTACGCAAGAACAAGCTGATCGAGGTCATCGATGGCGCCGCGGATGAGAAGCGCCAGGAACCGGGGCCCGAGGCGAACCGCAAGAAACCTGATCCACCGGGGCGCGCGGGAAAAGACCAGCCCGGCGAACAGGGGGAACGTCGGGACGCTACGGTGCCCCCACTGGCCGGTGGGCTGGCGCTCACGTCTGCATCATTGCGAGCGGACCTAGCCTCACGAAAGACGACGTCGACCAAGTCCGCCGCTGGCGCGAAGAAGGCGAAGCCGGTGCCGGCCAAGGGGAAAAAGAAAACCTCGAGTACTCGCGCGAGCGCCCCCCCGCCCCCCGCCACGTAATCGTCGTCAACACGACGTACGAGGCGGCGCCGTGGGCGGATGTGCTGTACGCCTGCGACGTGACCTGGTGGCGTCACCATTTCCCCCGAGTCGCCACCGGCTTCGGGGGCGAGCTGTGGACGGTCAGTGAGGTCGCGCGCGACCAGTTCGGGCTGGCGTGGGTGTTCGGCACGGATTACGCAGGACTCTCCGCTGCATCGGACTACATCCACACCGGGCGGAACAGCGGATACCAGGCGATCAGCCTCGCTTACCTTTTCGGTGCCGTGCGCGTCGTGCTCCTGGGCTTCGACTTCATGATCGGTCCGCGCGGTGAGCGGCACTGGCACGGCAACCATCCGAAGGGGCTGGGCAACGGTGGCGAGAGTCGCTACCGATCGTGGGTGCATGCGATGGACGTGCTGGCCGTCGATCTGAAGCGCACATCCTGCAAAGTGTTGAATGCCAGCCGGCGAACTGCGCTACGATCCTTCCAGCGCGTCACGCTGGAAACCGCACTCAATGAAAGACAACAAACCGCCGGTACTGCATGAGCGATCCGGGCTCTGGTTTCCCGAATGCACGGCGCGCGTGGATGCCGAATACGACTACATGCTCAAGCGGGTGACGGACGTCGATCTGGCGGTGAAGGTCTGCCGCAAGCGGCGAGTGGCGGTGCAGGCGGGCGGCAACGTGGGGATGTGGCCGCTGCGCATCGCGAAGTTCTTCCCGATCGTCCACACATTCGAGGCGGTCCCCTACTACGTTGATGCCCTGCGCCGAAACGTCAGCCACGTGCCGGGGATCACGGTCCACGCCGGGCTGCTATCGTCCAGCGTCGGCATTGCGGTGCCGTTCAGTGAGCGAGCGGACGGGCGATCGAGAGCTGTCCCGGAAGGCGAGGCGAACGCCACGCCCATTGCCACGACGATCGATGCGCTAGAGCTGCCGACCTGCGACGCGCTATTTCTCGACGTTGAAGGGCATGAAATGCACGCGCTGGAAGGCGCGCGGCGAACGATCGAACGCTGCAGGCCGGTCATCACGATCGAAGTCTGGGAGAAGGACGCAGCGGAGCGGGATCGGTTCTTCCTTGGGCTGAAATATGTGCTGTCCGCCAAGGTTCACGCCGACCGCATCTACGTGCCCACCGGCGGGAAATCATGAAAATAAACGTCCTCTCTGAAGCGGAGACGCTTGCTTCCTGCCACGACTTCAGCATCGCGCGCTTCGGCGACGGTGAGCTGCGCCTTGCGATCGGTGGGGGCTGTAGCAGCCAGCAGGCCGAGAAGGGTCTGGCGCGCGAGTTGACCGACATCATGCACACCTACCGTGGGTTCCTGGTGGGCGTGCCCAACTTCGAGAAATCCCCACGCGCAAAGAGCTGGGCCAAGTATGCGGAGGGGCAGTTTGCGTCGCTCTACAAGCAGGATCTGTACGCCTCAAGTCTGATCACTCGTCCCGACAGCGCTCCCTGGATCGACACCCCGGAGTATTGGCAGAACGTGCGGAATCTGTGGGCGGGAAAGGACGTGGTGCTGGTGGCTGGCGACCGGAAATCGATCACACCGGAAATGCTGACCGGAGCAAGCAGCGTGCGCCTGGTCGAAGGTCCACGGCAGCACGCCTACAGTCAAATCGACCGCATCGAATCGGAAATAGGCACGCCGACCGGACTGGTCATCATGTGCCTGGGTGCCGCAGCGACCGTACTGGCCGCGCGGTTGGATGCAAAGGGCGTGCATGCGCTCGATCTGGGCCACATGGGGATGTTCATGAAACACGCCGGCGCCTATGCCTACGCTTCGGACGATCTGACCTCGCCAGACTACAAGCGGCAATTGCAGAAGAAGCACGCCGGCATGAAGTGGGGCAGATCAGGCAACAGCCACGCCGACACCGTGATCGACTTTGCGGCGGCGATGAAGGCAACAAGCGTGCTCGACTATGGGTGCGGGCGTGGGACGCTGAAGGCGGCGGTGCCGAAGCTGAAGGTGCTCGAGTACGACCCCGGCATCCCCGGCAAGGATGATCTGCCGAAGCCGGCGGACATCGTCGTGTCGACGGACGTGCTGGAGCACATCGAGCCGGACAAGGTCAACCGGGTGCTGCGGCACCAGTACCAGTTAGCGAGAAAGGGTGGATTCTTCGTGATCGCGCTGAGTGCTTCGCGCGAAGTTCTTCCCGATGGACGCAACGCCCACCTGCTGATCCAGTCGCCGGACTGGTGGCTGGAGAAGTTGAAGGAAAGCGGGTGGCAGATCATGCGCCATGAGCTGCGAAAAGGTCTTTACGTGTGGTGTTCTAAAACGATCTGAACCGGAGAGCGAAGCTATGGGCATAGTTGCGAAATCGATCCGCGTGGCCGTCGATGAATCGACGGAGGTGCAGGTTTGCGCGGCGAATCGATCACGGGTCGGGCTGGTGCTGCGTGCCGTTGACGGCAATGCCTTTCTGGGCGGCCCGGACTTCGACCATTCGACGTTGAACGGGATGCGGCTGCTGGAGGGCGAGCGGCACCAGGTCGAAGGGCCCAGCGCAGAGGCCGAGCTGAAGGGGTGCTCGGGCATCGTTGGAACCATCCAGCTCGAAGGACTCGAATTCATCGTCGAGCCTTGATCTATGGACTTTCGGATGCGGGTCGACGACGAACACTTCGAATACCTACGGCTGCAGAAGGGCAGCCTCGACCCCTACGCCGGCGACCGCGTGGACTGGCACCGGCGCTATGAGGAAAGCCTGCGCGAGACGTTCGACCAGATCGCGCCGCACCTGCCGCCGACCTGCTGGGGCATGCTCGACATCGGCAGTGGGCTGGGCGGGATCGACGTGCTGATCGGGCGCCACTACTGCGAGCCGCGGCTGGGCGCCGACGTTACGACCGTGGAGGATGCCGACCCCATCTTTCTGCGCCGCCCTGCGCAGCCGTGGCCCTACACGCATCTGCTCGACGGGATCGACGATCGCCCCGTCATGAAGCTGCACCGCGAGACCTTCAACGACATGCGGGTGGCTAAGGATTTTCAGGTTAAGAACGGGATGCCGGCGGAGCGCTTCGGGTTCTTCGGCACGCGCGATCAGTTCTACTCGCGCCCCTACGATCTGGTCGTGAGCTTCGGGAGCTGGTGCTTCCACTACTCACCGGACAAGTATTTGCAGCCGCTGCTGTCCGGCGGCGGGCTGCACCTGGAGTCGGTCATCATCATCGACGTGCGCAAGGGCAAGCCGGATTACGAGCGGACGCTGTCGCGCGCCCTGGAATGCGTGGCGGTCATCGATCGGCAAAAGAAATACACGCGCGCCGTATTCAGGCGCCGCCAGTGACGGGCGGCGACATGACGATCATCGGCGGCGGCTGGTCTGTCCTGAACGTGGCGCTCGATGTGCTATGCGGGACGGTGATCGCCGTCAACGACGCGGCCATTCTGGCGCCGCGCTGGGATCATGCGTTGAGCATGGACCGCAAGTGGGCAGAGGGCCGGATCGACCAGGTCGTGCTGCGCAGCTCGGAAACCGATCCGCCGCGGAAAGTGTGGATCCGGCGCAGCGCGCTCCAAAATCTGACGGGCTACGTGAAGGACTGGCCGTGGGTGCAGTCGTTCGAATGCGATCACGAGACGTCGATCTTCAGCACGAAACACGGCCACCTCAATGGGACCAATTCGGGCGCCTGCGCGCTGAACCTTGCGTGGCAACTGCGACCGAATCGGCTTTTTCTGCTGGGATTCGACATGAACCGCGACGACCACGGGCGGGCGTACTGGTATCCCTCCTACCCCTGGACCAATGGTGCCGGCAGCACCAGCGACGGCAAGTACGCGGGCTGGGCCAAGCAGTTCAAGACGGCGTCCAGCGCCTTCGCGCGCATCGGCTGCCAGGTGTTCAACGTGAGTCCGGGGTCCGCGATCGATGCTTTTCCGAAAATCAGCCCAGCCCAATTTCTGAAGGAGTGCCGGTGACGCCGTTTACGCTGGTGATGGCCTATTACGAGAACGCGGGCATGTTGCTGGCGCAGATGAAGCGCTGGTGCGAGCTGCCCGCGGACATCCGCGAGGGCTTGAGCGTCGTCGTCATCGATGACGGCAGCCCGGTACGCCCTGCGCTGGAGGTCTGCACGCCGCTGCGCCTCACCGCGCTTCGCTCGAACCTGGAAGACTTCCAGCTCTGGCGCATGGGGGTCGATGTGCGCTGGAATCAGGACGCGTGCCGCAACGTGGGCGTGCGCGAGGCGAAAACCTCCTGGGTGCTGCTAACCGACATGGATCACGTCGTACCCGTTCAGACGTGGCAGCGGCTGATGAAGCTGCCGCTGAAAAAGTCGCGGGTCTATCGGTTCGGGCGGGTGTCGGCGCCGGCGTTGGACCCCTACAAGTCGCACCCGAATTCGTGGGCGCTCACGCGCAACGTGTACTGGCAGATTGGCGGCTACGATGAGGCGCTGGCGGGCAACTACGGCACCGACGGTGACTTCCTCAACCGAGCGCGCCGCGAGGCGGACCTGATCGAGCTGTCGGAGGTGCTGGTCCGCTACCCGCGGGAGGTCGTACCCGATGCCAGCACGACGACGCTGGAGCGCAAGCGCCCCGAAGATCGGGAGAACGTCAACCGCATCTGCAAAGCGCGCGCAGCCGATCCGGACTGGAAGCCGCTGCACTTTTCGTTCCCCTGCGAGCGCCTTGTGTGAGGGAGTTCGTCACTTTCAAGTGGCGCGCGCCTCAGAATTACCGCAGCAAGTTCGGCCCTGAGACGGTCAACACGCTGTGGTCGATGCTCGGTCGCCATCATGACGGGCCGTGCCGTCTCACCTGCATCACGGACGATTCGGCGGGCATTTCCAGCGAGGTCCGCGTGCTGCCGCTGTGGGACGATTACAGCAAGCTGCCGAGCCCACACGGCCACGGCTACCCGTCGTGCTATCGGCGGCTGAAGTTGTTCAGCGAGGAAGCCGCCGACATCATCGGCCCGCGGTTCGTGGTGCTGGATCTGGACGTGGTGATCTGCCGGAAGATCAACCCGCTGTTTGAGGGGGACGAGGACTTCAAAATCTGGGGGGACACTGCGAAGGGCACCCCGTACAACGGCAGCCTGTGGATGCTACGCGCGGGCGCGCGGCGGCATGTGTGGGACACCTTCGACCCCATAGAGTCGCCGAAGAAGTCGCTGAAGCTGGGCTACATCGGCAGCGATCAGGGATGGATCGGCGCCGCGCTGGGCCCGCACGAGCCGAAGTGGAGCACGCGCGACGGGGTATACTCGTATCGCAACCACATTCAGCGCACGGGCTATTTGTTGCCCGAGAACGCGCGGATCGTTATTTTCCACGGGGCCGTCGATCCGTGGGGCATGCAGGCAAAGCGGCTAGGCTGGGTCTCGAAACATTACAGGTGACGCCGTGTCCTCCTACGTCGATCTTGCCGAGGCGAAGGGCTTCCTCAACGTCTACTACGACGAGAAGGACACCGAAATCCAGATGATGATCGACGCGGCGGAAGCCCACGTCGCCACCTGGTTGAACCGGCCGCTGTCCGAGCTGCTGATCGAAGGCAGCGACAGCCCGCCGCCGGATTCGCCGGGCGTTGCGGAGCTGCAGCCGGACGTGAAGCTGGGCGTGCTCATGTACGTGAACGACTTCTGGCAAAACCGCGAAATCACGGTGACGGGCACCATCGTCGCCAACAACCCGACGGCCGATCGCATCCTTCACTTGCACCGCAAGTGCCTGGGGGTCTGATGGCGTGCGGGACTTGCGCAAAGGTCCGGGCTATTCTGCCGGCGACAGTGCGGGAGCGGCTGGAACAGATCGAGCGGGACCGCGACGCGAGGCGCGCGAAAAATGCAGAGCGGAAAGTTCGTACACCTGATCAGCATCGAGGCACCCGCCCGGCCACAAGACAGCGGGGGTGACTTCGCCGAGACCTGGGCCGCGGTGCCGGGCTTCGCGCGCATCATGGGCGAAGTGCTCCCCGATCGGGCCAGCGAGTATTTCGCCGCAAAGCAGATCGTCGCCACACAAAACGCGCTGATTCGGCTGTACTACCAGCCCGGCATCGACGCGACCATGCGCGTCGTTCACCACGTCCGACCCGGCCAGGATGAGTATTGGGACATCAACGGCGCCGTGCCCTTCCAGCATCGGCAGCGCGAGCTGCGGCTGTACTGCATAGCGCGCGAGGCGGAGGGATACCGCCGCGGCGTCGACCTTGAAAACCCGGAGGCATGATGAAGATCGACGACATCGACCAGGCGTGGACCGTAGCGTATTCGCTCGCCTTCGCGGTCACGGCGCTGGGCAGTGAAATCAGCGGGGCGCGTAACTCACCGGAAGACATCGACGCGCGGGCGCGAGCGCTGGCTGACAAGGCAATGGAGACCATCACCGCGCGAGCCGTTGTCGCCGCCCGTCGGAAACAGTAAATGGCAAGCCAGCTCGAGGGCGTCCGCGAACTGACGGGCCAACTGACCGAGCTGGGCGCCAAGCTGGCGGCGCGAGAGCTGAAGGGCACCGTGAAGACGGCGCTGGGCGAGGCGGAGCATCGAGCGCGCGCGCGCATGCCGCAAGGCACGGAACCGCACAAAACCTACCGCGGACGTCTGGTGTCGCCGGGCTTCGCGCTGTCCACGCTGCACATTGAGGTCGGGCTGAACAAGCGCACGGGCGCGGTCGTGGCCACGCTGGGCGTCGGGCGCGAGGCGTTCTACGTGGTGCAGTTCGTGGAGCTGGGCACCAGCACGACCGCGGCGCAGCCGTGGTTGCGCCCATCTTTCGAGGAAGCCGAGGACGCTATGCTGCGGTCCATTGCCGATGAACTGCGGCAGCGCATCGACAAAATCGCCAAGCGCCGGGCGGCCGGTCGGAGACTGTGATGGAGTTCGAGCAAGCCCTGACCGAGTGGGTCCGCACCGTGCCGGCGCTGGTCGCGATCATCGGCGAGCCGAACCGGGTCCGCTTGTTCAAGCTGAAGGTCGAACAGAAATCGAAGATGCCGGCGATAGTGCAGCAGCGCGCCGGCGCCGAGCGCCAGTATCTGTCCTGCACCGTTGACGGCGCGGTCCGGCTGTCCATGCAGATCGACCACTACGCGCGCACCTGGGCCGAAATGGCGACCCTCGCGCGCACCTTCCGCGAAGCGCTGGATCCGGACACGGTGCAGTTCCCGGTGTGGATGGGCGGCGCGCCGACGGACAGCCCCCCCGGCGCCGGCGTGAAGGTGAAAGCCGCGATGCTCGAGAACGAGTTCGACCTCGACGACCCGGATCCGGGGTTACTCAGGCGGACGCAGTCCTGGACGTTCTGGATATGGGAGCCGTAGCGCTTCGACCGGCCGTGTTGCATGATACGAGCGCTCAACGCACACCAGCCGACGGCACTTTGAACCCAACGGGAGCAAGCGATGGCCAGCGAAGACACCTTATTGGGCAATGAGCTGCGGCTCCAGATCGGCGACGGCAACAGCCCCGAAGTGTTCACCGACTTCTGCGCGGCGAACGATGTTTCGGGCATCGGCGAGACGAAACCGCAGGTCGACGTCACCACGCTTTGCGACCTCGCGCGCACCTTCCGCGGCGGTCTGCCCGAAGGCACTGAGGTGACGATCACGGCCAACTTGATCCAGGGCGATGCACAGACCCGCGCCCTGTTCCAGTCGTACAAGGTCGACGACGTGGTCAACTTCCGCCTGATCATGCTGGGCGTGAGCCCGGAGGAATTCTTCGCTTTCAGCGCGGCGATTCTGGGCTGGGCCGTGGCGCCGCCGGTCGGCGAGAAGGCGACCATGACGTTCACGACGAAGATCAGCGGCGGCGTGGAGTGGGTCTACACATGAGCCGGTGGACGTACCGGACCGACACCGTCACCGTCGGTCCGAACACTCAGCAAGTGCGGCAATTGACCGCCGGCGAGCGTCAGAAGTTCGCCCAGTTCAGCAAAGACGAGAAGGCAGGCAAGGCCGACAAGAACGAGCTGCCGGCGTTGATCGCGGGCTTCGGCTGCATCAATCCGACGGTGTCGAAGGAAGAAATGGCGGACATGCCGCCGGACCTGCTGGACGCCGTGGTCGCGAAAATCATGGAGCTGACCGGCTTCAAAGGTGACGACGAAAAAAAAGCGGACAGCCCGGCCCAATCGGCGGAGCGACCGCCCAGCCCGAGTCCGTAGAACTTCTGACGCCCGACCAGGTGGCGCAATGTCGCATCGCCTGGTTCCTGAGCTGCGCCCCTTCCGAAGCGCTCGACCTGCCGACCCAAGACTGGGATCTGCTGGTGCGCTACTACGCCGAAGAGCCGTGGGGTCCGTGGCGGGACAACATGCACGCCGCTATCATCAGTCGGACAGTGTGGCGGGCGCGCTTCCCGCGGGCGCGCGTGGAGCTGAAGGACTTCATGCTCATTCACCCCGAGAAGCGCAGGCTCGGCAACCTGTCCGGCTTCGTGGGAATGCTCAAGGCGATGGCCGGCGGCGTCCGCAAGCACATTTCGGAGTGGACTCCCCCGAAGAGGCGAAGCAAACGTGGCCGATCTAGCGAAACTGGTAGTCCGCCTAGAGGCGCAGTCGGCCCAGCTCCTGACGGAGCTGGAAAAGGCAAACCGAAAGATCGACCGCTTCGCCGCCCAAACCACTAAGACGTTGCAGAAGTGGAGCGGCGGCCTGCTGGCTGCCTTCTCCGCGCGCGCCCTGATCCAGTTCGGCGCCGGCGTCCTGAAGGCGCAGGACAACCTCAAAGACATGGCCGAGAAGGCGGGCGTGTCGGTCGAGAATCTGTCGCGCCTGGGCTATGCGGCGTCGCAGTCCGGCACCGACATCGAGGGGTTGGAAACCGGGCTCGCCAAGCTGTCGAAGACGGCGGTCGCTGCGTCGGAGGGAAGCAAGGAATCGGCCGCCGCCTTCAAAGCGCTGGGCGTCGAAGCCGAGAACGCCGACGGCTCACTCAAAGCCACCGACCAATTGCTGCTGGAAATCGCGGACAGCTTCAGCAAGCACGCGGACGGCGCGGCGAAGTCGGCCCTGGCGCAGAAGATATTCGACAAGTCGGGCGCCGACCTGATCCCGTTTCTGAATCAGGGCGCGGCCGGCATCGAAGAGCTGACGAAGAAAGCCGACGAGCTGGGCATCACGGTGAGCGGCAAGGCGGCCAAAGCGGCGGACGAGTTCAACGACAGCATGGCCACGCTGGCTGCCGTCACCCGCGGCGTCGTCGGGCAGGCGCTGGGCGAGCTGACGCCGATCATGAACAAGTTCAGCGAGGGCATGCTGACGGGCGCCCAGAGTTCGGGCGCATTCGACAAGGCGGCGCGCGTGCTGGCGGCCGGGCTGAAAATCCTGCTGTCGGCCGGCGTCATCATCGGCGAGGTCTTCGATCGCGTGGGCTCGGCGATCGGCAACACGGCGGCGTCGCTGGCGGCCATCGTGCAGGGGGACTTTCGCCGCGCCCTGAACATCCAGGTCGACTTCTACCGCGAGAGTGCGGAGAGCGTCGGCAAGACGGCCGACGAACTGGTGACGATCTGGAGCGCGGCCGGCGAGAAGATCGCCAAGGAAGCGGCGGCGACGGACGAAGCGCTCAAGGGCAGCTTCAGCTTCGGCGGCAATTCCGACGCGTTGCAGGAAGTGAAGATCGGGCTCGAGAAGATCGACGTGAGCCCGATGGAGAAGTTTTACGCCGACCTCGACGGGCTGACGGCGACCGCCCAAGAGAAGTCGCTGCGGTCGATTGCCGAACAGCGCGCGGCGCTGGAAGAGCTGGTGGCGTCGCGCCGGATCAGCGATGAGCAGTACATCGCACGCCTGGACGAAATCAAGGCCGCCGAGAACGACGCCCTCGGGATCACGAAGTTGCAGGTCGAGGCGGAGGAACGCCGCACGCAGCTCTTCGCCGACGGCGCGGCCATCTTCGAGGCAACGCGCACTCCGCTGGAGCTGTACGAGCAATCGCTGATCCGGCTGAACCTGCTGCTGCAGCAAGGGGCGATCGATCAGGAAACCTACACGCGCGCGGTCGTGGACGCACAGGACAAGCTCGACGAGGCCGGCGGCAAGATGACCGACTTCGCGGAGCAAATGCGCCGCAACACTCAGGACATTCTGGGGCAGGGGCTGGTCGACGTGATGAAGGGCAGCTCGAGCGATATTCTGGAAGTCTTCACCGACATGGTGACGAAGCTGGTGGCGCAGGCGCTGGCTGCGCAGCTCGCCGAGAAGCTCTTCGGCACGGGGACGGGCGGCAGCTCAAGCGGTGGGTGGGTGGATGCTGCGATCGGGATCTTCAGTTCGTTTGCCGGTGGCTCACGCGACGGTGGCGGGCGGGGCCAGCCGGGTATGGCCTACGCGATCGGCACGGGCGCGCAGCCCGAGGTGTACGTGCCAGACCAGCCGGGCACCTTCTACCCGCGCGGGGAAATGGGCGGCGCCGGCGGCAACATCACGCAGAACATCAACGTAAGCGGGCGCCCTGACCAGCGCACGGCCAGGCAGATCCAGATCGAGGCTGCGCGGCAGCAGCGCGTCGCCACCGCGAGGTTAGGCTAATGTCGTTCGTCGAAACGCGCCTCCTGGACTGCGTCGCCTACGGCACCGCCGGCGGACCGTCGTGGCTCACCCGCAAGGTCGGGCTGAAGAACGGCATCGTCCGCCGCAACCCGCAGCGCTCCCGTCCGCTGTATCGGTTCCAGATCGTTTATCGGAACCTGCTCGAGGTCGACCACGTCGCGGTGCTGGATGCCTTCAACGCGTGCATGGGTGGCGCCTTCGCGTTCCGGATCAAAGACTGGTCCGATTACGTGGCGACCGATGAGCTGATCGGGCTGGGCACCGGCGCGCCGCAGACGGTCCAGCTTGCGAAGCTGTACACGTTCGGAAACCGCACGGTGTCGCGGCCGATCCGAAAACCCGTCAACAACGGCAGCGTCATCATCACCGCCGACAGCGTGCCGATCGCGGCCACGATCGACTACACGACGGGCGAGGCGACGTACACCGCGGGCAGCGGGGACGTGGTGCGCTGGTCCGGCGAGTTCGACGTGCCGGTGTGCTTCATGGATGACGAGCTGCAATTTTCGATCGATGACAAGAACGCTACCGACGGGTTCTTCCTCACCGCCGACGTGGGGCTGGAAGAGGATTTAAGCGCGTGACAGGCCACCGCACGATCCCGACCGCGCTGCTGGCCCACCTGCAAGAGTCCACGACGACGACGACGCGGCTGCTGAAGATCATGCTGCGCAGCGGCTTCAGCTATGGGCTGGCGATGCTCGACCGCAACGTCACCTACGACGACGGCGACGGCGCGCTGATCTACTACGCCACCAACGGCTTCGACCCATCCGCCATTTCGGCCGACATCGGCTATGCGGTCGACAATGCGGAAGGGTACGCGCTGATATCCGACGCGGTGCCGGGCGTCACCGTGGAAATGGTCGAGGCGGGCGAGCTGGATGACGCGCAGTGGATCGCCTACCTGGTCAACTACGAAGACACGTCGATGGGTCACATGATCCTGGACGCCGGCGACGTGGGCGAGGTGCGGACCCGCTACGGCATGGTGTGGATCCCCGAGTTGCTGTCCTACATGGCGCGGCTGCGGCAGCCGGTGGGGTCGGTGTGGTCGCGGACCTGCCGCGCGATCTTCGGCAGCCCTCGCAGTTCGCAAACAGGCTGCGGCATCGACTTGGCGCCGCTGTGGATCGCGGGCGAGGTGACGGTGCTGGGCGCCGAGACGAATCGCATCTTTACCGGCGACGTGGTCATCGGGATCAGCGGCATCAACCCCGCGCCAGGTCGGGTGCAGTTCCTGACGGGCGCGAATGCGGGCCGGGAGTTCTCGACGGAAGAAGTCGTCGGGCTGCTGGTTACGCTGGAAGAGCCGACGAACTATGCGATCGAGGTGGGGGACACGTACCGCATCCGGCCCGACTGCCGCAAGCGCTACGTGGAGGACTGCATCACGCTGTACGGGAACGGCGTGAACTTCAAGGGCGAGCCGCTGATCCCGGTCGGGGACGCCACGCAGATCCAGGTGCCCGGCGCTCAGATACCGGGCGGTGGTGGGTGGAACAGCGAAGTGACCGAAGGGGAGGGCTCTTGAGCGCCGCCGCCTTCGTCACCGAAGCCCGCAAGCTCAAGGGCGCGGCGTGGCGGCATCGCGGGCGCAAGCCCTGGGCTGTGGACTGCATCGGATTGCTGGTCGTGGCGGGCCGTGGGGCTGGCATTACCGCGCCGGATGAGAAGGGGTACGGACGGGAGCCTTGGGAGGATCGCCTGTCCTGCGGCCTTAGAGCGCGTTTCGGCGCACCCGTGGCCGATTGGCGGGCGGGCGACATTGCCGTGATCCGGTGGAAGAAGGGCGAGCCATCGCACGTGGGGGTGCTGGCCGATCATCCCGACGGCGGGCTGTCGATCATCCACGCCCACAACCTGCACGGGGTCATCGAGCACGCGCTGCGCGGGCAGGTGGCCGGGTGCGTGGTCGAGGTGTACCGACCGTTCCCCGGTGCGCCATGAGTACACAACAAATCCTGGGGGCAGTGGGCGCGGTCGTCGGCGCCTACTTCGGAAACCCCCAGCTCGGCTACGCGATCGGATCGGCGATTGGCGGCGCCATCGATCCGGAAATCATCAAGGGCCCGAGCGTCGGGGACATTGCGACGCAGACCAGCCGGGAGGGCGTGCCGCGCCCGATGGTCTTTGCGCTGTCGCAGCCGATCGCCGGCAACATCATCGCCAGCGGCGCGCCGCGCGTGGTGCGCAAGCGCAAGTCGCAGGGCAAGGGCGGCCCGAAGGTCGAGACGGAGAGCGTCTACCGCACTTACGCGATCGGAGTGTGCGAGGGCCCGATCACCCGCTTCGTTCGTATCTGGCGCAACGGCACGCTGGTGTACAACGCCGACGACGCGTTCATGGTGGGCGGCATCGAGCTGGACTTCCTGGGCGAGACGATCGTCATATCTGGGGCGAATTCCAGTTTTCTGAACACCGCGCGCCTGTTCCTGGGCGGGTGGGATCAGTCCGCGTCGCCGGACTTGGAAGCCGCGATCGGGGTGGGCATCACGCCGACGCACCGCGGCACCGCGTACCTGGTGATGGCGAACGAAGACCTGACCGACCTGCGCGGGGCGATCCCGCAGTACGTCTTCCAGGTGGAGCGCTGCGAGGGGTACTACCTGACCAGCCGGCCCTATCCGATCGAGGACATTGAGGCGCTGGCGTCGGTGGCGACCGTGCGAGACGCGCCGCACCCGCTCTTCTTCGAGGCGATGGAAACGCAAGCCACGATCGAGGGCGGCCTGTTGGGCGCGGTGTTGGAAACCTACAGCAATGGACTGCCCGAGGCGTTGGACACAGCCGCGACGTTCGAATCGGGCGAGCTGCGCGAAGCGCTGCTAACCTACGAAGACGCCCTGCCCGAGGCGTTGGACACAGCCGCGACGTTCGAATCGGGCGAGCTGCGCGAGGCGCTTCTGGCCTACGACGACGCGCTACCCGAGGCGTTGGATTCATCTGCGGAACTCATTTCAGGATCGCTCACATGAACATCTGGGTACCACGCGCGAAGATCATTGAGCCGAAACGGGCGCTGGCGCTACCGACCGGCATGGGCGGCTTCTTCAAGCTGGAAGCGGTCAAGCGGGACGGGCGCCGACGACTGCTGGCGGACTGGTTTCCGAACCTGATCGTCGATTCTGGGCTCAATGTGATCGGCACGTCGGCGAGCTGGATCGCCGCCTGCGGGGTGGGCACCGGCAACACCGCGCCGGCGAACGGGCAGACCTCGCTGATCGCGCAGGTGGCGACGGACGCGGGGGCCACCGTCAACGTCAACGGCGCGCAGGGATCGGCGCCTTACTTCGGCTACACCACGAAGACGTATCGGTTCGCCGAGGGGGCCGCCGAGGGCAACCTTGCGGAGATAGGCATCGGCACGAACGGCATGGCGGCCCTGTTCAGCCGCGCGCTGATCCTTGACGGCGGCGGGTCGCCGACGACGATCACCGTCCTCGCGGATGAGTTTCTGGACGCCACCTACCAGATCCGGGTGTACCCGCCGCTGGTGGACGTGACGGACACGATCAACATCAGCGGCGTCGACTACGACATCACCATGCGGGCGTCCAGCGTAACCAGCGCCGGCAATTGGTCACCCGGCGGTGGCAACGTCGTTGGCACGGTCGCCGGGTTCTCAGCCATCGCTACGTTCAACGGCGCCATCGGTGCGATCACCGCCTATCCTTCCGGTGCTCAGGGCACGGGCGGAGTAATCGTCAACGCGGCCTACGGCAACAACAACCTCTACCGCGAGGCGACCGCGACGTGGAGCTTGGCCGATTCAAACCTCGCCGGCGGCATCCGATGCGTCAACGCGGCCTACGGTCTGACGGTCGGCGCGGGTGGGCTGGGCTCGATGCAGGTGGAGTTCGATCCGCCGATCCCGAAGACCTCAAGCGACGTGCTGTCGCTGACCTTCCGGCACACGTGGGCGCGCGGGACCATCTGACATGCTCCCCGACGAAGTACTCTCGTCGCAGGTGATCGCCGCGCAATTTCGCTTCCCGCGCAACATCCCCAAGCGTCCCCTGATCGACTACGAATACGGCGGCGCGGCGCTGCAAGATGCGTCGCGCGGGCTGCGCGATCGGGTCTGGAAGGGCGAGGTGATCGGCGAGGACGTGATTCTGTCGGCGCAGGGCGTGGCACCGGAAACCGTGCTCACTGTCGAGGGGATCGCCGACTTCGGGTTCACGTTCGACCAGAACATGAACGTCTTCGTCACCTATCGGACCGAGGCGGGCGGCTGCTTTTATTACTGGTTCGATTCGCTGGTGAGCGGCTACGTCACGACGCAACTGCCGGTGGGATCGATCACGCCGCGCTGCGCGATCGATGACAACCGAACCCTGCAAGTGAGCGTGTCGGACATCATCCTTGCCTACGTGCGCGCGGGCACGCTGTACTTCAGAGCGCAGCGCGATCGTTACCTGGTGGAATACAATCTGGCCGGCTCTATCGGTCCGGGCGGGCTGATCCAGGTGGGCATGAACGAAGCCCTGCGTTTTCAGTTCCTGCTTTCCAGCGCATCCTCCTGACATGGCCTGCACCTACTCGCTGTCGTCGGTCATCATGGAGCTGGCGATTCGCGCCGGTGCGGATCCGCGCTTTATCGACGTGGCCCGCTTGGACAGCCAAGTGCGCGGCTTCACCGTCATCAACACCTACCCGTGCGCGGGCGCGCTGCAATCGCTGTCGCAGGTGTTCTTCTTCGATCCTGCGAACTACGACGGGGTGCTGCATTTTCTGCCACGCGGCGCCGACACCGTGGCCATCGTCACCGAAGACGACATGCTCGAGGACGTTGACCAGGTGGAGGACGAGAAGCGGGCCGACCCGATCGGCATCCCGCGCGTGCTGCACCTGAATTACTTCGACATAGCCGGTGGGCTGGCGACCGACATTCAGACCAGCGAGCGGGCCGGGGACCGGCGGGCGACGGGCGAGAGTTCGTTGCAGACCCCCGTGCTCATGAACGCGGACGAAGCGGCGCGCGTCGTGGTCATCAATCACAAGGTGGCGATCGAGGCAGCGCGTGGCGAGCTGAAGTTCCAGCTCCCCGATAGCTGGCTGCACCTGGTCGCCGCGGACCCGATCATTCTGCAATGGGAGGGGAAGAGCGAGCGCGTCATGATTCAGCGCGCGTCGATCCTGGACGGGTTCCAGGAGTACATCGGTATCCGCGACCGGCAGAGCGCGTACACGTCGAACGTCGAGGGCATCCCCGCGGCGCCGCAGACACCGCCAGCGGTGGGCGTGGTCGGGCCGACGCTGCTGGAAATCCTGGACATCCACATTCTGCGCGACGCCGACGACAACGTGGGGCTGTTCTACTACGGTGCCGTGTCCGGTCTGCTGCCGGCGTGGCAGGGTGCGCTGATCGAACTGAGCTTGGACGGCGGCGCGAACTACGTCGACAGCTTGGCGACGCGGGTGGGGTCCGTGATGGGCTCAATCACGACGGCGCTGCCGGATCATCCGCAGGCGTTCCCGGACCTGATCCACACCGTCCGCGTGCGGATCGACACGCCAAACGCCGAGCTGCTGGACACCGATCTGGCCGGGCTCATGAACCGCGAGAACTTGGCGATCATCGGCGACGAGCTGATCGCGTTCGCGCTGCCGGACGAGGTCTCGCCGGGGGTGTGGGATCTGTCGTATCTGCTGCGCGGGCGCAAGGGCACGAGCACGGCGCCCCATGTAACGGGCGAGCGCTTCGTTCTACTCGAGCGCGGCTTTCTGGGGCTGATCCCGGCGAGCATCGTGGACGTGGGGCGCACACTCACCTTCCGCGCCACCAGCTTCGGCACCTCTCCGGAGGATGGGAACGTGGTGTCCATCGTGTACACGGGCCGCAGCCAGATTGAACGCGAGGTCGGCTACCTCACCGCCCGGCGTGACGGTACGGACGCGATCGTGGAATGGCAGGGGGTAGGGCGCCTGGGTGGAGGTGCGCAGGTCGCACACGGCGCGAGGTTCACCGGCTACCGCGTCACCTACGACGACGGCGTGCTGCCTGAAATCGTCGTCGACACGCCAGACCAGACGGACACGCAGGACGTGGCGGCGCTGGGCTCGCCGCTTATGATCCGCGTCCAGCAAATCAACAGCCTGATGGGCGCCGGGCCCGCGGTGGAGGTCGAGCTACTGTGAACACGCCGAACCGCGACATCCCCTACGTCCCCGAGGGCACGCTCGACCCCGCGGCCGGGCTGAACCTCGCCCTGGACGTGATCGACGCCGTGATCGTCCCGCGGGTCATCAGCATGGCGCACACGGCGCCGCCTGGGCTACCGAGCGACGGCGACCTGTACGTCCCGGCATCCCCAGCGACGGGCGCCTGGGCGGGTCTGGAAAACTACCTCGTGCGGTATCGAACGGAGGGCGCGTTCTGGCAAGCCTACGCACCGGGCGCCGTCTACCTGCTGCTGAATCAAGACGACCTTGGGCTGTACAAACTCGACGACGGCAGCAGCCCCGGCACGTGGACACTGGCCGCAGGGCTTGGAGACGCCCCAAACGACGGCAGCCTATACGCGAGGCGCAACGAATTGTGGGAGGCGTTCCAGGCCGGGCTCTTCGTGATGAACGAGGATTCCCCGCCGCTGGTGGAGTCCGAAGCGACGACGTTGATTTTCGGGGACGGGCTCGACTTCACGGTCGAAACGGACGGCGTGGTGCGCGTGTTCGCGGCGCCGGTTCCCGTGCAGGTCGTCTTCCAGCTTGCAGTCTCTGACCTTGCGACCGACCTGACGACTGGCACCGCCAAGGCCTACTTTCGCGCGCCGCACGCGTTCACCGTCACGGCGGTGCGGTCGTCGCTGATCGACGCCAGCAGCTCCGGACTCGTGACGGTCGACATCAACGACGGCGGCACCACGATCCTGTCCACGAAGCTGTCGATCGATGCGACGGAGAAGACCAGCACCACGGCGGCGACGCCGGCGGTCATCAGCGACACGGCCATCGCCGACGATGCCGAAATCACGATCGACATAGACGCCGCCGGCACGGACGCAAAGGGGCTGATCGTCACGATCATCGGGACGCGCCCGTGAAGCCCTACCTGCTGCCGTGGCGACACCGCCAGCGGGGGTTCCTGATCAACCCGTACGCGCTTGCGGTGACGGGCGGAGGTCCGACCGATCCGTCCTTCGCGAACGTGGTCTCGCTGCTGCATTTCAACGGGGCCGACGGCGGCACGACGTTCACCGATCAGAAGGGCAAGACGTGGACCGCGTCGGGCACGCCGACGACCAGCACCGCGCAGTTCGTCTATGGGACCGCCTCGCTGCTGGATGCGACCGCGCAATCGCACATCGTCACGGCGTCGCATGCCGACTTTGGCTACGGCACCGGGGATTGGACGATCGAGTTCTGGTTCCGGCCCAGCTCTCTCTCGGGCGGCGCGCAGGGCTTGTACGACCAGCGCACCGCAGGCGGGCAGCCGCGTCCGTGTATTTTCACCCTGGGCGGTGGCGACCTCCGATACCACGCAAGCGGCGCGGATCGGATTACGGCACCGGGCGGCACGATAGTCGTCAACACGTGGGCCCACATTGCCGTGTGCAAAGTGAGCGGCACGACGCGCATGTTCAAGGATGGGACGCAGGTCGGGTCCAACTACACGGACGCGATCAACTACGAAACGAGCGGCGCCATGATTGGGAACTTCGGCGATCAGCCGGCCAACACGTTCGGCACGGTCGGCAACTACGACGACTTTCGCGCGACGAAAGGCGTGGGTCGCTACGCCGCCAACTTCACGGCGCCGCCGGCTCAGTTCCCGGATTCTTGAGCGCGCGCTGGGCCGCTGACGACGACCAGCAGCGCTGACTCGCACTTGGCGGCGCGACTGGGAGGGCGCCGCGCTGGCTGCTCATGCCACCGCACGGCGGCATCGACGCAGTGGTCTTCGGTGTCGTAGTAGCCGGCGGGCTGCTGCGGCACACCGTCGAGGAACAGGATCAGGATCCAGACACGCATCGGTGCTGCCGTGATCCCGTCAAGGTGGCGCGGTAGGACTTGCCCGTGGGGATGCGCTTCGTGAGCGGCACGAAGAACGGGCGGACGATCAGGAAATACAGCGCGACACCGCCGACGGCGCACGCGAGAAGAACGAAGCCCATAAAACCTCCTGGTAAAAAAAGCAGTCCGGGCGAGCGTGGGTGCTGGTCTTTGCGGACCTTAGCGGGTGCATACCGCCAGGGGCCAGCCGCCGCCCGGACTGTGTGAAAGTTAGGAAACAGCTACAGGCACTCGCCGATAATCTCGCGCTCAAGCGCGCCGTACTTCTCGTCATCGCCTGCCACCTGACCGAGCAGCGCCACAATCCACCAGCGCTCGCCATTCCATTTTCCCGGCAGCAGGGTTGCGTGAAGGGTTCCGCGCTCGCACAGATTGAGTGGGCCGCTCACCTTCTGCACTTCTCCAGGCTTCACGGGTGCCCCGCTGCCGCCATTACAGGGTTGTCCCTGGTCATCGGAGCGCCAAAATGCAACCACGGCGCCAGCGGCTTGGAGTGCCACTAGACGGGCTCGCTGCGCATCGCTCCATAGCTTTGAGAAAGAGGCGATCGTGGCGAGCCAGTAGTCCCCGTCCCCGTACCCGTACCCGTCCCCGTACCCGTACCCGTCCCCGGACCCGGACCCGTACCCGGACCCGGACCCGCGCCCGGTCCCGGCCCAGACCGCCGCCCCGCCGTCAAGAACCGTTCCCGGCCCCGCGCGGCTGTCGCCACCGGCCCA
>Ga0184615_10000152_pt1 | contig 42513 bp, 46 predicted proteins | sample PLM4_65_coex_FD_133134 | JGI IMG/M metagenome (GOLD analysis project Ga0184615, IMG submission 133134) | Groundwater sediment microbial communities from an aquifer in East River, Colorado, USA - PLM4_65_coex | ecosystem: Environmental > Terrestrial > Soil > Riparian zone | place: USA: East...
AGGTCTCCAGAGAAAAAATAAAGTCTTTCTTCTCCCATCTTTATCAATAAGCCAGGAGCGTTCTCAACGCCGAATTGTTCATTGAGATTTTTTTCTACTTCTTTTTTCTCTTGTTCATTTAGAATTTTTATAAATGTCATTTTAATATTTATTATCAGTCACAATTTTACTCTTTAAGTCAGAAAAACTTTTAACAAAGATATCGGGTTTTTTACTTAAAAGTTTACTTTCGTTTTGGTAACCCCAGGAAACTGCTATGGCGATTACTTTAGCCTTTTTACCAGCCTCAATATCATAAGTCATGTCTCCTACGTAAGCAGTCTCTTTTGCTTTGAAGTTTTCATTTTTTATTATTTCTTTTATGGTTTTTACTTTGTTATGAACGCCTCCATATATCCCTTTAAAGAATTTTTTGACGGCCTGTTCTTTTATCTCTTTTTTTAATTTTTCTTCTGGATGAGAACTTAAGATTGCCATTTTGATATCTCTCTTTTTTAAGTATTCTAAAAGTTCCTTCGCTTCAGAGAAAAGTTTGGGTTCTTTAACAGAATTGATTTCGTTAAAAAATAATTCATTCACTTTTTCTTTCTTCAAGTCTTTTCTGAATTTTTTGTAGAAGTCCATATATGGGAGCATAAATTCTTTTTTGTATTCTTCTAAGGATAAGGCCTTTAGTCCCAATGTTTCGAAAACTTTCATAGTTGCAGTATAAACAGGTATTATATCATTACTTAAAGTTCCAGACCAGTCAAAAATTACATTTTTTATCATTTTAGTCTCCTGAATTTGGCAATGAAAAAACCCTCTGTGTTGCTGTCTTGAGGATAAATCCTGCAGGATTTTTGAACTTCATTAGTATAACTTTCATCGTTCCATTCTGTTAAACCGCTTCTACAATTAACTGGCAAATTAATTTTTTCTATTTTTATTTCATTGCTAAATTTATTTAATATGAAATCTACAACTTCTTCATTTTCTTCTGGAGCATGAGTGCATGTGGAATAAACAAGTTCTCCTTTGGGTTTTAAGATTTCAAACGCAGCTTCAAGAAGATGCTTTTGTATTTTTGAAAGTTTTTTTATTGTGTTAATATTCCACATTAATGCTGTCTTTGGCGTGCTTCTTAAAGTGCCCTCACCAGAGCAGGGAGCATCTATCAGAATTTTATCAAAGTAAAAGTCTGCGTTTTTGAGTCGCTTGCATAAAGCAGTGCCTTCTTTTTTTGTGATTATTACGTTTGTAGCTCCACAGCGTTCTGTATTAGAAGCAAGAATTTTTATTCTTCCAATACTGATTTCGTTTGCAATAAGAGAGCCTCGGTTCTGCATTTTTGCTGCAATTTGAGTTGTCTTTGAACCTGGAGAAGCACATAAGTCAAGAACTAGTTCTCCTACTTGCGGGTCTAATGCAAGAACGGGAAGCATGCTTGCAATTTCCTGAACATAGTAGTATCCAAGAAGATGTTCCAAGCTTCTTCCCAACTCTCCTGGTTGTAAGCTATTTTCAACAATCATTATTTCAGGATATCCTTTGAAAGGCTGTTCTATTTTCCAGCCTTTTTCATTGAGCCTTTTAATTAAATCAATGGTAGAAATCTTCAAAGTATTGCATCTAATTGATCTAACTGGCTCTTTCTCTAAAATTTCCATATAGTTTTGAAAGTCTTTTTCATTTGAAAAAAGATTTTCCATACGTTCAAGAAAAAGAGGCTTTAGCTCAAGGTTTGGTTTCATTTAAAAAATCCCCTAACTTTGTTTGTTTTTTTCCTTCAATGATTTCATTAACATCCACGCCGAAAACTTGAAAGATGTTTTCAGCAGAAGGAAGAACTTGCTTGTTAAGATAATAATCTATATCATATTCTCCTTTCTCATCTGCAAGTTTAACCCTTTCCCGAACGAGTTTTTTCCCTTCTCCTTCTTTTGGCTGTGCAATGTAATATTCTATTAGGTTTCCAGCCGTGATTGGCAGCTCTTTTTCCTGCATTTTTTTAGCAGCTATGACATGTGGAGTCACGTTTTTGTATTCTGAAATAGGTTTTTGCAACATTGTCTTTATTACTAGCTCTTCTTTGTCAATTTTTCTTTGTTTTATTTTTTTTATTATGTCTTTTAGGTATTCTAAGGCCTTTTTCTCATTGCCTTCTTCAAGAATAAGTTTTATTATCTTGTTTTGAGTTTCTCTTGCAAGAGGACACCAGTCTCTTCTTACCGTTTCAAATCCCCTGATTTTAAGTCTTCCATCTTTTCCTAAGAGCGCATATTTCTTTTTTGCGCCAATTGTTCCCGTTCTTTTTGTTACCCACAACCCTCTTTTGAAAAAACCCTCAAACTCAAGCTCCATTATGCCTGGAAGCTGTGAGTTTAATTTTTTTAAAAATCCCAGAGTTTGAGATTCTGTCTTATCATCTCTTAAAAATGCTATGGAATCAGTATCTGAATAAATTACTTTGTAACCTTCTTTGTTTATTTTTTCTATGACTTCTTTTATCATTTTTTTTGCAAACCCTGCTGTTGCGGCAGCAGCTTCTCTGCAATAATATCTTGCCCCGAAAAAGCCTTGGTAACCATAAGCTGCGTTAGCTAATAATTTGAAAGCATTGCTTCTAGCCTTTTTTATTACATCCGGCTTTTGCTGAAGCTCTTGTTTGTATTTTTTTCTTTTTTCAATAATCTCTTTAAGCATTTCAGGAAAGAATCCTGGTTTTTTTGAGAAGTGAACTTCCTTTCCTTCCAAAACTATGCTGTATGAATCTTTTTCTTTTTTATTTCCAAGAAAAGTTGATTTTGATAGATTGTATGTAACAATTGTTGTTCCGTAGCTACTTGTAAAATCGAACACAGCTACATCTTCATATATACCAGGAATAGGTTCGAAAACAAAAGCTCCTTCATATTTTTCCATTTGTCTTCTGATTGATATTTCGTCGTGAACAGGTTTCTTTTCGGGTATTTCATTAAACTTTTCAAGATTGTGAATGATATAATCTTCGACGTTTGCTGACATTCCGTTTCTTGAAACATCAAATACTGGCTCTTGCATTATTCTTGAAAACTCGAAAAGATCCGGCCACATTTTTTCAAAAAGGCCAAGCGTTAAAACGGAATCATGAAGATTGTATTCATAATATTTTTCCCAGTTTTTTTCTGAAATCTTTGATGAATGCTGATGTTTAAACTCTTTTTTTGAGTCTCCTAAAAATTCTTTGGCAACCTCATTCAAAGACATTGTTTCTGACTGCATGTATTGTGAGTAAGCTGTTTGTATGAACTTCATTAAGTCAATATGGATTATGCCTGAAATTTTTGCTGGTCCAAGCCCTTTTCCTGCGCCACCCCGAAAAAATCTCGGCTGGCTTTCATCTAAACCAAGAGCCAAGGGAATCCTTAACTTTTCCGCACGAGCTCTTAAATATGGAAGATCAAACCCATCTGAGAAATATCCAATGAGAAAATCAGGAGAGATTTCTCTTACATATTTGACAAACCTTTCTAAAAGTTCTGCTTCGTTTTTTACGTATTCAACATAGTCTTTGCTTTTTCCAGAAGCTGCTTTTGATTTTTTCCAGGTTATGACTTTTTTGAAATTATTAGAAACTAGAGATACCATTAAGATTTCTCCCTCACCTATTTTTATTTCATCTGTTTCAATATCATAAGCAAGAGCCTTCGGTTTGAAGCTTAGATTTTTTTCGGAATCAGAGACATCTTTTTTCTCTAAAAGTTTTATACAGGTGTCAACATCAAGATTTATACCGATTTTACCAAACTCTTCTGAATTATCAAGAATCTCTCCTGAGATTTCATACCAATTCAATGGAGCCATCTTTTTTTCTATTATGTAATTAGTCACAAAGCCCAAGTCATAGCCTCTTCTCAATTCTATTTCAGGAAAGTCAAGTTTGTCTGCTATATCGTGCAAATCCTTATAATTCGTAGCAAAAATCTTTAGAGCCAGAACTTTTTTCCCGAGAAAGTTCTTATCATGAATTTCAACATTCTCAACTTTTGTTTGTCTCCCATTGATATCAAGTTTTATTTTCTTTATCTTTTCAATTAGCTTACTTACCTTGTCTTTTTCTAAACCATCTTTAAGTATTGCCCACAAAAAAACATCACAGGAATCTATGACACAAATTCTTTTTCCCTGGCTGTTTCTCCCAATTATTTTTATATAATTTTTTCCTTCAAAGTCAAGATAGTCATATTCAAGAGGGATGAAGTCTGTTTTCATTAATTTAATAAAGAAGAGAGTTATTTAAAGATTAATAAAAAAATAAGAGTAAAAAGCTTACTTTATAGTAAGATTTATATACTCTTTGATAGTGATAACAACATGGGAAATGATGAGGATATAGGAACATATGAAGTAGATCCTGAAGTTAGCACGAAAATAAGAAGGTTTTTTTCTAGACAGAGTTCTCAAGGCAATTTAGAGACTTCTGTTTCTTTACATGAAGGTCAGGAAAATACTCAAGATAGACACACATCTCCTTATGCAATAAGAGAAGCTGCGCGATTAATGGATTTGAGGGCAGAAAAGCACAAATTTGAAACTGAAACTAGCAAAGGTATTCTAACTTGCCTCAATTTAGTTAGAGGAGTTGGCTACCCTCTTAAAAATTATGGTGTTATGAGCCAATCAGAATTAATGGACTATTTTAACAGAGTAAGCGAGGAAATAGCCAGAGAAAATCTTAGACTATCCTTTAGTTAATTATTTATATTTCATATTTCTAACTTTAGAATGGGCCTAAATATCAAAGACATAATTCCTAGAAAAGAACTCCAAATTTCAGATTTACAAGGAAAGATAGTTTGTGTTGATGCCTTCAATATGCTTTATCAGTTTCTTTCTACTATAAGACAACCAGATGGAACACCTTTAATGGATAATAAACAGAGAGTTACAAGCCATTTGTCTGGAATTTTTTATAGGAATGTTAACCTTCTTTCTGAAGGAATTAAACTTGTTTATGTTTTTGACGGAAAGCCGCCTGAACTTAAGACAGCAACCCATCGAATAAGAGAAGAGACAAGAGAGAATGCAAAGGAAAGATATGAAGAAGCAAAAGATTCTGAAGACATTGAAGGGATGAAGCGTTATAGTAGCCAAATGGTAAGACTTAATGAAGAAATGATAAGAGAGAGTAAAGAGCTTCTGAAAGCAATGGGAGTTTTTGTTGTTCAAGCGCCAGGTGAAGGAGAAGCAGAAGCTTCTTATCTTAACAAAACAAAGTCAGAGGTTTATGCTACTGTTAGCCAAGATTATGACAGTTTGCTTTTTGGGGCTCCAAGGCTTGTTAGGAACCTTGGATTGGCAAGAAAAAGGAAGACTTTTTCCGGCTGGATTGAAGTAAATCCAGAGCTCATAGAATTGGATAAAGTTCTAAACTTTCTTGAGGTAGATTTGGATCAGCTTATCTGTTTAGGAATTCTTGTTGGAACAGATTACAACCCCAAAGGAATTCCGGGAATAGGACAGAAAAGAGCTCTTGAAATTGTTAAGAAATACAAGCAGCCAGTTTTGATTTTTCAAAGCGTTGAAGAGCAGATGATGAGTCTTTCAGAAGAAGACAGATTTGAATGGCAGGAGATTTTTGAATTATTTCACAAACCAAGCGTTGTTAATGCTGATTTCAAGTTTGAGAAAGCTGATGAGGAAAAAATTAAAAAAATTCTTGTAGAAGAACATGATTTTTCAGAAGAAAGGGTTGAAAAACAATTGGAGAAATTGAGAGAATTGAATGAGAAGAAAAAACAAAAAAATCTTGGAAACTGGATTTAACCCAAGATTTTTTCAAAATATATTATATGGAACTAAACCACGAACGCCTTCTGTGTCTTCCATGAACATAACCACTAGCGCCCTGATGATGTCTTAATCTTTTTCTTAGCCATAAACCGATTAAAAAAGCTGCGAGGCCAACTATAAATGGAAGTGTTTTCTCAGAAAATGCGTCTGTAAGAATTGTTGCCAATACAGCTAATATGCCGGCTATTATTAAATAAGCAGAAATTCCCAATTTCAAAATTATTCCTATAGACAATATTATCAATAGAATCCATACAGGCGACAATCCGGAGCTATTGAGGAAATTTTCAATCTCGTAAATGTAGCCAGAGTTGTAAATTCCATATGTTGCTATAAGAGAAATTACAAGAGAAATTATCACAATAACTCCTGCTTGCGGATTTCCATACCTGTCTCTAAAAAGGCCAATCTTCTTTAGTCCTGAAGATATGAATAATAAAAGAACGACAAATAATGAAACAAGAATCATCTCTTGAGGGTCTATTCTGCTAAAGATATCGCTGAGAGAAAAGCCATATCCTCCATAACCGCCACCGTAGCCCCCGAAAAACTGAGCGCTTGCAAAATTAATCAGAAACAAGCCAAGCAAGAATAAAGGCACACTCTTTTGCATCAGTCTTCTAATGAAATGTTTTTTATAAACTTATTTGAATTAAAGTAGAATAATATTTATAAAGTGAGTTTACTATTGGTTAAAATGGGATTTAAAGTTAATTTAATTTATGGAGCTATTCTTATTTATCTTGCAGCCGAAGCACTTGGCTGGATAAATGTGCTTCCTAAAGAGTTTCTCCCTTATGCTATTTTATTGATGGGAGTGGTTGTCATACTTACACATCGTTCTAGAAAGCATCCAGGATTGCCTTATGGATATACACCACAAAGGTCTGCTGTTTATTATGTTAGAAGATATGTTTTTGGAATAATATTATTATGGATAGGTGTGGCTTCATCAGTATCAGCTGTAGGAGACTTGACTCCTTTACTTTTGATCGGAACTAGATCTGGATCACTTATTCTTGCAGCAATTGCAGTAATTTATTTCCTATCTGCTTTCGAGAGAACTAGAGTTCTCGCGGCGGGCTCTTCAATTTAAATCATTACATAACCTTTAAAATTTCTATTTCTCTTTGTTTATTATGAAACAAGCATCTTTTGACGTTCTTGGTAATATTGCTCTTGTCAAATTTCAGAAAGGGGTTTCTGCTAAAGCTAAAAAGGAGTTTGCTGCGAAACTATTGAAAAGTCAGCGTTCGGTGAAAACAATCCTTGAAAAAACAGGGCGCTTCAAGGGAAGGCTTCGTAAGCAAACTACAAAGCATCTTGCAGGAGAAAAGACAAAAGAAACTCTTTACAAAGAAAACGGCTGTGTTTTTAGGTTTAATGTTGATTCTACTTATTTTTCTCCTAGACTAAGCAATGAAAGAGAAGAAATTTCCAAGATGATGAAAAAAGGCGATGAAGTATTTGTTATGTTTGCTGGCGTTGCTCCTTATCCTATTGTAATTGCGAAAAACTCCAGAGCGAAAAAAGTTTATTCCAATGAAATAAATAGAGAAGCAAATAAGTACGCTGAACTTAACATTGGATTGAATAAGTTAAAAGAGAAAGTTATTTTGCTGCCTGGAGATATTAAAAGAGTTGCTAAAAAACTTAGAGGTAAAAAATTTGATGTCATAGTCATGCCTCGCCCGCAGCTTAAAGATACTTTTTTACGCGAAGCTTTTTTATTAAGCAAAAAAAATACTAAGATTTTTTACTATGATTTCTGTAAAGAAGAAGAAATTTCAAATGCTGTTGAAAAAATAAAGTTTGAAGCTAAAAAAGCCAAAAAGAAAATTAAGATATCAAAAGTTAAGAAAGCAGGAGAAATTGCGCCTTATAAATTCAGGATTAGAGTTGATTTTCTTGTTTTGAATTGACATATTTTTAGGAATTTTTATCAGCGCTGATTGCTGAAAGAGCTTCGCCACCATGCCATGTGAACCTAGGGCGTATTCTTGCAGGATAAATTCTCTCTGAATTATCATCTAGAATTATTGCTGAGCCTTTTAAAGAAGGCAAGTCGTCCATTTGTTTTTTCACGCTTTCCAAGATGTATGACTGCATTATAAAATTAAGAGCTTCTAAATCTTGCTTTGAAGTTACACGATGAGCTATTACAATATCCGATTGGGTCATGACATCATGATGAATCTGTCCCGGCTGTTGTGTTGCCAGAACAATGGAAATTCCCGGTTGACGCCCTTCGCGAAGAAGCTGAATCAATGCATCAGTTGCAGCTGTTTTACCATTCAGCGGCAGAAACTCGTGGGCTTCATCAACAAAAATCCAGACTAAAGGATATTCTTTTTTTTCATTTTCTGATAACATGCTAAGTCTATGGGAAACGGAGGCAACTTCTTCTTTTTTTCTATATTCCATGCGTTGGTTAAATATTTTTTTTGAAAGGAGACTTATTACCAAAGCCCTTATGTTGAACGCTCCTACTGAATTGTAAACACTCAAATCTAAAACTGTTGTTCTTCCGCCTGAGATTAGATCTTTTACTTGCGTGGTTTCTCTTCCTTCCGAAGCAAAAATACCCCATGTATTTGCAGCCTCGAAAAGCCCTATTGCTGCGTTTTTTATTTCTGGAGGGCTTTTTTTATCATTCTCAAGATTAAAAATTATTTCACTAATATCAAAAGATTTACCCTTTTTCAGCTCTGCTATTGTTCTTTGAATCAAAACAGAAACGGGATTTGTTATTTCAAGCCCAAAAGTCAGAATCCAGTCTTCTGTATTGAGTTCCATTGGATCCAGAGCAAAACTTTCATCAACAGGTATACCTTCTCCAAGATAAGACTCATAATGCCCAAACGGAACAAAAACTTTTACAGGAAGATTTTTCGGCTTAAGTTCCCAATCCTCAAGAAGACTTTTATCCTTCTCATTTTTATATTTCATAGTCCAGTAAATTCCCATTGTATCAAAAATAAGGGATCCAATATTTTGACTTGCTTCTTCAGGAAGATTTGTTAGTTCTTCTGCTATGACTCCTAATGTATAAGATTTTCCTGAACCCCTTTTTCCTGCTACGAGTACAACATGGCTTCTCGCGACGTCCATTAAAATTTTATTGCTTAAAGAAGTATATTGTCCCATCTTGACGTATCCTTTTGCAATATTAATTAATCCCTTATTTCCAAAAAGCTTTTTGTCGGTAGCATCTCTTCCAACTATGATATCGTAAGGCATTGTTAAAAAAAGCAGAAGAGATTTTTAATTGTTTTCTTTATTCAAATACTCAATTTCTTCGTCATTTAACCCAAGTTCTTTTTGGATTTCCGGTTTTAATAGAAATGATCTGATTGTTGGAAATTCGTAAAGTGCGCGTTTTTCACCCACATGAACAAATTTAGCGTATTTTTTTGCAATTGTTTTTTTCTTTTCTATTCTTTGGTTGTTTAGCCACATTTTTAATATTCTTGTTGGTTTTTTGTAGCTTGTGAAACCCAGCTTTTCCTTTTTTTTGGCACTTGCTACACCATAACTTAAAAGAGCATTTTCGTAAACTAAAAACCTCCAATACTGTTGTCTATAGATTCTCTTTTTGAATATGTCAACTCTGCTTAACGCTTCGTAAGCTTTTGCTAGCTCCTCTCCCTGATACTCTGCAGGAATGTTTTCTTCAATCCAAAGAAGTATTTCTTCTATAGGCATATTTACAGAATCAAATAACTTAAGAAGAGCGTTGTTTGGTTTTCCTTTGAAAATAATTCTCATCGCGCTAAAGATGTCTATTTCTTTATTTCTTTCATCAATAATTATATCTGAAGGATTAGCCATGCTAGCCGCTATTTGAAGATCATTTATAGAAGCTCTTAAGTCGCCTCGGGATTTAACTGCAATATTAGTTAAAATATCGCTCTCTATGAATTTTTTCTCTTTTCTTAAGATTTCAACCATAATTTCTTTTATGGTTTTGTAATCAATTTCTTTAAGCTGAATCATTTCTACTTTTTTCCTAAGCTCACTGAATTTTTTGTTCCATATATCATTTGCAGTAATTATCATTGGATGTGAAGTAGATTCGATTAAACTTACCAATTCACTTAAGCCACCCCTGTCAACTTCTGAAATTCCGTCAACTTCGTCAACAAGAATAACTTTGCCTTTGTTTGTCAGAGATCTTTGTTCTATTGCAGGCCTTAGAATTTCATTAAGCTTTTCTCTGTCACGTAAGTCAGAAGCATTTAATTCAAAAATCTCGGAGTGAGTTTCATTTGCAATTACATGCGCTAAAGATGTTTTTCCCGTTCCAGGAGGACCATGGAGAGCAATTGCTTTCTTTCCTGCGCTGTTTCCAATGTTATATGTTTTTAGAAAACTTCTAAGTTTTTCAACTGCTAAAGCCTGACCTCTTATATCTGAAAAATACTTTGGCCGATACTTTTCAACCCATGTTGGTGTTGCCATTTTAGTTTAAATCCCTCACTCTTGAAATAAATTCAAGTCCTGTGAATCCAACAGAAGCATGGCCGTTTGTTTCATCATCAACTCCTGAGCCTTCGCCACCATAGTCATCAACCCAACAACATAGGCCTTTTATTGGGTGAGAATAGACATCTATTTCTTCTGGCTTATCACCCCATATTCTCTTTACTAGGTAAACTCCTTCTTTATTGGGAAAACCGTTTTTATCAAAATCTTTTTCTTTTCCCATTTTAATCTAATTAATAATTTTTAGTTTAAATTTACTTCATAAAATCTCACGTAGCCTCTTTGGGTTCTAATTCCAATTATGTCTTTGCTGTTAACAGAGTATAAACCTTCTGTTGGTTGCCAATATCTCTGCTCTTCTAGGTTTCTTTTTGAAACTTTAACGTCAGCGCCTTTCTCAGAATGACGTAAAACACCCTGAATGGTTAAAATATTAGCTCCTGAAGCTAATTGTATTAATGAACGTTCCATGCTTACCAAATAAACCCTTTTCCCATGATGTCTACTCAAACCTCTTTCTGATATCTGGGGTAGATTTTCATCTTTTCTACTTGCAAAAACAGCTTCTTCTATTCCTTTTCCCATTTCATTTCCCCAATCCAGCCAAAACAAAACTGGCGAGAAGAGCCTGAAGCTGTATGAAAGGATCTGATCCTTCAACAATTCTGAATTCGGCTTCTCCTGTTTTTTCTGTAAGCTTGACTTTTAGCTCTGGTTCTACTGGTAAATTCCAGATTTCTTTCTGGATGGCTTTAATGACGTCTTGGCCGGATATACTTTCCTTTAACATCACATCAAGAAGTTTTTCCCTGGATTTTTGAAAGTCCCCTGAAATAGCGTAGTCTAAAACAATTAGAATATCTTTTGGCTTTGCATTTGAGATAATTGTTGAAACAAGTTCGGGACTTATTACTGGAGAAATAGATGCAGTTGACTGGAGAATGTTGATACAGCGCCTGCAGTCGCCTTCACTGCCTTCATAAATCATTTCTATTGACTCCGGTTTTATCTGAAGACCTTCTGCAGCCTCAATTTTTCTTATTATTTTTTCTATATCTTTTTTTTCCAGAAGCTTAAACCGGAAAATTGCACATCTCGACTGAATTGGGTCTATTATCTTGCTTGAATAATTGCATGAAAGAATGAAACGGCAAGTTTGAGAATAGTTTTCCATGGTTCTTCTTAATGCTTGCTGGGCTTCTGGAGTTAAAGCGTCTGCTTCATCAAGAAAAATAATTTTGAACGGAACATTTCCGAAAGATTTTGTTCTTGCAAAGTTTTTTACCTTCTCTCTTACAATATTGATTCCTCTTTCGTCAGAGGCATTAAGTTCAAGATAGTTCTCTCTCCAGCTATTTCCAAAAAGTTCTTTGACAGTTATTAGTGCCAGAGTAGATTTTCCTGTTCCTGCTGGTCCAGCAAAAAGCAGGTGAGGGATGTTTAGGGAGTTTGATAGCGCCTGTACTTTTTTCACTATGTCTGCTTGTCCGACGATTTCATCGAATTTACTCGGACGGTATTTTTCTGTCCAGATTTCAGATGTCATTTATTTTTTATTTAGACAAATTTAATTTGCCACACCAATTTGTCCTTTGGCGCAAGGAATAATGATTTAAGAAAGAAACAGATTATAAACATTATGGGGTTGGAAAGAATTAATGGACAACTTCAGTAATGATTGTCCAATCTGCCTCATTTCTTATTGACTCAATTTGTTCATGTAACCTTCTCGGTAAAAGTTCCTGCAGTCTTTTTCTCCCTTTTTCTACTTCTGTATCGTTTTCACATCTGCCAAATCTTAAAGTCACGATTCCCTTTAAAACTCTTTTTAAAAATTCTGGGTGCGCTGCTTCTGAGTATACTTCCCCAAAGCTAGTAAAATCGGATCTTAAAAGACCATAGGCAACCAAGAAATCATTGTTAACTTTATCTGGAAGGAATAAACCATCTTCACTTAAAATATCTCTTTTTACTTCTTCAAAGCTTTTTCCTTTCCATATTTTTTCTTCATCATGAAGTCCTGGCCAATACAAGACTCTTGATGCTCCAATATCTGACAATAACTGGGGATCTCTTATGTAAGGAGTATGATTCATGCTAACTCTGTCATACCTTATTCCGTCCATTTTACCAAGAATTGAACGTAGCCCATCTAGTTTTTGCTCTCTTGATAATGAGGGGTAAATTGCACCAAGAGCATTATAGACATTTGTTCTTGGAATAAAATCATCACCTATGTATGGGTTTCTTTCAGGACTTGAATCTTTTAATTCTACAATTAAATTAAGGTTATTTAGTCCTTCCTTTAAATCTTCTTCGCCCACTCTTTCTCTTAAACCGAAAGTTCCAAGTCTTTCTACAATATCTATAGTCTGATTCATCTTTTTATTAGATAAGAACTATTTTTATAGATTATTGTAGTTAGAAATATAATCAGCCCGCTCTTGCTCTAGGAATTTTGTTTACTAAATTACTTGCAGAATTAACCCGCTCTTGCTCTCTTTAGTTTTCTCTTACGCTTTTCTTTTCTAAGACGCTTTCGCTGCCATTTCCATCTCATCTGGCGCTTTTTTTTCCATCGTCTCGAGCTTCTTTTCATATTAGTCTTTAGAAAAATTGGTTTAAAAATCTAGTGGAAACGCCCCTGCCGAGATTCGAACTCGGGTCACCGCCGTTCCCTAAGGGCAAAGACTGCATTGAGATGCTAGATCTTATTCTCTCATCGAGATTAGATCATCTTTGTTTTGAAGACGTTGCTTACATTCAAATCAGAAACTCTTTCGAATTTCTTCAACAAACGCCGGCTACGCCGTCATTTGAGAGGGCGGCATTCTTGGCCTCTGAACTACAGGGGCGCGTTCGCGCCTCCTACATTTTGTAAACAAAACGTAAGGGCTCTTATTAAACTTAAAAAATCCCTGTTTAAAAAATTATGTTTGTATAGCAAGTTATAGATAAAACATAAGGAAAATGGCAAGCGCGTGAATTAAGAAGCTCATTATAGCTAATTTTAAGGGTTTTATGGTTGTAAGGCCTGCAAGCATTGATATTCCTATTTCGTCTGGAAGAGGAGTAACCATTGTAATTCCCACAAAAATGTAAAGCAAATAGTGTCTTATTAGAACATGTTTATTCTTTTCAACTATTTTTTCTATTTTTTTGATTATTTTTTTCCTTTCCAGCTCTTTAAACTCTTTCATGAATGAGTTTTTTATCGTTTTAAATATCAGCATATCTCCAGCCACTGACCCAAGTCCACCAACTAAAGTAGCTAACAATAAATTTTCTGGCTGTAGCAGGATAAAAAATCCTATGCTAAACGGAGCAGAAAAACCCAGCGAAAAAAGAACTCCTGCTATGAATATACTAAAATAATCATCTTTGCTGAAACCTTCAACAAAATTTAAAACTGCTGGCTGACTAAATAAGTAGTAAGCTACCACAATACATAAAAATAATAAGAAAAGCTTTGGATATTTGAAACCAACAAGCTTTTTTGCTCTATGAACTCCGTATGGGATATGTTTTTTCAGAGTCCTGTGAATGTGTTTATGTGGCTTGTAACTTTCTCTGGACCATGTTTTGATTTTCATCCTAGAGTAAGAATTCTTTTATATTTTAAAAGCTGTCTATTTTACAGTAAAAACCAAGTCGTTAGGCCTAACCTTTTCAGAAACCTTTATTCCTATATGATCACCTTTTTTGGCTTCTTTTACACTATCTTTTTCAATCTGTATGCTAGAAACTTTTTGTTCAAAATCAGTTGTATGCCCCTTTATGCGAATTTTGTCTCCAACTTTTAGCTTATCAGATAGTTTTATAGCAGCTACACCAACATGACTGAAGTAAGTTGAAACTTTTCCTATACTTTTTTCCTTTTCCTCTTTCATAAATTTTCAAAGAATTCCTAATATTTAAATTTAATGATTATTGTTTCGTTACATAATGCTTAAATATACCTCTTTCATCTGTATTTGATGGGTAATGGAAGAGAGAGTTGTCCAAAATGCAGAGGCGAAGGAAGAGTTGTAGAAAAGAATGGAACTATTCATGTTTGTTTTGATTGTTTGTTAGATGGTGGGATGGATCAGCATGATAAGAATCTGAAAAGTGCTGAAGATTTAAGGATAAAATTGTGATTTCTAACTTAAAATGAAAAAAGTAGCGGTTATATATTCTCTTTACAACGAGCAAGAACATGGATTATTAGAAAAATTAAAGGAAGAAAATTTTGAATTTATTTGTAATGGAGATTCTACATTAATTTATCACAAAAATTTCCCTAAGTCAAAAGGACGTATGCCAGGAGGCATAATTAGCCATCACCAACATCATCCATTGTTCGGAATGAATGTTTCCTTAGAATTAACAGTAAATGAAGCTTGGCAGGAGAACCCTTTAAGAGAATTTGTTAAAAAATATCAACATTATTTTTTCTGTGAGTTTGTTTCCCCAGTTGGCCACCCTGGATTCGAACCCGAGTAAAATGTTCCTCCAAACTGAGACCGAAAGTCGGATAGCCCCACCAGGATTCGAACCTGGGTCACAGCCTTTCTCTCCTTCTCTCATAAGAGGGAATAGGAAGCCGAAGGTTTCACTTCAGAGGGCCGTATACTTGACCGCTGTACTATGGGGCTTTTGCTTCACAAAGGCGTTCAATGGAGTCGAACAAAGATTTTAATCTTTCCGCAAAGCTTTCTAGGCTTGGCCGGCTTAGGGGCTTTATAATTGTTGCCAATAAGGGTATTAAAAGATTTTTATGGGAAAAGTTTTTATATAACTTACTCTTTTAGTTAATATGGCTGAAAGCATTTGGTTCCTTTATATGATTATTATACTAATTGTATTTGTTGTAATAAAGGTTGTTATGAAAAAACAGGCTATTGCAACGAAATTAGCCTTTTTTATCTTTATAACTTTAATGCTTACTGTGGGCTATGTTTATACAGTTTCAGATACGGAAATCAAGACGACTAAAGAACTTTTCAATTTCGGAGGCGTTTATTTCACATGGGTTTCTTCTGCCTTTCAAAACGTTAAATCTTTGACAGCCAATGTTGTTGAGCAAGATTGGAGTGTAGATAACAGTACAGAGACAAGCAACGGATAATATTTATAAACTCTTTTGGTCTTAGTTTCTTATAGGATATATCAACTGATAAAATGCCAAAAAAAAGAAGAGTTGTGAGGAAATTTTCTAAAACTTCTGGCCTTGCTGGAAAGAGTGTAACGGCTGCGCCACTTCAGAATAGAATTTCTCTTGCCTGGAAAAATTTGATACTATTCTTAGTACTTTTCGTCGTTTCTCTGATTTTTTATAAATCTTCTTCGGATTTATTAATTGTCAATCTTTTTGGATTACTATTAATTATTTTAGGATTTTTGGCCTTTGCATTTTTGATTATTTGGATAGTTTTACTTATTCTTAGATCTGAAAAAAGATAGATGATTTGCTGAAACCTTAGATTTTTATACTACAATTCTTCTGCTTAGTTTGTATGCCACAGTAGTTCAGTTGGTTAGAATACGACATTGGTAATGTCGAGGTCGGGAGTTCGATCCTCCCCTGTGGCTTTCAATATATTTATAAAATAAGTTATGTAAATTGAAACATGGAAAAATCAGGAATGGGAATTGAAAAATTGAAGGGAGAATATGAAAAACTCCAGAAAAAGCACCAATTGCCGAGCTTTAGGGAACTTAATGAAGATTTTCATATAGAAAAAATTGCAGATTCTGAAACTGAAATTCTGATAAGAGAGGTGAGAAAATACATAGGGGATAAGCTTGCCAATTATATGAGATTTGTTGAAAGCCTGCTGAATCCAGTAAATGTCCCGATGTTTGTTTTCTCTTTTATAAAGCTTATGGACTCCGAAGATAAAAAAAGACTTTCGGAAATTTTTAATGAGTTAATGAAGGAAGAAGTAAAATTTATAGAGCTAGACTTGGAGTTTAACGAAGAGAAAGAAGCACAGTTCGTTAGAAGTTCCTACAGCTTCTGGCAGATTATAAAAAAGGACATGCTGAAAATCTTGAAAAAAGTTAATAGTAAGTGGGACGACAAGTCTGAGACAAATAATAAAGGATATTATGGTTAATTTTTAAAATCTTTTAGAATATCATCAAGCTCAATTTCTAGTAATACAACAGGCATTTTTATCTTCCAGTTTCTTAGTATTTTAGGATGTATCTCTCCAATAAAGCCAATTTTTTTATTGTTAAAAATAACATCTGCAGTACGACCTTCAATAAAATGCTCTGGAATTTTTTCCACTTCTTTTAGCTCTATTTTTCTTTCAATCATTCTGAAAATATATTCAAGTATCTGTTTAACTTCTGTAAAGCTCCCAGGAGAAACCGCTATAGAAAGACTTTCGGCCTCTTTTACCTTCCGTCCAGAGTTGTCTGAAGAAAAAACCCTCCCGATTTCAAATATTTTTTGCGGGTATTCTGAGTCAACATTTTCCGAAAAGTTCTTTAGCATATAATGTGAAAGATTTTCCCTTAATGTATTGTACTCTGTTTTTGAGCCAACGGCCTCGATAAAAGCACCTTTGCCACTAACAATGTTCATTTTTTCTTCCTGATCTTTTCTATTTGTAAGGTGGTAGTTGGAAACTTCAATAAAGCCAAGTCCGGAAATGATTTCTGCAATTTTTCTTTTTACTGTTTCTGTGGAGTCTTCACCGCCCACTGTTGATATCTTAGGAATTTCAGGAATAAAATTTTCATAGCCATAGGCAATTGCAACATCTTCTATTAAATCAACTTCATGAAGAATATCCGCTCTCCATGAAGGAATTTTAACTTTTCCGCCCGAGTAATCGTAGCCCATCTTTTCAATAAGTTGTTTCAGCTGCTTTTCATTTAAATCAAGCCCGAGTAATTTATTTGTGCTTTGCATGGAAAGTTTCATTTCTCTTGATTTTAAATCTGGTGTAATTTCTTTTTTTGTGAGACCAAATTTGATTTCCATTTGATAAATTTTACCGCCCATTTCGGCCATTGTAGTTGCAATTATGTTGAGGCAAGTCTTTAAAACCTCAAAGTCAAAGCCAGAGCATTCAACAAAAACATCTTTTGTTTCAGAGGTTATTTTTCCTGTTGTTTGAGAGTTTATTATTGGAGGCATACTCAAAATCTCATTGTTTGCGTCAATAAAAACAGGAAACCTTACTTTTCCAGCCAAGAGATGGGAATATTCTTTTCCTGCAGGATGCTTATGAAGAATTTCCAATCCAGAAAGCTCTTTGTCTGTTTCTAATGGTATAAATCTTATTTTATCAGGTTCTATGGCCTTAAATGTTATTGGAAGTTTTATTTTTTCAAGAGGATAAATTCCTATGGCCATCTTCTTCCTTTTTCTTCCAATGGTTATATGAAGCTTTTCCTGTATTTCAACAAGTTCTTTTATTTTTTCATTGTCAAGACTCAAACCACGAATAATTGCGCATGCCGTATACGGTCTGACATCTTTTACAGTTGAATCAATGGTGACCTTGTAGTCTTTTTCTGGCTTATTTATTTTGTAATCTTTAAGTCCGACACTTTTTCCCAAGAAGGCAAGAAACGAACGCTTAAAACCAGAGTAAGAAAGTAAATCAGGTCTGTTAGGAAAGACTTCAATTTGAAGTTCCTCATTTGTTATTCCTTCAATTGGTGTTCCAAACATTGCAATTCGGTCTTGCATACTTTCATCTAGCTTTCCGATTTCACGTTCAAATAGTTTTTTGCTAAAATTTACGACTGCCATTTTTTCCTTTTTACCATTAAGCCGATTATTCCATACCCAACTATATCTTTCCAGTTGTCTTCTATGGTTTCTTCTGGCGGGTCTTCTTTTATACTCAAAAGGTGTTTTAATCTCTCTGTTTTTTCCTTTATTCTTATTATAACTCCTTCTTCTCCAATTTCATCTATGTTTCCATCTCCATACATTTTATTTTTCTTTATTAGCAGTTCTTCTATTTCTTTCAGTATATGTCTCATTTCGTCAAAATTCATTTTCTTATTTTTTCTGCTATTTTGTTTAATTCTTCAGTTGAGGGATTTGATTTTTTTCCTTCAATCAAAGATTTTGAAGTAACGTCATGATAATCGTACATTGGAACAATATGTATGTGTGCATGGGGAACATCCCACCCAGCAACAATTAAACCAACCTTTTTCGGTTTTATTATGGTTTCAACTTTTTTTGAAAGACTCTTAACGGCATCCATTAAATAACTATAGCTTGTTTCATCTAAATTGTAAAAATCTGGTTCATGTTTCTTAGGTATAACCAAAATATGCCCTGGATTTATGGGATGAATATCAAGAAAAGCTAAAACCTTTTTATCTTCCCAAATTTTCACGCTTGGGATTTCTCCTTTGATGATTTTACAAAAAATACAATTTTCCATTTTTATTTCATCCAAAACTTCATTTTTCTTAATTGATTAAGGTCGTTTTTGTATAATTCTCTTAAGTCTTTTATTTTGTAGTAGTCGATTAAGATTCTATCAAGACCAGGACCCCATGCTAAAACAGGTATGTTCTCTCCTAAAAGAGGAACTACAACTTCTGGGCGGAAAACCCCAGCGCCGCCAAGTTCTAGCCACACTTTTTTATCTGGATTCCATACGTCAACTTCAACGCTTGGTTCTGTGTATGGGAAGTAACCAGGCCTGAAGCGTACTTTTTCAAAGCCCATTTTTGAGAAAAAGGCTTTCAAATAACCAAGCAAATGTCTAAAGTTTGCGTTTTTGTCTATGACTATTCCTTCTGTTTGGTTGAATTCGAATCCATGACTCCAGTCAACTGTTTCATTCCTGAAGCATTTTCCTATTGCGAAAAACTTCTGTGGTAAGGATTCTGGTGAAATCCTAGATAGAGTTTGAGCAGAAAGACATGTTGTGTGTGTTCTCAAAACAAGTTTTTTTGCTTCTTCTTCGCTCCAATTGTATTTCCATCCAACGCTACCAGCTACGCCAATTTCATGGCTTTCCTTTATTTTTTTTAAAAGCTCTTTTTCAGCAATCTCTGCCTTCTTGTCTATAAAGAAAGTGTCCTGCATTTCTCTTACAGGGTGATCTTGAGCTGTGAATAATGCATCGAAATTCCAGAAACTGCTAACAACGAAGTTTCCAGTCATTTCTTTGAAGCCCATATCAGTCCAAACTCTTCTCGCATAGTCTGCTGCCTGGTTTACGAAATGTCTTTTTCCACCACTGATGGAAGAAACAGGTAAAGTGACATCGTATCTTCTGAAGCGCTTGCCTTTCCAAGCCGAGTCTTTTTTAAGAGTTTCAGGCGTTATCTGCTCTATTAATTCTTTACTTTTCATTCCGGATGTGACGACTTTTTTTCCGAAGTCTGTTAGCTGTATTTCTATTGTTTTTTCTTCTTTTATTTCAATCATATTTTTTCTTTTTTCCAGAGAATTTAGAACGGAAATTTTCTCTGGACTTAAAGAACTGTATTCTACTGGCAGTGATTCCAAAAGAGATTCTTCGGGGCTTTTCCTGTAAATATCTTCTTTGCCAACATTTAGTACCACCTTACCATTTTTTAAATCAATAAGTTCCTTATTCTTTAGAACTCCTAGAGAAGCCCTAAATTCTTCCTCGGAAAGTTTGCTTTGGCTTTCAGCTTCTTCTATTTTCAAAATCTTTTTTTCATTCAAAAGACTCAAGAGTCGCCTTTCAGGAAGACCCTTTTTCCTGTATAATGCTCCGTTGACTCCAACTTCAATTATTTTCTTTTTCTCTGTGAAGATTTTTATTATTCCTTTGCTTTTGAGATATTCAAGAGACCTTATCACAGATATTTTGTCAAGGTTAGACTTTTTGCATATTTCATTTATGTTTTTTTCTTCAAGATATGGCAAGATTTTTTTTTCATTGGGACTCAGAGATTCAAGGGTTTTTTCAAGATTTGGTTCCATTCTAATAAGAGAAAGTTAAAGGTTAAAAGTGTTTTGCTTGTTTAGACTCTAATCTTGGCTTAGTTCAGAGTTCTTTAGTCATCCATGTAGGCATGCCGAGAACGAGGCCAAGAGATTTTAAATTGTAAGTGTCTGCTTTTTCTGTGGATTTTGATATGAACGTCATCTTTAGCTTGTTCTTGTTGCAGATTTTTATGTTCTGTCTAATACGGGCTAGAATTTCTGATTTTTCTTTTCCTTTAGAAGAAATTACTTCATCTATGTTTATTCCTATGGAAACCCCGTTCTTTTTTGCAATTTTTGCAAGAACATGATTGAAACCAGAATCACGCTGCTTCATTCTGTCTTTTCTGGAAGCTAGGTTTATTAAAAAAACGTCAATATCTTCTTTTTCTAGAACTTTTCTGTTGAGTTCATCGTCACCGCTTGAAAAAATTATATCTTTGTTTTCTTTTTTGAATTCCCTTATTTTTTTCCTTGCTTTCTGGAAATCGTTTTCCTTAATTATTATGTAGCTCATCAGTGAAAGAAGCCATGAGTGTTTATAAAAATTGAGTTAATTAGTGGTAGAAGCCTCTCTTCCTCGTACATAAGCTCTTCTTTCTTCTGTTGCTTGTTGTCTTTTTTCATACAGATGCTTTGTTTGGTCTTCCAAAGAGAGAATGCATCCTATAATGTCTGTAGCACTTTTTCTATCCCAATAGTGATTATCTGGAGGAGCCAATAAGCTTTCTATTCCTTTTTCTGCTCTTTTAACTCTAGTAAAAATTTCTTTGAGCGAATTAAAACTATACCTTATTTTAACACTAAATCCTTCTTTATCTCCTATCCATTGAGGTTTTGTATAGAAATTAAAATCTCCAACATACCAATCCATCCCAGAATCAATCACTCCTAAAACTACTATTCTTGCCTTCAAATTTAAACTTGCTTTAATCCTTTCTCTTTCTGCATGATATGTTCCTAAATCCTCTACTTTTAAACCAACTTCTCTTGTTCTTTCAACAGCGTTAGACATATTTCCTGGAAGAGCATTGGTTATATAAATATTATTTTACTTTAATATATGCTTAATCTAGCCAGAAATCAAAGTTCCTCTGAAATTCTTGCCTTTGAGAACATTTTCAACCTGCTTGAGATCTTTCCCAAGAAGATAAGTTGAAATCCTGTTCTTCATTATCATCTCTGAAGCTGTTTGATCAAGGACAAAGTGCTGTCCTGGCTTGAACTTATTTTTTGTAGCCATTTTATGAAATTCTTTCCAGGTTATTCTAGGAATAAATTTTGCATCTTTGTACTCTTTAGGATTCTTGCTGTAAAGACCAAGAACATTTGTGAGATTTATGAAGGGACATTTGAAATAAACGGCAATTTCCGCTGCCTGTGCATCTGTTGTTGCACCTGTTTTATAAGTTAATGCACCACAGAAAACAAAGTCTTGTTTTTCAAGCAGCTTTTTTATATCTTTTACTTCGTGAGGGATCCCTTTTTCTGAATCTCTGTTAAAAAAATAGCTCATGAATCTGGCGTTTGTTCTTGTGGATGCTATTCCAGCAAGACCCTGAAGATGCAAGGAAGCTCTTTCTTCTTTTAACGCTTCAATGTATTTTCTTGCCAAACTGCCGCCACCGCAGACAATAATAAATTTATGACTTTTTGAATTTTTTAGAATGAACTTTTTGAATTTTTTCAAAAAGGCAGTGTCAACTTTGTCTGGAATTATTAAACTTCCTCCAAGACTTAATACAATCACATCCTTTTTCATGATTAGTATAACTTAGAGAGATTTATAAAATTTGGTTTTTATTTAGTTCTATGGCAATTAGCTTTGTTGTTGTTTTTGCATTTATGGCCATGTTGTTTTGGGGTTTTGGGGACTTTTTCATTCAAAAGTCTGTAAAAAAAATTGGAAGCTTGGAATCTCTTGCTTGGATAGGATTAATTGGCAGTGTTGGCTTGTTTCCATTAGTAATTAAAGACCTACATCTTTTGCAAAATTTCACAAATTTAATTCTTATTGTTGGCTTGGGAATAATTTCTTTTATTTCTGTTATTTTTGGTTTCAGAGCCTTAAAAGAAGGAAAATTATCTGTTGTGGATGTTATAATTGAAGCAGAACTTCCAATAACCATCGCCTTGGGTTTTATCTTTTTGAAAGAGAGTTTAACTATGACCCAAATGATAATCATCTTGTTTATTCTTTTAGGAATAGTCCTCACAGCAATTAAATCATTTAGCCATTTCAAGTCCAGAATTGAGAAAGGAGTAATTTTAGCTTTCATTGCCGCGATTTTCTTTGGAGGAACGAACATTATGGTAGGAGTTTCTTCAAAGCTTATTTCACCAATAATGGCTATTTGGGGCTCCTGGGTATTTTTCACTTTAATTTCAATTATTTTTATAATTTCTAAAAAAGGCTTTAAGAAATTTCTTGTTCATGGATCTGGAAACAAAAAACTTATCATAGCTACAGGAATTATTGATACTCTTGCTTGGGTTTTTTATGCCTTGGCTGTTTCTAAATCAGAAATTTCTTTGATAACGGCAATAACGGAAAGCTACCCTGCGCTCGCGCTTTTTTTGGGTGTGTTTTTCAATAACGAAAAAATAATGTTTCATCAATATGCTGGGGCCTTTATTGCAATTGTTTGCAGTGTTTTGCTTAGCTTAACTATCATTTAATTTTACTTTATTGTGAAAAGCTTGTCGTCTTTTACGTTAAAAATACCTAGACGAACACCAGAATCAAGCCAGCCGTGAGCGTAATTTAAAGCTGCAAAAGCATTGACGAAATCTCCATTTTTTTCAAAATATTCTGAATCTGAAATGTAGTTAGAGACCATTTCTATTATTTCTTTTGCCTGTTTGTCTTTTCCTTTTATTACGGATTTTTTCACAATGTTTAAGGCTCCTGAAGTTAATTCCTTATATTTTTGAATTTTTTCTTTTGTGATTCTATCTTCCATTTTTATTCTAGGTTTTTCTATTTTTAAATCCCTATGTTACCTTTTTAAAAAGCACAAAATAGTAGCTTTAATTAACACTTAAAGAAATATTTAAATATCATGGTTAATTATTCTTGTTATTAAGAGATATTTAAAAAAAGGTTGACATGAAAGCAAATCAAAGATTTTTATTCATTCGTATTCGGGGAAAATCCAAATGAAAAAGATACTTTTAGTTTTTGTTTTTGCAATCCTGTTATTTGGAATTTTTGCAGCGGCTGAAGAAACGGTTGTGAGCCCTGAAGTTGAAGAAGCGGTTGATAGTGCTGGAGACAACTTAGGACCAGAAGTCTCTGATTTTATTCAAGATTTTGTCTCCAAAAGAGGTATTGAAGCAAGCGATATAGAAAAAATTGAAGCTGTCGACTTCGAGGCCTTGCCAAAAGAAGTTAATATAGAAAATGTAGGCGATCACAATCTTGCTGTTTATGAAGTTGATTACAATAATGAAACACAAGGAAAGGAAAAAGTTTATGTCGTTGCTTATTCTGTTGAAGAACTTAAGAGTCAGGGAGATTTGATTCTTGCACAGGACAGAAGAAACTTTTTGGCATTTGGGCACGATGGAACAATGAGTTCAGGGTTCCTTGATACTGCAACAGGAGTTGAAACCAGTCTTGAGAAAGGATATGTCATGGTTCGTGATGGAAGCATTACAGCAGTTTCAACTAATCTAGAGGTCTTACAGAGCAACACAGGAAATGTAGAAGTGATAGTCTATAAAAATGGGGAACAAGTAAGCTTTGGAAATATGCTTGATTCAGAAACACAAGGTATTAAGAAAGATTACGATGTCCAGTCAAAGAACACAGTTACTTTTAATGCAGGAGATGTTATATCTGTATACGCTAAAGGTCAAGGCGACATAGCATGGAAAGATGTAATAACAATTGTTGAGATTACAACTACTGACTAATTTTTATATTTACTTTAAATAACCAATAAAATATATTGGACTGACAAAAAGCTTATAAACAAAAAAATTCTAAATAACACATGACAAATAGAACAAAGGTGGCTATGGTATTTTTGGTTTTGATTATAGTACTTCTTGGGGGTATTTTGGCGTTTACTTTCTTTATAAAACCAAAAGTTACGGGTTATACTACTCAAAGGCAAGTTGAGGGAGCCCAGATTGCTGTTGTGCAAATACTTAGTGTAGTACACTATCCTAGTTGCCAAGCATTTCCTATAACTGTCGGGGCTGAGACTGTAACTCTTGTTGCATTGGAATGCTTGCAGGCACCTCAGCAACAGCCACCACCACAGTAATTTTTTAGGCAGCCAAAATAGTTTTATTTAATTTTTGATACTTAATTTTATAAATAACGTAAGCCTATTTTTTTAATGAGAGGATATAAAAGAGTTAGAGGACTTTCTACCGTTGTCACGACTTTAATGATTATTCTTTTTTCTTTGGTGGCTATAGGAGTTGTTTGGGTTGTTGTAAAAAATCTGATAGGGAACGCAACAACAGAAATTTCATTTGACAGATTCTCTTTAAATTTAGGGATTAGTGATGCTTACATTGACAATACTGCGAGCCAGGTTAATGTGGCCGTGAGGAGAAGTGCAGGACAAGGTAATTTGACAGGAATTTATTTTATATTTCATAATGGAACATCCAGCACAAGTGTGAAAAGAATAATTAATTTGAAGGAACTTGAGGAAAGAACCTTTACTTTTAATTCTGCAGAAGTAGGTGGAATTAGTAATGTTCAGTTAGTTTCTGTATCTCCAATTTCTACAAATGCAGGATCAGAGGTTATTTTAGGAATTACAGACACTGCTGAAATAAGCTCTTCGCCCCCAGGCACGGGAGGTGGTGGACCCGTTTGCGGAAATAGCATCTGTGAAGCGACGGAAAATCAAGCTAACTGCCCTCAGGATTGCGGTGGGGGAGCTGGTGGAGGAGCTCTTTGTGGAAATGGTATTTGTGATTCTGGAGAAACTGCACAAAGTTGCTCTCAGGATTGTGCAATCCCACCATCATGTAATGGTGTATGGACTCCTGGTTCAGAAGATTCAGGAGCAGAATGCGACGGAGGCACGAAGTGTCTTGCAAGTTGTACATGTCCTGTAGGATTTATGGGAGATGGTTCTGGAGGATGTGTTTCCGAACCAAGTTTAGGTTCTGGAATAGTAGAATCAATATGGCCTGTTGGCGTAGCAAAATATTTTGATAGTGGCAATCTTCCTAAAGATTCAAGCCAAATTGTTTCCTACATAGGAAAATATGCAAACTTTAGCGGGGTAGGAACAGAAACAAGATGCCTGCAGATTTCTTATGCAGAATACTTATCAGATCCTGCATATAACAAAAGTTATATGAGGCTTGAATTGCCATCAGCAATAATGTCAGGAGATACGTATGAAATATGGGTGTCTTCTACCTGCGGAGCTTGATTAAAAATGGCTTATGAAAAATTTATAAAAAAGGACGGGAGGCTTTATGGGCCATATATTTACCACAGCAAGAGAATTGATGGTAAAGTTGTTTCTGAGTATCATGGCTCTAGAAAACTTGATTACAAAAAGTTTTTTCTTTTAGCTTTTGGAGTTTTGATATTAGTGGCTCTTGTTTATTTTTTAGGGTTTTCAGAAAAAAGTACTACAGGAAATGCTGTTTTTGATTTGAATGCTAACTATCAGAAAGATCAGCCTCTTGAGGGGGAACTTAGACTGTCTTTGCAAGAAGGAGAGCTGATTCCTGCGTCTTCTAAACTAATCTTGGAAAATAATGGAAAAAATTTTGAATTTAATTTGAAAGATGTGATTACTGATGAAACAATTTCTGGAAATTTTTATGTTACTGGAGCTCAGGTTTCAGGTTCTGGAGAAGGTTATGGTACACCAGGACAGAAAAAAATTTATCCTAAAGTTTATTTTACTTTAAGCGTACTTTCTCAGAGCGATTCGACAGAGGAACCAACGGAGGTACAAACAGAAAATTCTTCTGAATCAAATACAGAAGAGACGACAACAGAAGACCAACCGGAAGAGAAAACAACAGAAATCCAACAACAGGAAACTCCAGGAGAAACACAAGAAATACCAAATGAAGAATCTCCGGTAACTGAAAACGCTATTGCAGGCATCTTTTCGAGTGTTTCAAATTTCTTTTTAGGCTTGACTCCAACTGGTTTTGCTGTTCTTGAATCTGAAAACGAAGTTCAAGGTCAGGTTTCTTCAGGAGAAGATTTCAAGTACGCATTACAACAGGGGCAGAGGGCAGAGATTAAACCAAGAAGCGTAAAAACAGATTCAAAACAATTAAGCGAGGACGACGTTCAACTAAATGTTCAAGACGGCGAGATTATCGTAACGACAAGTTATTCTGAAGAAGACTCTGGTTTTGGAAGTGACTACTTGGGTTCAAATAAAAAAGAAATAGTTATCGATGTTTCGAAACTGAAAATAAATCTTACAGAAGGAGATCTTAAGGTAAGATTAGTTGATCAAGGACAGGAACTGATGTCTCTAATAACTTCTATACAAGGCGAAGGGCAAGTTGTTGCTGAAGAAATAGTTCCAGAAGAGCAAGAGAATCCATCAGATATAACAAATCAAGATCCATTGGAAGTTAATCAAACAAATGCCTCCAATGATATTTTTACTCCTCCCTTAGAATTATCAGAAATTACTGAAGAAGAAAGGTCTATTTTAGTTGCAGAATTTGGAAATATCTCTGTTGAAGCTAAGGAAGTGATATTAAAGAATGGCTTCATAATTGTAAGATATGAGATTGGTGACTACTGGATTGAACATTCTTACGACGCCAAATTGAATAATGAAACATTAGCTTCCCTTATGGAAGCAGATAGAATAAAATGGCTTAAAGATATTGCAAAGACACTTTCTCAAGAAGAAGAGCCAGAAGAAAATATTGAAGGGTTTGTTGCCAATTATTCTATTGGTTAGCATAAATTTTTAAGTTAGAGAGGTCTGTCAGCTGAATGGTTTTTGATATAGAGAAAGTTTTTGATATTTTACTAGAGAAAAAGCTAAAACCTTCAAGAGACAGATTATTTCGACTGCTTATAGATATCGAGTTCTCCGAAGATTTGAAATATGCTCAAAGGCTTTCTGCTATACCTTATTATGATAGAACCTCTAGCCAAAATTTTCTCGAAAATTCTTTAAAGAGGAAATATCCTATAACTGAAAAATGTCCTTCTATTCTTTACTCAAAAGTTTCTGTGCAGTTGAAAAGAGAGTACAATATAATTCATAGAAGACTTATGGAAGTTTTGCATCCAATAATTAAAAAATCTACCTAAAAGAAACAGGAGGACCAAACATCTTCTTTATTATGAATTTGCTTCCGATTACATCAGAGACAATTGCAGAAAAAATTAGCTTCCCGAAAACTACTCTGAAAATTCCTTCGCTTATTGGGATGTTTGTGACCTCAGAAAAGATTTTTATGGTTTCTTCTATCTCTTCTTTGTCAAGAATTATTCCTGTTCTTTTTCTTCCCATTGTTCCCATTACAACGGTATTTTCTCCGGGACCATTACACTCTATTATTCTAACAAAAGGATCTCTTACAAGAGGAGTGAGTTTTTTTAAGTCGACTTCTACAGGCACTGGAAAAGGTCTTAAGTATTGGACAGTTGGAGGAAGCCTTGGTTCGGGTATTTGAGGCATAGGTGGAATTGCCCATCTTTGCGGATTCCGTCGTTCGAAAAATGATTTAAATGGATTAGCCTCATTTGACGGAGTCTCAATTGTTCTTTTTCTTAATTGAAACAGATTTTGAGAATCCCTTTTTATTTTTTCCCTGACTATTTCCTGAACATATTTTTTCTCTACTTTTTTTAAGTCTTCTTCCTTTTTTTCGCTTTCTTTTACCTCTTCTTTTATTTCTTTTTCTGCACTTCTTTTTGTTTGTTTTTCCTCAACAGCGAATCCTCTTGCTTCTTCATTTATTATGAATTTTTTGTAAGATTCTGTATTTCTTATTAATTCTTTCGTGAAGGTTAAAAAAATATATTCTCCAACATTTTGCTGAACTTTATAATCTTGTTCTGACATTTGGATATTTTACTGTTTATCTTGCTTTATTCATTAGTTTCAGAAACCCTTGGCAATACTGATTTCCTGTATTCTTCTGCTGATGGTTGTGACATTGGATTGCCAGTTTGTGTCATTTGTCCAATTGGCTTTGCCGGAAAACTTGTTGACATTGAATTTTCAGAAGTATTTCCTTCAGAGCTTGATTCGTGAATTAACGCTAAACCACGCCCTATTAATCCTGCTTGCTGGGTGAGATTGTCAAGTTTTTCCACAATTCTCTTTGTATCTTTGCTTTCTTTTTCTAGATTTTCAAAATCTTTTTTTGCCAGGGATTTTGCAGAAATCTCAAACAATTCAAGGAGTTTTGATATTTGGCCAGAGAGATTGTCAAATTTTCCAGAAAGATTTACCATTACTTTTTGCAGAGCAATGAAATTTTCCACGAGAGCACGTTCTATTTTTATTTCCTTTGTAGATTCATGAATAATTTTTGTGACTCTTTCTCCAGAACTCCTTTTTTTACGAGACACTCTTTTTTTAGAACCTCTTTTCATGTTTTATACAGGGAAATTTTATTTATAAATTTATATGAAACATCAAACAAATGCTTATAAAGTATTGATTTTACCCTAATTTTGAGGAAACTATAATGTCAATAAGAAGGAATTTGGCAAGCGTTGTATCTGCAGGCGTATTGGCTTTAAGTGGATCTGGATGCTTTGGCACCATATATGATTTTAATGGAAAAATCGGATATGAGCAGGTAAAATTTGGTAAAACTTTCTTTGATGGACATAATATTCTCGAAGTCAAAAGAGCTGATGGAACTTCAGTAAAATATTTTGATAATGATATGCATGATTTAAAAGTTGATTGGATTAGGATTACAAATGGTAAGGAATATACAGATTATGAAAAGAATTTGATAGGAGAAAAAACTCTTCAAGAGGGACAAAGGCAATTTGATGATTATCTTGCAAAAATCCTTGAATTAAAACAAGCAAAAGGTCTGAAAGACATTAAGAAGGATAGTATTTAGAAAATGTCAAGAATCTCATCTTCAGCTGATTCTGTTGATCCTTTTTCAGCGTTTTTAACGTTTTGAATGTTTTCTGCCCCATTTATCACAGGAAATTCCGGCGTGTCAAAAAACCCCGGAAGAACAATATTTTGTGAGATTTTAGCCGTATAGGCTAAATTTGCAATTTCTTCAGAGGCTTCTTTTCTGATTTCTTCATTTACAAATTCTTTAGAATTCTCCTCTCTTTCTTCTTTCCTATTTCTCCTTTCTGTTCTTTTTTCTGGCTCGTTTCCTTCTGTTACTCTATTAGATTCTTCAAGTTCTGCGACATATTCTGCGATTTCAGACGCGACATCTGCGTTTACACTTATGCTATCAATACCATTTTCTACCAGAAATTTGACCATCTCTTTTTTGCTTCCTGCCTGACCGCAGATGCTTGTTTCAACGCCCCGTTCTTTGCATATTTTTACCACATAAGCAATTTGCCTTAGAACAGAAGGGTGCATTTCATCGTAAAGGTCCTGGACAAGTTCATTTCCTCTGTCAATAGCAAGAGTATACTGTGTAAGATCATTTGTTCCAAAAGAAATAAAATTTATTCCTTCATCACAGAAATCCTTTATTAATTGGACGGCGGCAGGTGTTTCTATCATGATTCCGACTTTTGCATCCAGGAAATCAATATCTTCCAAATATTTTTTTAAAGTCTTTACTTCTTCCAAGGAGATTATTTGAGGCGCCATGACTCCAATTTTTTTCCCCTGTTTAGAGACCCTTTTCATTGCCCTTAGTTCTGCATAGATAATTTCTGGATTTTTTATGGAGAATCTTATTCCATGCATTCCTAACATTGGATTTGCTTCTGTTTTTTTTGGAGAGCCATCTAAATTTTGAAATTCATCACTTCTTATGTCAGACGTTCTTACCCAAACTTCTTCAAAATATTTTGCTATTCCTTTTATTCCTTGGAAAATAATTTCCTCATATTCTTTAATCTTGTTTTTTTCTAAGAAGTACATAGGATGTTTTCCAGATTCTGCAATAATTCCCTCTATTCTGGTTAAGCCAACTCCTTTAAGCTCTGTTTTCGAAGCCCTTGACGCAAAACTAGGAAGGTCAACCATAACCTTTATTTCTGTTTTTGTGTTTGAAGTTACCGGTTTAATTTCCTTTTGGATAACTTCTGAAACTTTTCCTTTGTAAATTTTTCCTGTGAAGCCATTGACTGTTATCATTTCGCCTTCTTTTAGTTTTGTAGTTGCTTCTTGAGTTCCTACAACGGCAGGGATTCCCATTTCTCTTGAGACTATTGCTGCATGCGCTGTTAAGCCGCCCTCATCAGTGACAATGGCAGCTGCTTTTTGCATCGTGACAACCATGTCCGGATTTGTCATTCCAGTAACTAATACATCTCCAGTGTTTACTTTTGATAAGTCTTTAAGAGATTCAACAATTTTTACTTTTCCAAATCCTATTCCTGGAGAAGCTGCAAGTCCTGTTAACACAACTTCCCCTTTCAGGTCTTTTCCTGAATCAGTCTCTGCTCTTCTTTCCATAGTCGTGATTGGTCTTGTTTGAACAATGTAAATATTTTCTGACTGAATCGCAAATTCAATATCTTGGGGTTTTTTATAGTGATCTTCAAGTTTGAGTGCGATTTCAGCCAGCCTTCTTATTTCATACTCTTTCAGAACTTGCTGCTCAGATTTTTCTTCTTTAAGTTTTATAGTTTCCTTTCCTCCTTTTGGACCGCGTATAACCGCAACTTTCTTTTTTGCTATCACTTTTTCCAGAATTTCGAAATCTTCTGTTTTGTTTTGAGAGACCACATATCTGTCAGGAGTTATTTGCCCTGAAACAATTCCCTCACCCAAACCCCAAACAGCTTCTATTATTACATTATCTTTTTTAGTGGAAGGATCTTTTGAAAAAACCACTCCTGACTTGTCAGAATCAATCATTTTTTGAATTACAACGGCAAGACTTGCCTGCTCGTGCTTAAACCCTTTTTTGTTTCTGTAATATGTGGCTCTTGAAGTAAAAAGCGACGCAAAGCATTTTTTTATGTTTTTCAGAAGTTCATCGGAACCCCTTACATTAAGAAAAGTTTCCTGCTGGCCTGCAAAACTAGCCTCTGCAAGATCTTCTGTTGTTGCACTGCTTCTGACAGCGACAAACGGCTGATTTGCTGATTTTTCTATTAGGTCATCAGCCTTTTTATTCTTGGACTCGGAATCTTCAGCACTTAAGTTTTCATATGCTTCTAAGATTTCATCCTTCATATTTTCAGGGAATTGTGAATTTTCTATAATTTCTCTGATTTCCCGTGTTACTTTGTCTAGCTGTTCTGTGTCTTCGTAACTTATTTTATCAAGAAGTTCGCTTATTTTTTCATTGAGTCTGGCGCTTTTTATAAAATAGTCATATGCTTGTGCTGTTATCACGAAACCAGGAGGAACAGGAATCTTAAAATTATAAATTTCAGCAAGATTTGCTCCTTTTCCACCGGCGACGCTTCCAGAATTTTTGTTTAATTCAGAAAACCACTTTATGAAACCCGTTGACTCTATAGGCACCACTTTTTTCTCATGCATGCCATATAAAAACTGAAATAGTTAATAAAGGTTTTTGTTAATTTTTCTATTTGATTTACTGGATTATGAAATTTTATAAATGCTTTTTACATTGATTCTTTATGGGGTTTTTTAGAGGTGGCTTACTTTTCACCGTGTGCATTTTGTTATTTGTTTCTTTATTGACTGCTAATTTGTTTTTGACACTAAGCACTTCTCTTAAATATGAAAATGTTCAGAAAGAGGTTTCTTCTTTGGCTTTAGGACTAAGCAATGAAAGTGGTGATTTTTTTTCTGAGCTTGGCTCTGAAGAATTTAATTTTAGCCATGAAACAGATGAAGCTCAAAAAGTTATGAGTAAACATTGTCAAAATAACATTAATTACACTTTTGATTTTGAAGGTCGGACAATATCTGTGCCCTGTTCAACTTTAGAACAAGGAAAAGAGGCGGTCATTAATGAGACCATAAATAGCATTATCAAAGATTTATACTACAAGGAGTATGATTGTGGTTTTTGGAAGTGTCTGGTAAAAGAACAAGCCCCATTTTTTTTGGTTTCTCAAAAAGCAAGAGACTATTGGAAAGAAAAACTTTACATTTCTCTGGTTGTTTCACTTTTCCTTGTACTTCTTATTTTTTTCTTAGTAGAAAAAAAGCTAAATTGGCCTGTTTTAGTAGGAAGCATCCTCATACTTTCTGCTTTTCCACTGCTTAAGATTAAAGACTTCATATCTTTCCTTATTCCTGAAAGACTTACTTTTTTATTACTTTTCTTAAATATATTTTTTAGCAAAGCATACGCAGTTTTTTGGATATCTTTTGTCTCTGGACTGGTAATCGTTGGTTTGGGGCTTGGCTTGAAGTTTTCTAATACTGAATTTGTTAGGAAGATTACTGAGAAACAAGATAAAAAAGAAGCTGAAAAGAAAGCTGGCGAGAAGGTTCTTAAAAAGAAAAAGACAAAGAAAAAGTAACTAATTCTTCTTGTGTTCTCTTGCAAACCTTTCTGTGAAGCTTTTTATGAACTTTGAATTTTCTTCAGAGTTTTTTATTTCTTTTATTGCATAAACATTGATTCCGGACTTATGGTGTTTTACTGATTTTACTTCGGACCTCAATCTATCATTTATTTTTTCCCCTAAAAGAATTTCTTCATTGGCCAAAGAGGATATCTTTTTGGCTGTGGATATTGTTGTGTCTATACTGCTGAATTTAAAAGAATGGTGCTCATGCTTCCCAATAATTGAACCATAATTCAAAGAAATTCCAAATTCAATTCTTTGTTTGAACATCTTGTTGTGGTGTGATAAGATTTCTTTTGCTTCTTGCGCTATTTCCAAAGCCACTTTTTCATTTTTGAATGTTCTTGTTATTGACGGGGATAAGATGAAAATTATCGAGTTGCTGTCTTCATATGTTGCTGACTTTTTGCTTTCTGCCATATCAACTATTTTTTGAAGAGTTTCCATTGATCCTCCTTCCTTTGTTTGAATCCCATGAAGATTCTTTATGTTTAAAGCAACTATACTTACGTCTTGCTTATCTCCCTTTATAGAAAGAGAAATTTCTGCTTTATTTCTTGAACTTATCAAAGAGCCTTTTATCAGAGGTGCTTCGCTATGAATTTCATGATGATGATGCTTTCTTGGAATTTTTGAAGTGATATACCCGAAGAAACTTTTCTTTGAGCTTCTGGAAATGAAAATAAAAATACCAACTCCGAAAATTAGAGCTATAAAAATCCATGCAAGGGGGTATTGTATAAGACTTCCCACATTTCCTGGGGATTTTTTCACATCTATTGCTTTTCCTGTAAGTATGACATTCTCAGCTGTAGCTTTTTCTTCTCCTGTTGTGACTTCAATGTTGTAACTGCCATCTGGCGCAGTTAGAGTATATTTCTGGCTTTTTCCAACTTCTAAATAAACATCAATATTTACAGATTGATTTCCAATCTTGACAAGAGCTGTTTTGTTATAAAGAATGTTTCCCATATTTGTGATAGTCACTGTCTTATCCATGATTTCAACTTTTATAGCTTCTTTTTCAATTATTGTGAAATTTGCTTCGCCGGTTAGTTTACTTGAAGCAGCTACTACCTTCCAGGTTGAAGGAAGTTCATAATACGATATAGGAAATTCGTGGAACTGATCGGTTTCAATCTCAACCTGATCCAAAATTTTATTATTTTCATTTTTTATGGATATAAAGGATAGTGATTGCATCTTTTCTCCTGTTTGATCACGAAGAATAGCCTTTACTTTCAAATTCGTTCCCGGCTCTACTTCCTGACTATCGAAAACGATTTCTAGGTTTGTTGGAACTTGTTTTACTAAAATATTATTGTTTGTGAAGCCGTTGTTTGTTGTTTGGCTGTCGATATCTCTTTCGTATGCATTTAATCTAACAAGATAACTACCTGCTTTTATATCATGCGGCAATGGAAGACTAACTGAAAAGGCGCCATTGTTTATTGTTCCGGCTTGACTGATTTTTGATGAATTATTTTCTATTACAGAAAGTTCTATGAATCCGTTGACTGCTTTTCCGTTTTCTTTTGTTGCTTGTCCTGAAACAGTTATTGTCTCTCCTGGACTGAATTCGATTTTTTCAAAAGTTGTTTTTATTGTTATAGAATCAGAAATCTTGAAATTATTTGTCAAAGAAAAATCATCTCCTAAAAATGCTTTGATTGTGCAGTTTCCTTTAATTTCACCTATGACGCTTTTTGTTAAAACAAGTGAAGCTTCAATTTTTTTCTCTTCTCCTGGTGCAAGGCTTAGTCCATTTTTGTAAAAATTTGATTGAGCTCCGTCGCAAATCAAGTCCATCTGAAAAAATTCAGCGACACTTTTCGGAGATTTTATTGTTGTTGTAATTGTAATTACGTCCCCTAAATTGTAAACTCCTTGCGGTTGTTGGTTGATTATTATTTCAGAAGATATCAACGGAAGAAATAGAAGTACTAACAATATCACGATTATCTTTCTCATAAATCTCTGAGCCCTAACTTATTTATAAATATTTATATGAATATTCTGTGGAGATAATTTTAAAAGATGGATTGCATTGGTATAAATCATGGAGAAAAAGATGAAGGTGACGCCTTGGGAAGTTTCTGGAGACGTTGATTATGACAAATTAATCAGGGAGTTTGGAGTTTCTAAAATAGACAGTTCTCTTCTAAAAAGACTCGAAAAACATACAGGAAAAACTCACTTTTTGTTAAGGAGAGGTATTTTTTTTGCTCATAGGGACTTAAAATGGATTCTAGATGAGTATGAAAGAGGAAACAAGTTTTTCCTTTATACGGGAAGAGCTCCATCTGGCCCTGTTCACATCGGACATTTAATGCCATGGATTTTTGCAAAATGGCTTCAGGACAAGTTTGGAGTTGAATTATGGTTTCAGTTTCCGGATGAAGAAAAATTTCTTTTTAAAAAAGATATAGAATTTGGCGAAACTCAAAAATGGCTTGGCGAGAATATGCTAGATGTAATAGCATTGGGATTTGATCCAAAGAAAACACACTTTATTATTGATACTAAAGACGCAGGCTTAATGTATCGCGAAGCTTGCAAGGTTGCCAAAAAAATAACTTTCAATATGGTTAAGTCTAGTTTTGGATTAGATGATAGCGCAAACATTGGGCAGATTTTTTATACAAGTATGCAGGCTGTTCCTGCCTTTTTGCCATCAGTTATCAAGGGAAAAAACATTCCTTGCCTGATTCCTCACGCTATTGACCAGGATCCTCACTTTAGATTAACCAGAGACATATTGCCAAAACTTGGATATTACAAACCTGCTTCAATACAATGCATCTTCTTGCCTCCTTTGTCAGGAACGGAAGGGAAGATGTCATCTTCAGAAAACAGCTCAATTTTTACAACAGATTCTCCAAGAGAAGTTGAAGCTAAGATTAGAAAATACGCTTTTTCAGGGGGCAGAGATACTCTTGAAGAGCATAGAAAAAAAGGTGGAAATCCTGATGTTGATGTGAGTTTTCAATATCTAAGAATGTTTTTTGAGCCAGATGATAAAAAACTTGAACAGATTGAGAAAGATTACAGGAGCGGAAAGCTTTTAACAGGAGAGCTAAAAGAATATTTGATAAAGAAAATCAATGAATTCTTGAAGGAACATCAGAAAAGAAGAGAAAAAGCTAAAACAGAAATTAACAAATTCTTGTTTAAGTAGCTTTTTCAATCATTCGTCTGAAAGCCAAATGAGAGAAGCCGCCAAAAAAGAAGTCCATAAGTTTCTGAAATAGCTCTTAATCACGTAAATCTTAATAAATGCTTTTCTCCCAAAGAGATTTATGAAAGTTGGTGATTTGGAAAATATTGTAAAGGAAGTCATACCTTTTCACGATGAGACTTTAGAGCCTGTTTATCATAGAGTTCGCGTTCCTTTTCAAACATCTTTAAGAGGTTTTGGATTTTATCCCTCCGCTTCTAAAAAAATATCTATAATGGGCTTATTTTATGAAGTAGTGAATAAAGGGATTTATGGTGGAAGACTTAACGATAAGAAACTTGACATAGAATTTTTGAATGGATCTGTTGCTGAAAGAAGTATAAAACCAGACGTAATAGATGAAGAAAATAAAATACATTGGGAATCAAAAGGTACGTATTTTAATAAAGAATGTGAAATAATGGACAGACAAATTGAAGGATATAAATTTCTTCAGTATAGCAAAAATGATGTAAGATTTCTTTTTTCCATTTATAGGCATTCTATGTTTGAAATTAAAAAACGAGATAGAACAGAGGAGGAAATAATAAATGGTTTGCTTAAAAGCACGATATTTTCTGTTATTTTACCCTTAAGCTTAATTTTGGGGATTCAAAGAGCCCCAGTTTCTGAAGATGTTAAATTAGCTAGAAATTATATTAGCAAAAACACAAATTGGCCGAGTTGTCTTTGCATCAGATCACATACTATAAATAGATTTCTGATAGATCCTCATGAAAATTTGCGCTTGCTTGGTTTTGACCCTGAAAGATTTGAAATTGAAAGATATCTCTCTCCAAAAAAACTAAAAATGAACGGAAGAAACCTGGGTCAGTTTCCAATACTAAAAATCGTAGATAGGCATCATGAAGAATGGGTTGAAGAGTTTAAGATAGATTACGAAAGAGAAAAAGAAAGGGAAATTCCTGAAGATGAAAGAATTGAAGATCTTCCAATCTTTTGGGAATCAGAAAAAATTGAAGAGGTTCCTTTTTGATTAATTAAATTTATAAGATATAATAGTTTGGATAGTTATAGATAAAATGAAAATCCTGACTTTGCATGTTGATTACATTAACTTCAAACCTTTGAAAAAAGCTTTGAAAAGTATTGGAGAACTTTCTGAACTGGAGAAAAAAGAACAGAAAGTTTCCGAAGCGTTGGTTGTTCTTACTGCCGTTGAAAAAGGAGATTCTGTTCAGGTATCTGTAAATGAGTTTGTGAAAAACGTTAAGGATATTGCTGGGCAAGTAAAAGCAAAGAACATTGTTCTTTATCCTTATGCTCATCTTTCAAATAACCTTTCTTCTCCTGACATTGCTATTGAGATTCTTGAAAAAGCGGGAAAGGAACTTGGTAAAGATTTCAAAGTTACAAAAGCTCCTTTTGGATATTATAAAGAATTTGAGCTGAAAGTTAAGGGACATCCTTTGAGTGAGTTGAGCAGGGAAATTAGAACGGTTGAAGAAGGGAAGACCGGAAAAAAGACAGAAGAGACATATGATTACAAAAGACTTCTACACGAGATTTCAAAATCAAAGTTAGACGCCTCTAAATTGAAAGATAACGACCATAGAATATTAGGGCAGCAAATGGATCTTTATTCTTTTAGTGAAGTAGCTCCAGGAATGGTTTTTTGGCATAATAATGGTTTAATTATAAGGAACGAACTCATTGAATTTTGGCGGGAACTTCAGCAGAAGAGAGAATACAAAGAAATTTCAACACCTCAAATAATGGATGCAAAACTTTGGAAAATCTCAGGGCATTGGGATAAGTATAAAGAGAATATTTTCTTGTCAAATTATGAAAACAAAGACTTCGCTGTGAAACCTATGAATTGTCCTGGAGGAATGATAGTTTACAGAAGCTCTCCTAAGAGTTATAAAGACCTTCCTTTGAGAGTTGCAGAGCTTGGAATTGTGCACCGACAAGAGTTATCAGGAGTTTTAGGGGGCTTGTTTAGGGTTGTACAATTTACTCAAGATGATGCGCATATTTTTTGTACAGAAGATCAATTGGAAGAAGAAATTAAGAAAGTTATGGAACTTGATGATACTCTTTATTCTAAATTTGGATTTGGATATGCTTTAGAGCTATCAACTAGACCAGAAAAAAGAATCGGAACAGATAAGCAATGGGATGAAGCCGAAGAGTTGCTTGAAAAAGTTTTAAAGAAGTCAAAAATGAAGTACAAAGTCAATAAGGGAGATGGAGCTTTTTATGGCCCAAAAATAGACTATCATTTAAAAGATTCTTTAGGAAGAACTTGGCAATGCGGAACAATTCAGCTTGATTTCTCAATGCCAGAGCGTTTTGAGCTTGAATATGTTGATAAAGACAATAAAAAGAAAAGACCGGTCATGCTCCACAGAACTCTTTATGGAAGCCTTGAAAGATTCATTGGAATCTTAATTGAACACACAAAGGGACGTTTGCCTACATGGCTTGCTCCTGTTCAGGTTCGTGTTCTAAGCTTCACAGACAGAAATGAGGCTTATAGTAAAAAAGTTATTAAGAAAATCGCTGAAAAAATTCCTGGATTGAGACTTGATGCAGACTTTAGAAACGTTCCCATTAGCTCAAAAGTCAGAGAATCAGAGATGATGAGAATTCCTTTTGTTATTGTTGTTGGGGATAAAGAGGAAGAAAAAGGCACTTTAGCAGTTAGACATGATGGAGGAGTTAAGGATGGTGTTAAAATTGATAGTTTTATTAAAGAAATTAAAGAATTAATTGAAAAAAGAAAATGAAATCTACAGCATACATTAAAAAAGTCAAAGAATCAGAAGCTTTTAAGCAATTTTTGAAGGAAGACCCAAAAGCTTATATTTGTTCCTTGTTTTTTACAAGAGATTTTAACGAAAAGCGAAGCGAAACGCAAGTTGATTTTTATTCTCCAAAGCAAAAGGAAATTGTTAGCTTTAAAGTTGATAAAAAGGTTGAAAGGACTCCTCTTGGTAAGAAAGCAGAGACTCTTACACATAAGAAATTCGTCCCTAAACCGCTTAAAGATAACATAAAAATGGATGTTGAAGAAATAGAGCCAACTTTAACAGATGAAATGCACAATAGGGGAATGACTTATCAGATAGAAAAACTACTGGCTTTTGTGAACATAACAGATGGAGAAGTTATCTGGAACTGTACTGCATTTTTACGAGGTTTGGGTTTGTTAATGGCGCATGTTGAAGATAAAAGCAATACTATATTGTTTATGGAAAAGAAGTCCTTTTTTGATATATTGAGGTTTACAAAAGGCACGGGCGGAAAAGCAGCTGAAGGACAAATAGGAAGCGAGCAAACAAAGAAGGAAGATATTTCTAAAAAAGATGTTGTTAAGAAAGAGAAGAAATAAAACGCCCCGACAGATAATAGAAAGGGAATAAGGTTCTTTACAAGGGAAATCACTTTACCAGGTGCTTCTGTAAGATTCGAAATTTTTATAAAATTCATCTAGTGAAATTCCGAACGCTGTTTCAAATGCTTTTGACCTGTCCATTCCGTTTCCCAGATTTGCGCAGAAATCATCAAGTGTCTTTACGTCTCTGTCTTTCATTAGATAATCAATTGCCAACGTGAAGAGTGGGTATTTGTCAACAGATATCTGTTCCGACGTTTCTAATGATTTCAGCTCTCCGGATATCTGTCTTGCCGGCATTATTTCTATGTCGTAAGTGCTGAACTGTGAGGGAAGCCATCCCACCTCACGCATAACTTTGATGGACAGCCATTCGGCTTCCCCTTCATAGAACCATTTTGGAGCTGCTGTAATCTCGGCCCCAGTGTACCCACAACCATTCTGAAACTGGTACACGTGTGCATATTCATGTGCCGGAATCTTGGGACGCCATTCTACTCCGTTGCCCATCTCACTGTTGGTTTGAATCTGCCTGTTCCAAGCGAAAGATCTGGTTCCTATAAGAATCACTATCTTCCCATTCTCCACAACGACTTGGGCACCTATCGAAGGATCATTTGATGGAATAGCGTCGACTCTTAATCCTGATGGCTCGTCTGTGCTTTTGCCAAACCAATCATTGAGATAAAAATCCATTGCAGAAATTCCTTCCACAACAAAAGCCTCGTCTCCGTCACTCACATCGGAAGAAAATTCCTCGTCGACAAGAGGGGGTAATGTATCAAAGGTTTGTTTTTTTGAGGGTGTGCTAGATTGTGGCTGTTGTGTAGAATTCTGTGAACTTCCATCTCGACCTGCTTCTTTTTCTGCTTCGCATAACTTTACACATGATGACTGAGACAGAGAATTACAATCAGGAGGCCACACTATGTTCTTTCCTGCCTTCCAGTCTTCGCAAGCTTGTTTTCCAACTTCATCTGGAATTGAGGAACAAGAAGATGGCCAACAGCCAAAGTCATCTCTTGAATTTACAGAAGATTCTTTATCTGAAGGACCGTTATAGAAAAAGAATCCTACTGCCACTACGACAATAATTGCCACAATTATACCAATCCATAAAAATTTTCTCTTACTACTTCCTTCTTTTAGTGCCATTCAAACCCTCTTTAATAATAGTAAGATACCTATTTATTGTATATAAATTTTTGCAAATAAAAATATCCACGCCCCGACCGGGATTCGAACCCGGGTCGCGGCCGTGCTTCAAAGCTTCGCATTGAATTAAACGTCAACACTTTGCCATTTGAAAGGGCCGCATTCTTGGCCTCTGAACTATCGGGGCTTTACTTCGTAAGGCTTGGCGTCTTGTTAATTAAAAGTATTAAAGTTAGTTTTTAAAGATAACTTATAATAGAATGAGCCCGCTCGGATTTGAACCGAGGACCCCTGCCTCTCTTAGAATAAAAATCCTCGCATTTTTTGAATCTTGCTTGATTTCTAAAAGATGTCTAATTCTAACGAATTAGATTCATATAAGAGCAGTGCTCTGGACCAGGCTGAGCTACGGGCTCAAACTTATCATAAAGTTTGGGAATATGTGTATTTAAAATTTGTCTAAAACGGGTAAATACACGTAGTGAAAAAGAGATTATTTTTGTGAAATTAAGCTTGCTGTTTCTATATTATTTTAGCTTTTAACTGTAAACTTTGATAAAACTCCTTTAAGAGTCATGTGATTATTTGTTCCTTTAATTGATGTATGTGGAGAAGCTGCCCCTGCCACTGCGGCTGCTGTTGTTGTATAACTGAATGTATTTGTTACATTCCAATTGTTAGAAGAATCATTTGCATAAACAGACCAGTTAATTACTGAACCAACTGTAGTATTAACATTCTTTGTTATATTAGACCAATTTGTAGTTCCAATCATAGCAACCCAAGAGTCATTAGCTAAAGTTTGGTTTCCATTCGCCCATGAAAAAATGTAGCCACTTAGTTGTGTTTCATCAGTCCAATAAACACTATGATTTATTGTTGTTCCATTAGTTGTTGAGTTTGTTTGATTATTAGACCATTGTGGAGCTGTTGTATCTGCGGCTGCTGTTGTTGTATATTGAAAAGTGCTCGTAACATTCAAATTGTTTGAAGAATCATTTGCATAAACTTTCCATTGAATTGTTGAACCGACTGTTGAGTTTACGACTTTTGTAATGTTGCTTTGATTGGCTGTTCCAGTAAAGTTCACAAATGAATCATTAAGGAATGTACCATTTCCATTGTCAAAGCTGAATATGTAACTGCTCAAATTGACATTGTCAGTCCAGTTTACGCTGTGATTTATTGTTGAACCTGCTGTTGTTGAGTTTGTGTAATTATTGAACCATTGTGGTGGTGTTGTGTCTGAACTTGTTTCCGAACTTCCATAAGCATTCATAATATCTTTTTGTGAAATATATTCTGCATAAATCCAACTTGTAGAACGATTTATGTCTGAAAAGGCGACTTCATCAAGATAGCCAATTAAATTTGAATTTGCAGGAATTAATCCTAAAACTGTTGGCACATCAGAAGACGGTAAATTATCATTGGCAAAACCAGTTGTAAGTATTCCATCAACATAAATTCTTAATTGTCCAGTTGTGTTTTTTGTAAAAGTTACTTGATGCCATATACTATCATTAACACTCGTATTAGATGTAATTATACTTGAGCCACCCTTAAGAAGGGAAGGGCGACCTAAATTACTGAATGCAAGTGTTGTACGATTAGGATTGCCAGGAGTTGCTTGAGCACCCATTGCACCTGTAATGCCTGATGTATTTAACCAAAATCTTGCAGTATATGGAGCCGTGGCGTTTGTTGTTGAAAGTATTGCTACTGAAAGATTGATGTTTCTTAATGCTGTATCTGTGGGATAAAATGCAGAGCCATCTATGCTTCCATTATTTGCGACTACAACACTTACAATTGTTCCGTTTCTAAAATTACTCGTTGAATCGTTCGCTTTTAATGTAGAACCATTTCCTAAATGATAAACTGCTGTAAAATTGGCATCCCAAACT
>Ga0184615_10000154_pt1 | contig 42419 bp, 53 predicted proteins | sample PLM4_65_coex_FD_133134 | JGI IMG/M metagenome (GOLD analysis project Ga0184615, IMG submission 133134) | Groundwater sediment microbial communities from an aquifer in East River, Colorado, USA - PLM4_65_coex | ecosystem: Environmental > Terrestrial > Soil > Riparian zone | place: USA: East...
GAATGTCGGCGTCTGACACGCTGCCATCTGCCGACCATTCCTGAAGGATGCGTTCGGCTTCGAGTTCCTGCTGGGTCGTTTCTTGTTCTTTGCGCTGGAAGTAATTCACGATCCCAGCCGGGAAAAAAAGATTGCGGAGCGGGTCGATATACAGAGCGTCGCCCATCCAGTCGGGCATCCACGGGGCGGGGATTTTTATTTTGCCGCGTAGTCTTTCAGGGATGTCTCTCTCGTATCGCTGTTGCTGCATATTGAGCCGTGCATAGTTCGAGAACCAGGCCGGCGCGTCAATTCCTCGCGCTGCCCATGTTATGAAGCTGCGTGTCGAATACAGTTCGTAAGGCCATCCGACCTGTGTCCATCTGTCGAAGCCGTACTGCTTGCTGTAGTTGAGCATGGCGAAGTCTCTCTGCTGTTCGCCGTAGCGCATGGTTGCCAGCTTCGAGGTTGCCATGTCACCCTGCACCTGCTTCACATACCGCTTGAGTTGTGCCTGTCCCTCAGATGCCAGATCACGGACCGCGCCGTCGAGTGGTCGCTCGTCCAATTGCCTGACCGCACCTTCCTGCATTGCATCCAGAAGCGGACGCACGAACTGACTCCATCCCTGATCCAATGCTTCTGAGTGCGGAGTGAATTGACTGGCTGCGTCGAGTGCGCCGACGGGTTGGTTCGCGTCTGCGAGAACATCGCCTTCTGCGGCGGTGCCGGATCTGATTGCTTTCAGGTTGCGCTTGACAGTCGGGACGGGTGGTGTCTCGGGTAACTGCTCTGCCTGTGCTTCCATCTCTGCTGTTGCCTGGTCTGCGCGGTGCATGGCTTCGGCTACGGATTGTTCACGCGTGTCTGTCTCGGCGCGGGCGGCAGTTTCTTCCCATGATCGGACCATGAAAGCATCGAAGGTCTCGCCCGTGGGCGCCAGGTCGTTAGCCTTCTCGGGCGGGAAGGACTCAAACAGATCGATCATGCGGGTCATGTTGCCAGACTGGACAACCGCGTCGAAGTCCTTTTGCCAGGAAGAAAGATTGAAGGACGGCTGCTGTGTCGGCTCTTCACCTGCCTTGATCTGCGCGCGTTTCTCCATCACATCACGGATGAATTCAGGGGTGAGACGAGGGTCGTCAAGTCCTGTCAGGTCTTTTATCCCGCCGTATTCCTTCTTGCGCAGTGCACCCAACAAAGCAAAGCGGTCGCGTGTAACGCCTCGATTGTATAACTCACCCTCACGCGTGTACCCCTCGGCAATACCCCAGACACCATTCACCTGCTCCGCGCGCGCGGCGGTATCTGCGGACTGTCTCTGCTCTGCCCGGGCAACCAGACCGTTGATCTCCTCTGCCTCACTCGGGCGTGTAGTCGAAGCAGGGGAGGGGAGCGCCTCGGTGCCAGTAGCCCCGCGTCCTCCGCCTTTGCGTACGACTCTCTCAAGTCTGGTGATCCCTTCCTGGTTGATCTTCTCCGCCTCCGCGATCAACAGGATCTTCGTCTCCCGGTAATACTTCTGCTTGGCGGCTTCTCTCTGCTGCTTCGGCATCTGTGCAAATTCACGCCGGGCTTTCTGTTCGCGCTTCACGATGTCATCGTTGAACTTTGTAACATCCTCCCACCATTTACGCGCGGCTTCCCCGGCTGCCGGTCCATACAGATCGCCATAGATGGAACCAAGCGACTGACCCATGCGTACTTCTGCGTCATGCTTGGATTTGAAAGCGCGCTGGAACTCAGCATCGATCAGGGTTTGGCTTGCGCTCCACTCTTCAATGGGTCGGCCTCCGTCGAAGAACTGCCGCCGCTCTGTCCTCATGAAGTCGTACGCCTGCTTCATGGCGCTGTCGGATTGTGCGATCGCAGACAACATCTCCATGGCTTTCGGGCTGCCGCTCCTGCCCCATGCGTCGAAGATCCCCTGGTAATTCGCGGCGGTGCGTGCATTGATCCGCCGGAACTCTGCATCGGAAATCGAGTACTGTGTCTCGATGGCTTTGCTTTTCATGGCGGGGTCGTCCAGTGTGGACAGGTCGCTCATCACTTCGCCTAACCTAAAGAAGTGATCCATCCAGGCATCGAAGCGGGTTGAGTCCACGCGCTGCACTACATCCAGCCCGGACGCTGCACCCTCCAATCCAACCTTCTGCCTAACGTGTTCGGCAATAGCTTTCAGATCCTCGCCTGTCTGCAAGTCGAGCCGATCCTGTGCGATCTGGTCAGCGCGCCGGAATGCAGACTGGATACCGTCCGGGGTGGTCTGTCCCTTCAAGTAGCCGTCCAATGTATCAAGCACTCCCACCTTTTCCAGGAGATCGGCTGCCTGTTGTGGCGTCAGTCCGGTCCGGCGGGCTGCGTCATCTACCAATGCGCGGGTCTGTACTCCCTCGAAGCGACCATACAATGCCTTCTCGATCTCGCCCTGGTTCATGCCTGCTTCGATCGCTGCGTAGATCCGGCCAGGGTCAATCCCCATACCCTGCACTACCTTCGTCAACTGCGGGTCCATCGATCGGAACCCCACCCCCCGCCTCCAGGACTGCGACCAGAACTGTTTCATGGCAATACTGAATGCCTGCCGGCCTTCGCTCTTCTCCATCCAGGAAGAGAGCTTCGAGAACGGCATCCCTTTGCTGAGCCGCGAGAGTTTATCCTTTGCGTCGGCAAGGGTGCCCGTTCCCTTGACTGCTTTCTGCTGCGCTTCGGTGATCACGCCCGTACTGGTACTTGCCTGATCTACCATCCCGCCAATGCCTACACCCTCTTCGAAGCGGGCAGGCGTTGTTCCGAAGCGGTCCATCCAGCCGTTGATCTGGTCCGGCGTCAGGTAGCCAAAGACGCCCGAGGCCGCACGGTGGAGCATGTTCGATAGGCCGTTGGTGATGGCATAGCCAGGGGAAGCACCGAGAAGCAGGATGGATTGTGCCGTCTTCATCAGTGCTGCGGTGCGAAAGAACGCAGACTTGGCTTCCGGTGTCTGGTCCAGCATCAGGCGGTTCGTGACAAACTCATCAAAGTGTGAGCCGAGGGAGTCCAGCATCATGGCTTTCCATTGCCCAGGGTGCCAGGGGAGCGCGCCGTCGCCGGTGAACACATCCACGATCTGTTTGAGACTGTCGGCATTGAAGCGCCCAGCTTGCACATCACCCAGGATCAGCCTTGCCGCGTCAGTATCGGACTGCTGTAGACGCGTAACCATTCTCTGAAAGTCCTGCTCTGCCGTGCCTCTGGCTGCCAGGTCGTCTAGAAGCTTGGATGGACTATCCCCCAGCACCTCCGCCACGCGGGTCAGCATGTCGCGGTTGGGCGCGCTCATGTCCCAGGTCTGGACGATGCCATCCAGGACTGAGCCGTTGTATGCCTTGAGCGCCGGCAGGACTGTGTAGAATTCGGGACTGTCGGCAAACCTCGAGCCTAGTTCCTTCCACGTTTCCATGTCGCTGTTAGATAGCGCCTTGAGATACTTACCTGCCTCATGTGGATCATCGAAGCGCGTCAGGAGTGCCCCGATATTTTCATAGAACATCGATGCGCCGATCTGTGCCCGGCTCTGTGGGGTGAGACTGGTCATCTCCTGCACAAAGCCTGCCAGGTTCTTGCGTGGTGTGGGTGTGTCGAGGAGGCCAGCGCGCGTGAAGGGTCCTGCCCTGACCTGCCCCTGCTCGTTGACCCCTGCCACGAACCGGGAGAAGGCGCCCATCGTGTCCACCTTGAAGGATGGGTCAATCGTCAATGCCTGCCCCGTCTGCACCAGCGTCTTATAGGTTCTGGCTGCCTGCATGGGTCCGCTTGCTGTGCGCAGGGCTTCGGATGCAACCTTGTTTCCTGTTACATCCGCGACGGCTTTCATGGCGCCCGTCTCTACCCTCGGCATGACGTTCAATGGGTCGGCGAGTGCCTGCCCTGCCATGTCGCTGATTTGCCCGACGACTCCATTCTGAAAGTCCTGCATCACCGCGCGGTAGTTCTCCCCGCCCTTGATCCGCTCGCGCGCTTCCGTGATCCGCTCCTGAAATGTCTGCTCAAGATCAATCGGCTCGTTCGCCCCGAGGATCATCTCCTGTCCCTTGTACTTCTCCGGGTTGAGCATCAGGTCGGTGAGCTGCTTCACATAGAACACGGTCGGGACCGCCATCAGGAAGTCGCTGCCCTTCAAGTCTCTGACATCCACCTTAATCGCTTCCGCCACTGCCGGCCCAAGAGTTTCATACGTAATAGCCCCCGTGTTCCAGGCACTCCATGCTTTATCGTCAAACGGATTGATGGCATTCCCTGCGTCCTTGTACAGGTCGGCTACGTTTTGGTTCGGGTCAACTGCCGCGCCAATGGTTTGCACACCAAGCCCGATAGATTTTTCGGCAAACTCTGCGAGGAAGTTCAACCAGCCGAACACGCCGGCGGCCACGCCCTTCTGCTGCCAGGCTTCCTTGAGCGGATCATAGCCAGACTTCGCCGCGACGTATCCAAGCCCAGCACCGACCCCTGCGCCAATCGCACCACCCGCCGGACCCCCACCCAGACCCAGCAACGCACCCTGCGCCGCGCCCATACTAGCCGGAGAAGACGATACCTCGTAATATAACTTCTGCCACTTGGGTAACTTCTCCCACTTGAAAGCAGGGTCGGCGAGGATCTGCTGCTGCATCCACTTGGGGTACTTCATGATCGCGCCGGATGCGTAGAACCCCGGATCAGAGAGCGCCTTCTGCCGCTGGTCTACCTCCACGTCTGACCAATTTGCATTACCACTGACGGCATCCTGGATCGTGGCCGGCGCATTTGAGATCTTCCCTGTGTCGTACTTCGTCGGCTCATACCCATACCCCGCCGCGATCTGCAATTGTGTCAGCGGTCTGGTTGGCTGGAACGTCGGGCTGGCGGCTGGCTGCGTTGTCTTCTGCTTTATGAGTAGTCCATTGGGCGCGGTGCTGTAGTTGATCTGTAGGCTCTGGCTCTGCTGTGGCGCTGGCTGTGTCGGCTGGTTGTACCAGCTTGGATCAGGCTTCGGCGCGTCATAGTTCTGCTCGAACCAGTTATCCTGCACCTTGACGCGTGCCCGCGCATAACGATCAGCGATGTCCTGAGTAGACAAGCCCTCCGTCTGGTAGTTCAGAAGTCCGTACTTCTCAAGGTAGCGGTCCATCTTCTCGCGCTGGGCGGGCGAGTCGATACGCTTGGGTTTCTTCGGGCGCTGCCAGTATTTATTTGCCATTTGTCCTTCTAGTTGTAGTGATAGGTTGTGCCAATGCCGGGGTATTGTAGTGCCGACGAAGGGCACCCGTTGCGCGATTATTTCTCGTGAATGAAACAAAAACCTTACCGCCTTCGAGTCTAACTTGCAGATCGTGGACGAGCGCGCAATCACAACACGCAAAATTCAGACCTACACCAGGACGCACTTCTATTTCTTGATGATCATGAAATTGTTTATATTTTGATTTCGCCACACAACACCTAGCCTATCGACCAGTTCGCAAGACCACGTGCCCAGGCCGGCGCGTTGTCGTACTGAGCCTTTTCATATTGCTGCGGCTGATACCCTCCATACCTGCTGCCTCCACCACCTCGACGCTTCTTGCTGCCATACCCGCCATAGCCATACCCTCCGCTGCCTGAAGTGGTTGATGTAGTCGGCGTGGTTGGGGTGCCGGGGTGCCGGAAGTAGAAGTCGTCCCGTGGTGATTCGGGTGGCTGGATCGGGCCACGTGCCGCCCCTTGCTGTGCATATTGCTGAGCTATCTGGTTCCACCACGCGGGAGGCTGCACAGAAGCCGGCATGTTGACGCTCATCCATGCGGGGTTGTTGTATTTCAACTCCGGGTTCTGGGCTGTGTTGTTGTACGGCTGGGCGGCAAGTGTCTGCTGCTGCGCGATCTGCCATGGCTGTATGCCGTAGGGGTTAGCCGGGGTGGTCGCTGGTCTATTGACGTTGAGCCAGGATGGATTGTTGTACTTCAGTTCCGGGTTCTGGACTGTCCTGTCGCCTGGGACGGGAGCCGTCGGCGTTCCGTATTGCTGTTGGTACTGCTGAGCTATCTGGTTCCACGATTGGGGCGGTGTCGGCGCGCCGGGTGTGATTGCGTCTGGTCTGGACTGGCTGGCTGCCACGTTGGTGCCGGTCGCGCGCTGCTGGTTCAACTCGGACACGATTTGGTTATATCGTTTCTTTGCCTCGAAACGTTCCCTGGCTTTGTTTACTTTTGCCATAACTAACTCCTTTCTTCCATAGCCGCCATCAGCGCACGGTATTCTTCCGGTCGTTCATTGGCAAACTGATCCTTCATCTCGTCAGGCGCACTCATCCAGGCTTCCCGGACCTTTGCCTTCATCTGGGGTTCGGCGAGTTCGGTCATCACTTCCCGGATAAGTTCCTGAACTTCGGCGGTCGCCTCAAGCATCACGTCACGCAGATCGAAGTCGTCCATTGGGTCTCTCCTGTGGTCCCGGCATTGCGTCCGTCATCGGCATTTCTTCCAGTCCCGGCTGTCCGCTTTGTGGAGGCATCTCACTGTCTTGCATCATCGAGCCGTCCGGCATCTGGTGCATTCCTGACTGCGCTTCACCTGGTGGTACCGCCGTTCCTGGTGGTACTTCAGGTTGTTTCGGCTGCCCTCCCTGTCCCATGGCTGCCATGATGAACTGCTGCATGATCTCCTCGTTTTGCAGGATGTTGCCGATGATGGCTTTTCGGAACTCTTCCTTGGTCTTCTGCCGGAACATGGCATTGCTATCCGCAATCTTCAATAGGTTTGTGTTGAGCCATTCGTCTGAGACATTCGCGCCGGAGGTTTTGAGCTGCGTCACGATCTGGCTATTACGGAGGTCGTCCTGCTGTAAGTCGGGTTCAAGCGCCACTTCCAATTCGATGTTATCGGGGATCTCATCGGGCGCGATCAGGTCATTCTCGATCCCCTCGGCTTTGATGCGTTGCAGGATGTGCAGGAATGAGTCCTTGTAACACTGCTCCTGTGCTTCGATTGGGTCTATGGCCGGGAGTTTGCCGGCGTTCATCTGCATAACATAGGAGGAAAAGGTCGCGGCGTCTGATGCCCCGCCGATAGTCTGTTCCTGAATGGTTGACTGCCCGGTCTGCTGCTCCATCAAGTTCTTGAGCTGGATGACATCGCCGTCGATCACCTGCACGTTCTCCATCTTGCCTTTGGTCGTGATGATCTTCACGCCGCCGGTGTAATCCACTTTGATCTCGCTGGTGTCGTCCGGGTCGCGCAGGATTGTCGGACCGGGCAAGCCCTGGGTGTAGATGGCCGTGAAGAGATAGGTCCAGAATAGGTTCTCGCGCTTATCCCATTCGCCCTTGGCATACGCATACAGGAAGGATTGAAGCTGTTCCTCCGGCTTATGAAAGAGCGTCGAGCCGCCGGCATACCTGACAAAGATCGGGATCGAGGTCACACCTTCGTACTCTCCTGACTCACCAATGCTCAGCCACTCGCCGGCAAAGAGCGTCACACCTATGCACTCCACCAGCCGCTGGTTATAGTGGAAGAAGTCCTGCACGGTGTAGTCTGTATCGTCCTTGAACTTCGTTGGGTCACAACTCCATTCCTCCTTGATCTCATAACCCTTGAGGATGTACTCTTGCAGGTGTCCACTCAATCCATACCGTCCCCACTCCGGGTAGCTTTCCTTCGGGTTCAGTGTGTCGAATAGGAACGGCGTCCGCTTGCGGATGGTCTTGAGCTGGTTGACGATGAACTTATCCGTTGGGGAATCATAGCCTTTCCTGGCTTCGATCAGGTCATCCACACTATTGACACTCAGCACAACTGGTCCATACAGGATCGCGGCGAGGTTGGTATCGCGTTCGGTGCGCGCGCTCTTGTATTCACCACTGATCTTGAGCATGGTCTTGAGTGCTGCTTCGATCTTGTCCGACTCTTGCGCCGGCTCGCCTGTCTTATCCTTAACCTTGATGTGGATCTCGGATGTGTCGAGGATGCGCTTTAGTCCTGTGACTTTATCCCGCCCACCTGGGGAGGCTGTGATCTTCCAGTCGTTGGGGTCGACTCCGCTATCCTTCGGCTTCTCGATGTTCTTCATAAAGTAGATCTCTTCGTAGCGCGTGAAGAGCTGGTTGCGTTCGCCGTAGCTGGTCTTGATCTGCTCGCGCCGGATGCGTAGCTTCTGGATCTCTTCGGTTGATAAATCGATTGTCGTCATAATCCTCTCACTCCTGCCATCGGGTGGCGTTGCTGGTCCTTCGGTGATTGTCTCTGCTCGGCTTTCCGTTCGTTGGTCAGGCCGTAGCGGGCGGTGTCATACGCGTGGTCCTCCTGGTCGGTGTCGACATCTTCCGGGTTGGTCTTGTCAGACGCGAGGGATGACATCTGTTCGATCAGATGCGGGCATGTCTCGAATACCTGCAAGCCTGGCTCACCGTCGGGAAGATCTGCAAGCAGGTTGTGCATCTTGCGGATGCCTGAGAGCCTGTCGTTGTCGGCCTTTGTAAGTAGTATCCCCTCCGCTTTGTATTCGTCGGCGGTTGAATAAACCTTTCCTTCCATGTTCTTCCGCTGCCATAAGGCGGGGTCGGCGTAGTGTGCAAAGTATGTCTCGCTCTCTGGTGACATGTCCAGAATGCCGCGCGCCTGCTGCCGGTCGGTGAGACCAGCCTGATAATATTCCCGATAGATGTAGACCCGGCGCGTGTCGGGGTCTTTGGTCAACCAGTGATTACAGAACGGCGAACGGAACCCCCCATCAGTAGCTTTCCATTTCAGCCAGTGCGCAGGGATCTCAAACGGCCGGACGACATGTCTCTCCCGATTCCAATCAGGGAAGGCCATGCCTGCGAACGCGTCCCAGTCTCCATCTCGCCACGCCTTACCGAGGGGGCCGGTTAGACTGTCCAGCCACGCGTGATACTCCGGGTTGGTGAATGGGTTATGGATGTGGGTTACATCAAAGAAGCGCGTCAGCCTCTCAATCCCCTTGCGGAACGGCTCAATGAACATCCGCTTGAACCACAACAGACCAATGCCGTCGGCGTTGGTGCTCAGGTAGATCCTTGGTCTCCAGTTCGGCTTCGAGGTGCGCAACGACCCGCGCAGTTTATCCTTCTTGGTCTCGCTGATCTGCGTACACTCCTCAATTACGATCACGTCATACTCGATACCCAAATACTTTTCAATATCCTTCTCGTCTTTGAAGCCGCCGATCACAATCCTTGAGCTGTTCTTGAGCGAGACGCCGTCGGCAGTCGGTGTGTGGGGGGTGTAGCGAAACACGCCGCGTACAATATCATCAAGCGACTCCCTGGCTGCCTTCATGATCTTGCGCAGGAAGAGAACCTTGAGAGCATCCACCCGCAGGCAGTCGTCTAGGCACTGCGCCATGATCGCGTGGGATTTTCCCGGTCCACGTTTGCCGCCAAGTGCAATCCACTCCGGCCCACCCTGTTTGTCTGCGGCCCTGGCCGCGGCGTGGAAGGGAAGCATTCCTGCAAGCGGAACATACCCAGCCTTCGCGAAACACTCTGCCTGGTCGCGTGGACAGCCGGCGTCACGCATGGCGATCAGCATATTCTCAATTCGTTCGTCAGCCTGGATTGTTACGACCATAAATATTGTCCAATGCCTGATCTAATCCATCCACATTCAGCTTGCCTTCCAGCTGCAGGCGGTCCGGGACTTTCCCGTCGGCTCTATCCATCAACCCATTCCATAAACCAGATGTCGGCTCGAACATCAGCGCCGCATACACGCGAGCGGTCACGAGATATTTCATCTGCACATTGGGTGGGAGTAGTTTGATCTGCCTGCCGAGGTCGTTGGTTTCTCCAATGAATGCAAGCAGATCACCAGGGTACATATCACCAATGTCCTTGATGATCTTGGACCAACTCTCGCCGTCCTTTGGTCTACCCGCCGGATTGCCTGACTGGCCCTTTGGCCATGCGTTTTTCGGCGGTCTGCGCTTGCCTGTTGTTTGCCTGTTAGCAGGCTTCTTTTTCTCTGCCATCAAATATCCGTTCTATTGGCGAAAACGAGTTTGCTGTTTACCCTTGACAAAACCCTACGTTGGGTTATAATACAGTCAATCAAGGAGATAAGACGATGGATACAAACGAAATTCAAAACAAACTTGAAACACTGACACGAGAACCGAAGTGAACGTAAGGCGCAAGCTCGCGAAACCGTAAAATTCATGGGCATTTATCTCTCGCAAGGTCGCCAGATCAAAGCTGGACTGCTTCGCGATCTTGAAGCGGCACTTGAGGCGACGAAATGAACAACGAACAGATTGCAAAACAGCGTGTCGCAGATAATCCAGAACTGACCAAACACGAAGAAACGATTTTCTACGATTGGTCAAACTGGGATGAGCACATGGAATGGGTTGCAACCGCACCGATTGAAAAAATCGTTTCGTGGGCGAGAGAGATAGAGGGCTATTCCAAATCACAGGCCGCCTCCACTCTCCGCGCCATCCCCAGCGAACTCCGCTCCCAGCGCAGCCGGGATAACGGCAAAGCACCCGTCAAGCCGGGGAGTAATCCGAGGGGTAGACCCAGCACCAAGAAAAAGTAACATCATCATCCAATCACCTGTCCCGCTTCGGCGGGACTTTTGTTTCAGATAAATGATCCATTCTTTTGCTCTTCACACCTTCACCACATGTCGCTTCGGGATGAAGCCGTAACCCTCTTTGGTTACAAGAAAATAGTACACCTGCCCGCGTGGGGTTCCAGTTGATTCAATGCGTTTAGTAGTTCTTGTCTCTCGATCAAATGTCACGCACGTAAAGCGATGCACCAGATGCGGATGTGTCTCGATGGTCATGCCGCGCGCACGCGCAACGTCACCGGGTTTCAGGGTATCGAACCGGAACCAGTCCCCCACGAACTCGCCTCGTAGTTTGTTTCCACTCATGGCGAGGTACGCCTGCATCGGCCATCCAGTACCGTTGTACTGCGCGGTAGACGGAGTGGTCAGGTACTTCCACTTCTGTTCGTCCCCGCCATTTACCGCAATGATCGCCGCTTTCCAGTCAGGCTTCGCGAGATTGACGCGGAAGTCACCGCCCTTCTCTCTCATCTCTGGATAGTAACGGTTGACCGCGGGTGGGTTATCTGCCGATGACCAATCAGATTGTTGTGTCCGGCTCTTGAAGTTGAAGTCGCTGTTCTGGTCATCCCACACGACAGTCACCAGCTCCCCTTCTACTGGTGGCGTTGGCGGTTTCGGCTGCTGGTCGAGCTTGATAAAGCCGTCACCGCCAATCTTCCGCACCGCAACCCACAAGCCTGTAAAGGCAGGAGCATTGCTCGCGTCCAGCTGCATCCAGACATACTCATTCCCCTGCCACAGCTTGCCACTCACCAGTTCGCCGGGAATAAGACGAAGCCGGGTGTCAAAGCTCGCCACGCGTGAGGGGTACGATCGGACGACCATGCGGTCGAAGGCAACGACCCGCCCGGTCCATGTTTCCTTCTCGGTCGCTGGTTGTTCCATGGGAGGCGGCACCACCACCGGCGGCGGCTCGGGTGTGGGTCCAGGTGTTACCAGTCCGAGGATCCGGGCGCGCATCTCCTCGACTGTCCCGTTGTAGACATTTAGGTCCGCATCCCCATTCGTGCCGTAGTCTTCCTTCTTACCGTTGCTGCTGTGCTGCCAGAATAACCACGAGGCTGTGCGGTTCTTCGGCATGGTCGGACCGCCGTCCACGCCCTGCCCGTTGTAGTTCGCCAGCCAGAGAGGTAACTCTTCCAGCCACATGACACCCTCTGCACCATACAATCTCTTGATTGCGGGGTGGATATAGTTCTGGTAGATATCGGTGTTGGTATAGAGTACGACCAGCACCTTGGCCGGCGCGTGCTGCCGCCAGTAATCCAGGATGCGGCGCATGTCGCCGAAGAACGTGTCGCCAGCTGCGCGATCGGTGAAAGCTCCTTCGTTGTATGCCTTCTCCACGTCGAGAGCATAAATGTGGAGATCACAAAGCGTCACAGTCCGCAGAAAGAATTCCGCCTGGGCAACCCACGACACACCCGACTTCTGGTAGTGGTACGCACCCCGGACAGAGATCTGCTCAGACGCCTTGTAGTTTTCCTTGAAGGCAGAGTCGAGCATGTTATTGCCCTGGGTGGCCTTGACGACGATGAAGTCCACCGGCTTCTTTGCCTGCTCCGGGCGGAACACACCCCACCAGTGCGAGCCGTCTATCCCCTGGGCGCGGTGCTTGGGCGCAACCAGGCTGACAACAAAGTTCCTGATCTTATTGAACATGCTTACTCTCCTTCGCCGCTTCCACCTGCGCCTGGGTGATGGCTTTCATCTTGTCGCTGTCGCCATTGGAGGGATAGCGCCGGAAAGGGATCGGCAGTATTTCATGCTCCTCCAATTGCTGCCGCAGTTTTTCGGCGTAGTGTTTCCAGTCACCTTTATCTTTTATCGCCTGGGTAGTCTGCTGTTTTACCGTTGCGATCTCCACCAGCACCGGCCGCAGGACATGCAGCTCCTCATCCTGAGCCTTGATCGTTGTCAGCGCTCTTGAATATTCCTGACCCAATTTCTCCAGGGCATCCCCCATCACAGAGTCGGATTGCGCGGTGGTCAATGGCTTCTCCGCCCGGCGGGTCTGGTAATTGTTGTACATGCCCGCCAGTTGCAAAACAACAATGCCGATCAGCGTCCAGAATTCAGGTGACATTATTTTTTCTCGCCTCTCTCGGTGAGCACCTGCTCGAAGAACAGATCCACCAGCCGCGGGTCGAAGTACGTCCCTCGCCCGTGCTCGATGTAGGTGCGTGTGAATTCGTGCGTGCAGGGTCCGCGATACGAACGCTCCGCGGTCATCGCCTGATACACATCGCAGATAGTCACCACCCGCGCGGCAAGTGGTATCTCCTGCCCTTGCAGCTTGTCGGGGTAGCCGGTCCCGTCCCATTTCTCATGATGAGACCGGATGATGTCGAGAATGATTTGCTCGTACCCCGCCCGCTCGACCACAACCCACCCCAGAGCTACGTGCTTTTTCATCTCGTTCCTCTCTGCGGTGGTCAGTTTGCGCGGCGCGTTCAGGAGGTCAGCATCGATGAAGATCTTTCCGATGTCATGCAGTGCGGCGCCGGCCGCGACCAGGCCGATCTCGTTCCTCGTCATACCGCAGACCTCCGCCAGCTTCACGGCATAGCCTGCCACGCGCGGGCCGTGGTGATTGAACTGCTCGCGCATGGCCGAGATCACAGACACGATGTTTCGTACGTCGGTATGCACTAGGTGAACGGAGGGCGGTAACGGGGAAGGTCATTCGGGAGCAGGCCGCGCGACTTCGCTGAAGCACGCAACCATAGGCTATAACCGAACAATGAAAGGATGTAGGCGACGATCACCTGCGCCAGTCCGGTAGCGGTTTCGCTGCCGAGGTCGAGTCCAAGTGCCTTGAAAAGCAATTGGACCAGCCAGGCAAACACAGTAACGAGCGCGGCATGAACAACAGGGTCAAGCATGGGGATCTCCTTTTGATTGGGGACAACAAAAAAACGGGGCACCTCTTGGGGTGTCCCGTTTCTCTGCTGTCGGACGAAAATATATTTGGTTGGCGTGGTTATTCTACCATCACTAGACTTCAAGTCTCCGCTTGATGTCTGTGATCTGATGGGAAACTTCGTCGATCTGCATAATGATTTCATTGAGTTCCACTGCAAGCAAGGCCATAGGCTGCGCCTGGACTTTGGGGGTATCTGGCACAGGCGGCTTATTGCCCTCCGGCCTGATAACCCCTTGGAGACGTAGCTCTAAACCACTCCACTCATCGCGCAGGACGGCGACGGACCTGATCAACGTTTCTTTTGCGATCTGGATCTGCGGGACTTGCTGAGCTTCAGTTGTTAGAGACATTAGATTTTCCTTTCACTCTGACTTATATATTTTCGGCACAGTTGCCCGGACGTTGTCTGTGCCGTTGATGTGACGAGGCAGACCCTTGTCATTGATCACTATCGTAAGCGACTGCTCACACCCCCGGTCGATGGCCCGCTCTTTCAGTCTCATGAGTAAGTCCAGGACCTGCTGTAACTGATCTTCGCTAAGGACGGACGATAAATTTTGGAGCATGTCTGCCTTCCTTGATGATTGGCGGGCACTGTTGAACATATTTTAGATTAAGGGTGATCACCACTCTTCGCCACACGCAGTACATTTCGCCTTGCCTTCAGGCGTTCGCACATAGGGACCGACATGGTCAGTATCAGTACACAGCCTTTCAGCCGGCCCATCCACGATAAGGGGCGCACTATCCAGCGGGCATTTCAACGACACATCAAGAGCAGGACCGCACCACCGATGGCCGCACTTGCCGCACTTGTACCAAACGTATCTATACTCTTTTTGTGGAAACATATTTCTCCTCGGGTGTGTCCGCTGATTGGCGAGCACTGTTGAAAAGATTGTATAACGAGCGCGACCGGGAAGCAATGAGGGTGTAACCTTTTGCTCATTGCAAATTCGTGAACAAATCCAGTTGCACAGCGCGGGTATTGCCAGCCTTCACATATTCAAAGATCTCGCGCCAGGTGATAGTGAGGTCTGCTTTACGCTTCGTCCATCCACCATCCATCCAGGCACTGACCGGAGTAGACGCCGCACTACCGTGACACTCCACATCAATACTGCCCCAGTGCAACCCGAAGTTTCCGCACGTCTCTGCCATCGATGAATGCCGCCGCTCATCTTTGCGGCTGAATTGCTTCAAGGCAAGTGTTACATCGCCGTGACAGTCGTCGATCAACTGGCGAATAACCCTCTCCACCCAGCGATTAGCATAATGACTGAGCGTGTAATCTACCGCCCGCGTCCAGAGTTCTTCCTTGGTCACGCCTTCACCTTCTCTTCAGCACCACCAGCATTGGCGGTATCTTCCGGAACCAAGTCAACACAGTAGTGATGCAGGGGGTCAGACTTATTCAACTCACTCGCGACGCGGTCTGCATCATCGAAGCAATCGAACGGTGTTCTACCTAACCACACAGGCACCGCGCTCGCCTTGTCTATTGGTCTCCATCCTATTCGCCATTGTCTCTTCTTCATGGTTTCACCTGTTGAAGTTGCCGCATCTTCGCGGCGATCTCTTTACACTTGATCCTTGTCAGCTTCAAGCTCCGAATATCGAGGCGTACCATCATTTGCCAGTAACGCAACTCGCCGCGCATTTCCTTGATGAGTGTCTTGTTCGTTTTCATGGTGTCACCGCCATCTGTGGCGTTGCCTGATCGGATATCACATCGCCATCCGTGGCGGCGGGACGTTCTCCACACCAATGACCCATCATGCAATACTGCGATGGCAGGATTGCACTGTCGCATTCGGGGCAGAAAATCCCAAGCGCCTCCGCTCGTATGATCCTCGCCAGCGTTGGACATCCGCCATGCCTGCCAAGTGTTTCGTATTCAATCGCAAGATTGAGCAGGGCTTGCCTGTCTCGGTTGCCGAGCGCCGCGGTGTGCCGGTCGTTCATCTCGCCGAGTGTGGCGATCGCGCGCAGGATCTCCGGCTTGTTCTTCGAGCCGAGCATGGGTGTAACGTAGTCGCGGCCGTAGCCGGTGACTTTGCTTGTTGATTTTGTTAAGGTTGTCATTTTGATTTTGCTCTCCATGCTTCTGGTATTTTGCCTTGCCATAATCTGCAACCGCATGGGCGGGCGTAAGTACACCGACCGATCTGCTCAAGCGCAATCACCTGCTTTCCACAATGAATACATAGATCAGTTTTACGCGTGTTGAACGCCGCTAGTTTTTCAAGGAACTCGATAATTTCTACGTCGTCATTGTCGATCATCGCTCACCTCCATCGCATCGCACGGCTCGGTAACGCAGTCGCCGCCATAACCATGATAGATGTTCAATCAGTTTCTTCATTGGTATCTCCTTCTCTCTCAGTCTTCAAGTGTTGTGGAATGTGTTTCGTAATCCCACACCCATCTTTTACCGCCGTTTTTTACAAACAAGTAAGTCTGCCCGTTGCTATCCTTGGTGGCGTTGTAGAGAGAGTGCCCCTCCTGATAGTAGAGGGAGATGTAATGTCTCTCTCTTTCACACAGTAACTCCTTGGCACATTTCTCAATCACATCCGCCGTAAACACATCGGCTCCCATTTTTTGGAAATCTTCCAGTAAGCCAGTGTTGCCATGCTTCCCTGTTACCAGCTGACTAACATGACCCGCCCACCTATATGGAATATTGGTTGATTGCCCTATGTAAATCCTTCCGTTCTCGGTGTTGGTAATTTTATATATTCCACATATCGGTAATAGATCTGATAATTTCATTACTGCCTCCGAATCAAAAAGCCGCCTACCTGTTGTTTCCACGCGCTTGTCACAGTCACGGGAGACGCATACAGATAGACGGCTCTTTGGGTAGAAACACAAAGCGCCTCCGAACGTGACTGTGACAAAGTTATTGTAGCACATTGGCGTGTCACTTTCAACCACCTGTAACCTTTTTCTTTTTCCTATAAGCATACTGTCCAGACCGCGTTTCGTTACTCAATATTCTGGCTTGGTTTTGGATATACCTAAAGAGCCTCAATGTCTCCGGCGTCCTCTCCCACCAGCGCGGCATAATGGCATAGGGAGAACGGACAGTAAGCAGTCTGAGCTTCCTCAAGATGGTTTCGTCCTTCGGAATCCATTCGCCCCGGCTCTTTGCAATGCGGTTGAGCGTGACGTGATTGACGCCGTATTTCTCCGAAAGATCGCGCCAGGTTGCGCCAGAGCGATTCTCTCTGAGAAGCTCTCTGGCAAACTTTTTCGCCTTAGACGATGAAACACTCATGGTTACTCTCCATCAATATCCTTGGTGCTGTAACGAGCCGTTACATAAACGCTGTTCCAGTAGTCGCGAACCGCATTTCGCCGGTGGGCCGCGGTGGGTGGCGGTGGGTGGGGTACGTACCCTAGTTTTCACCCCTCCGACTCGGAGGGGGAGGGGGGTGCTGCCTGCTCACGCGAGTACCAACCATCGGCGATCTCCTCGCCTTCCTCCGTCAGTACACACTCATTCCCTTTGATGGTCACCAATCGCTGCTTCACCAGCTCGGCATAGAACGCGTCCCACTCACCCTCCGAGAAACCGTTGACATTCTTGGGTGTCCACTGCCGGCGGGAGATACCCTTCCCTTCGCGTGTCGAGGTCTTGACTGTGGTAAAGAAACGCTGGAGCTGCTGGTCGCTCACCGAGAAGGTGTGCTGCATTTGTTCCACGTGTTGGTTCTCTTTTACGTGGTTCACGGTGATGGTCACGCGCTGCGGAGGCTCGCCGATAAATTTATCGTTGTCGAGATCCACGCCCAGCCACTCTTCAAGGCGAGAGACGTTCAGCCAGTTCTTGTGTAGCCAGATCCATGTGGCGCCCGAGACAAGTAGCCACGTGAAGAACGTCCACCCAATGACGTCGTCAGCGTCAAACTTGAAAAGCATGAAGCTAACCAACGCGGCTATGAATGTGCCGGTGATGATCGCCTGCATGATCGGCAAGCCAACCCCAGCTATCCACGAAAACAAAAAGGATTTGTCTGAATAGGATGGCGGTTGTGGCGGCTGCACCTGCGGAGTGGTTTGAGAAAATTTATTCATGGTATGCGTCCTTCTGTTGGGTAATCATATACTTGACACACGCGACGTCACTCGTACATGGCGTAATCGGCTTCATCATTTGCTGCGTCTTCCGGGTCTTCGTTGTCTGGATTATCTGCTGCATCCGCGCTCTCATGAGCATCCTGCCGTATGTACCCACGCGCTACAAGCTGCTTCTCGTATCGCTCCCGCCAAGCCATGTCTGCTGTGATTTTCTCGCGGATGACTTTCGCGAGATGTCTACCCATCATTGCAGATGTGCGGTCAATAAAGCCAGGATAACGCTCAATCACATCATCCCGTTCGCCTTGTGTTGTGTCAGGAAAAACATCCTGCGGATATGCCCTTTCGATTTCGTCGAGAATTTCAAGGATATTCATCGCTCACCTTCTTTGTGTGTCAAGTGTGTTGTTGCCTTCGGTTGCTTTGTCACTCTGTCAAAATATTCACGCACATCGGAAAACTTCGCTTCGATGATCGGCGGGTTCTGCGCCAGCGCGGTAGATGGTGCGGTGTCTTTATGTGACCTGCGTGTCTCTTTCGCAACGATGCCGACGTGTCGATTTGCAATGGCTCCGGCGATTGCTTGCGGGTCGCCAGGATGAGACTCATCGGTTGCAACGGTCGCGCCGGTCGTGATGTCTGTGATCATGTTTGTCTCCGCATCCACCAACGCGGGGAACTGTCGGCCGTCATCCAGGTAGACAAGGCGTGATCTGATTTCGGCAGATTGAGCAATGGCATTGGCAATTCCGGCGGCCGCTGTTTGGTACGCGGCGACTGTCGACTTCGTTCCCTCGAAGATGGCGTACACCATACCAGCGGTCAGGAAAAGGAAGCTCCAGCGGATCATAGTTATCCAGCCGTCACGTACATCCTGCTCAACTGCTTCGCGGCGGGCCTGCTCCAAACGCTCCTGTTCCATCTGGACCGCGTGCAGGTCCGCAGCTTGCTGCCTCTGCTGTTCCTGCGTGAGTGCGTATTGCTCTGCTCTCATCTCGGTTTCGTTGGCCTTCGCCTGCGCTTCGATCTGATCCGCCGCCCACGGATCTTGTGAGCACGCCGTCAGGATGATCAGTAGAAATAAAATCAATATCGCTTTTGTCATAGCTCCAAGCTCCTTTCAGTTACAATACGCCTGCTCGTTCTCAGCGGAAGTTCCAAGCTCGCCGTTGAGGACGAGTATTTAAGTGTTAGCTCGCCTTCTTTTTTGGCGGTGTCTTTGTGTGGTCGCTATCCGCTGGACACTGACGAGGCTTATCGTTCTTTTCAGCTTGCTTGTATTTATCGATGTTCGACTGGTACTTATCCACATTCGATTTATAGGGCGGCTTTTCATAATCTTTTGGCATGGTATGTTGCCTTTTTATTTGTCCTCGCGTTGCTCGTCTTTGATGTTGCCAATGATGACGCCCAGGTCAACACCATCATCTTTTCTGGTAGGAACAATCCACAGCAGAAATAAAAGCATGAGAATAAAAGCGAGGGGAATAAGAAACTTGATCATGTTATTTCTCCGTGAGCAGTGTGACCAGGACGATCACGACAAATAGAATTGCGTAGGCGTTGCGGATCAATCTAGCTGCCATTATGTTTCTCGTTGCTTTCTCGGATCACGCGACCCCAATCCGTTTTTCCGTTCTTTATTGGATGGCCCGTCGCGCCGTCCCTCACCGGAGGGATAGGCTTGGCGAATGGAGACCAGCCGCGCCGCCCGCTGCCTGGCTTCCAGTTGTTCCAGTTGGTATTGGTCTGTTCGTTCTTCGTGTTCTTCATGTCGTGCCTCCGTACACACAAGTAGTATTTGCCGACCGCGTGTTTGCCTGAGTGCTTCCGGGTCGATCAAGCCGACACTTTCCACGATGCGCTGCTTCCTGCCGCGGATGGAGACAAGCGTCGTCGGGTCGCAGTCAGGGTCGAAGCCGCAATGCGGGCAGGCGGTCATCTCAGTACCTATACCCGTCCGGCATGGACTCGCGTCCGTCCGGTCCATTGAGATACACCACCGGCCCCAGGCGGCGGTCGTTCAAGCGGCTCTTGAGATAGCCATCCAGTTCCTTGTCGCTGCCGTTCGAGGCGACTACAGTCAGGGCATCTTCCCGGATGGCGCGCGTGTAGCGCTGGTCCAGCAGTTGAAAGATCCGTTCCTGTGCCCATTCTGTTGAGTTCGCTTTATCTAGCTCGTCCAGGAACAGAACGTCCCGCTTGATCCACCAGTCCATGCGGCGGAGTAGCTCTGTGGTCTTGTGCTCCCGCTCGTCGAATGCCAGGCGGATGTCATCCAGGACCATCGACATGTTTGCATACGCCGCGCTCTTGCCATCCCGTAAAGCCGTCGCGGTTAGAATCTTGCCAGTCAGGGTCTTGGCCTGACCCCAGCTCCCCCACAGGAAGACCATGCCGAACCCCTTTTTGTAAGCATCCTTCACTGCATCGCGTGCCTTCACGCCGTCTGATATACCTGTCTTGATCGCCGACCAGCTGAGGTCCGCTTCGTCCTCTTCCAGTCCCATGCGGGCATAGTCCAGCTTGAAGGCTTGGCACTCGCGCTCTGCCAGTCTGGTCATCTGCTCAACCTTCAAGCGCTCGTACTCTTCGTCGCTGATGGGTTGATATAAGCCACTGCCCTGAAGCTTGGCGCGCAGGTGTTCCGCTGATTTCGCTAAGGTTGTTTGGTTCACTTGGTACCTCCAAAGGCTTCCTGTGCCTGGCGCCGCAACTCGGCGCGTTGTTCTTCCGTCAGTTGGACCGGCTCGAATGGAGTGGCTTTGGCTTTGCCGTTGCTGCGGTGCCCATTGGCGCGGGCGGGTTTCTTCGCGGACTCCTGATTGCCTTGGGACTTCCAGCGCTTCAGGATGGCTTCGATGTACCTCCAGCTTCGGGCGTTACTCTTCACTGCCTCGGCAATGGCGTCCCGGATGTACTTCTCTGGGACATCCTTTTCCCAGTCCTCGATGGCGTCTGCGATTAGTGGAGTTAGTAGGCCGATCTCCTGGGTGTAGAGCATGAAGAGGTTCTGTGTTTTGGGGTCACCCTCCTCCTCCTCATGAATATCGGTAAGATCACTATCGTTAAGCGTGAGGTTTCCCGCTTGCGGTTTTACCGCTTGCGGTAAATTAGTAGGCGGCAAAGTAACCGGTATCTCGTGGACTTCCAGGACATACTGTTTGAAGCGCCCGCTCTCGTCGCGTTCTTCTCTTCTGGTGATATGGCCTGCTTTACTTAGTTCCTTCAAGGCGGCGCGCACAGCAAAGACGCCGTCAGGAGATCGCTTCACCAGATCACCGAGTCTTACAATCCAGTTCTCTGGGCGGCTTATGAGATAAGTCAACACGCCCTTCGCCCTCCATGACAGAGTTGAATTTTCAATGGGTCGGCGGTCGATCATCACGAAGGGGTTGTCTTTGTTCTTCTCAACCTTGAAGATCGTCTTGCCGCGCGTGGTGTAGTCTGCTCGTTGCTCAGTCATGATTGCATTGCTCCTGTCGAATGTGTTGGTGGCTGCCCGAGGACAAGAAGGTTGTTCTCGAATAAGGCAATAAACTCACGTCGAACCATTGCGAGACTGTCGAAGTAATCCATCGTGACGGGCAGTAGCCCGGCTCGTACTCCGTAGTACGCCGCCACATATGGACGGAACCATTGAGAGTGCTCGAACATCCAGTCACGCTCCATAATGACCTTGCCTTGAATTGACAGGTGGCAACGTTGGCAAAGTGGCGGGATGTTCCACCACGCACAATTCGCAGGGTTGAGATCGAGATGGTGAACCGTCAGGGTGTATCCGTTCTCCGGGTCGTGCGGCTTACCGCAACGAACGCAACACCACCCAGCGGCATCCTTCACTGCCTTGGCGATCTCTTTCCAGTCGTCGGGATATTTGCCTGTGGATTTTCGTTTCATCGTGTTCTCCTTCCAGCTGGGGCGTGGCCTTCCGCACGTCCCAGCCTTTGGTATAGGGAATTGGTTAGGGTTGCGGTTCCAGGCTGCGGACCTTTAGAACAACCTGAGCGGCTTCGCGCTGTGCGGCGTCCGGCGAACTGGCAATGATCCTGTTCAGTTGATCGTCAGTCAACTCACCTATGAACTTCTCCTTGCCCTGCTTGGTGAGTATGATCATCTGCCTGGCTTCTTCGTAGGACATCTCGACCGGCTGGACATCCGGCTCCGGGGGGTAGCCGTCTGCGTCAGGCGCGTTCTGCGTTGGGGCATCCTTCACTTCCGCCTCGATGTATTCCGGCAAGGCGAGGCGCTCGATCATCTCGATAGCTTGCCTGCCCCACGCGCCGCCAGCGGTCAGATGCACCGGCCACGAATCGCCCTTGGATAACTTGCCGTTCATGTTCTTGGTGACACTCTCTTTGCGCCTGCCGAGAACAAACGGAATGCCTGTGATGGAGTTGCCATAGGAGGAAGCCATCGCCGCATACATGGCGATCTCGGAAGAGATGCTTCGGATGTCGCGCGGGCTTAGTGGTTGAAACACAAAGTAGCCAACAGCCAGATGTGCCACTTCAGGGATAACAACCTGCAAGCGCCCAACAGGTTCGAGAAGGACAGGTTCGTCTTTTGAGTTGCGATAGATCGGCGCGCTCAGGTCGATGGGTTTCTCGAAGAACCTGCGGCCTTCCTCGCCAACCGGGGAGCCGTTGCGGACCAGGACTTCAGACGTATCCGGGTCGCGGTAGAAAATCCAGTAAGCGCCGCTTTCGTTGGTGCCTGCCTTGGCAATCATGCCGCCCTGCTTGAAGCATTCGTAGTTCGCGTCCCATACTTCGTTTATCGAAGCGTCCGCAAACCTAACATTCAACTCCTGCGGCTTTTCTCCGTAAGCGGCGCGGAAGGCGGCTTCGATTTCGCCTGCTAGTTTTCCGGGCGAAAAGATCATGCGGAAGTAGTCGAGGTCCACAGGTACCTCCTTCTCGTAGGTTGTCCCGTCTTGTTTCTTGAAGGTCTTGAGTTGCTTCTCGCCCTTCTTGATCATCCCGAGTTTCATGAATGCTTTGGGGGCATCGGTAAGGCCTGAAATTGGACTCATATAAATCTCCTTTAGAACCCCAGTTCCCTGAGGTTCTGCTCTTTGCTTTGTCTTGGTGGTATCAACTCTCCCCATAGATCGGGGAGGCTGCGGATTACAGAATTGAATTTCGATAACGACCGCTGCATTTCCATGCTGACCGTTGTCCGCGTCACGCGTCCGCACTTCGTTACGTTGCCGTGTTCAGGGCAGACCACCAACACGCGCCAGTGAGATTTCCCAAACAGGATCGTCAGTTCACCTGCGCACACGCCGCACACAAATTCACGGATCACGCGCGGCGCTTCGGTCTGGTCAAAAGAATCGTCTTCGGAAGTGATCACGACTTCAAACATGGTTCACCTATAGAGTGGCGAGTTGTGCAACGATCGTCCGCTGCTCCAGCTTGAGCCGGTCATGCTGCTGGAAGTCCAGCCCACACTTCTTGATCTCTTTGCGGGTTTCGTCCAGACGCACCAGCAGATCTGTTCTCGCTTTGGCGCGCTCCTGGGCTTGCTTGCTCAGGTCCTCTTTCCAGTTGCGTCGGCGGTTTATCATGACCGTCTCTGTTGTGACTGCCAGTAATCCAGCGCGGCTTTGTACAGATTGCTTCGGTGCGGGTCAAGGGTTGGATCGGCTGCCCGTTGTTGCAGTTCAGAGGGAGAGAGAGACATCGTCCGTTGGTTGATCGTGTTAAAAATAATCACCTTTGTTTGCAGGAAGTCCAATCCGAATTTGTACGGGAAGGTCTGACTGGTCTGGGTGGTGTCGTTGAGGGCGGTCATGATTGCGCCTCGTTGTATGGGTTGGTTTGGGCTTCGGCTCTTACTGCATCGTAGGTGTCTACGTGTCCGCATGGGTTCTTCCAGCAATGCACGGTCATGCGGCGCGAGCCGTCATAAGATAATCCCTCGAAGAGTTCACCGCGTGGACCTCCACAGATGGGGCATTCCCATTTGAGAATGACGGTCCGCTTATAGTGGCCTTCGTGCGTTGCCGTGGCCGGGATTGTCACGGTTTTGAGAACTAATCGAGCGTGCAATTGCTGATAGTTCTTGGGGTTGATGGGTTGGGAGTTGTTCATGATTGTGCTTTCAATAAAACTTGCTTTGCATACTTGCCGAAGTCAAAGAAAAATCCACACTTACCAGCGACGTGCGCGGCGGCATGTTCTTTTTCAGTGGCGGCAGGGCGACCGCAGGGGCAAGTTTTCGTTTTTGGTAGGGTAGTGGTTTGATCGTGGGTGGTCATGATTGCACAGCTATTTCTTTTGCACCCTCGGAGCAAATCACTTCGAAGATTGGTACAGTCTTTTCACCGATCTTGTTGAGCACACAGGTTGTTCCTTTGTGATCTGTACGAAATCCAAATTGAAACCACGTGCGATCTGTACGATCTTCTTCATGCGTTTCGTACTCCAAAAAATGACCGGCTGTTTTTGATGTATCCCACACGAATTGATTTTCTCGCAGGAGTTTATATTCCGGGAATTGCTCGGTCATGAAAGCGCGCACCTGTGCAATTAATTCAAAGTTGAATGGCAAGGTAAATTCAAATCCCTGACTCCAGTACGTTATCCATGTCCCATCAGGGAAGCATTGGGAAATCAAACCACAAGGTACGCGCTCAAGTTTTTCGAGCATCTTCATGCGCTGATCTATTTCCCATTGGATACTTTTTTTAAGTTGTTCCTTTTGTTTTTTCATCGCTTGGTCCTTTCGTCTGTTACAATTGGCAATGTCCCTAATTTATGGGGCACATCGCTTGATCAAAGAGTCGCCGCCTATCGGTGGCTCTTTGCATTTACGGGTGGGTGAGTGTTACTTCCGTTTGATTGGAAACTAACAAGGGAAGGGCGGCGGCTTGCGTGATCTCGTTCCAGCAAGCTTCACACACGTGAAACTGGTGGGAGCCTGTGCCGGTCAAGAATAGATTGCGAATGCCTGGGTCCTGTGGCTTGAGGCAGATGTCGCAGGTAGCCTTACGAACTGTGAACGCTTTCTGCGCGGGCTGAATTAGTGTGATACGGTCGCTGTAGAACTTCACATTCGAGATCCTGCGTTCTTCGCGCCAGTTACTCATCTCGACCAGCAGATCCCTATAGGCTGCGTTAGTGGGGGATGTCGTCATTTGATCACCCCCTTCTTTCGCATTGCGGATAAGAAACCCTTGACCTGCTTGCGGTTATCGTACTCATTTAGAATCAGAAGGCGGACAAGTTGAGCGCGGCTACTTCCGTATTCAGTAACCATTTCATCAAGCTTGTCCGCTAGTTCTTTTTCCATCAGGGTGTTGACCCAAACCTTGTTATCTTCTGTAGCCATCGCTTTGCCTTTCGCTTTTGCTTGGTTGTATTTAGCAGTTGCTAAGTACAGTTCTTATACTACAGTAGACTAGGTTTGTCAAGAGCTAAAAAGGATTACGCCCATGCTAATCAAAGGGAGTGCATAATATTGCCAATGAATAATTTCAGTCAATGGCTGATAGATGAGATGAAGCGGGCAGACATCCGATCACAGTCGGAGCTTGCCCGCCGCGCCGATGTAAGCGACGCGGCGATCAGTGATGTGCTGTCTGGTCGGCGCAACTTAGGACTTGACCTAGCCAAAGCAATTGCGAAAGCCCTGGGGGTTCATTCGGTAGATGTGTTATATGCGGCGGGGTTGATAGAAAAACCAAAAGAAGCAACTCAAGACAAGTGGGTGCGTCGTGTTGAACGCAAGCTCGAATCCATCACAAATGAAAGGGACAGGGAAATTGTCGAAAAGACCATCGACTTACTCTCCCCCGATAAGAAAGCCCCGGCAGGAAAGCGCGCGAAGAGTGAAAGCACGTAAACCATATCACCCCAATTATTGGAAAATCTACAAGATGAGCATCGGCCAGTTGATTGCGCTAGACGCTGCACTTAGTTTGCTTGCACTGAAAAACCAGGTTGTTGAGAGTTTATATCGCGCTGGTCGGCGCGCAGTGTTCGAGGCTCATTGGGTGGGGAGATGAATTACATCAGCCTGTTCTTTGAGATCCAAAGGGAATTCGGTATTCCTCCAGAGAAGGCACAGGAGGCATTGAAGATTTGCGAGGGGGATTATCGAACAGCTTGCGAGATGTTACTAGACACCCATAAACCACGTGTTCTACAACCAATCCCGCCGCCCGTTATCACACCAAGGAGGGACACTTTTTGGGATAAGGTTGTTATGGCGATTGTCTACGTTCTGGCTTTCATCTTTTTTGCTTTTGTCGCTTATGTACTTATCGTCAACTGGCTTTATGTCACATGAGATTTTCAATTCTCACAGCCGTCTCTACAGCAAGTCAAGCAACCGAAGATAAAGCATCCCTCTCTGAACAGGAAACTAAATGTCGCGCGGTCGGCACGTCGCGCGGGTGGGTGGAGTCTTCGGGTCCGTACGTGATCCCGGGGAAAAGCCGTACACGCTTCGTCAATCTCCGAGATGCAGAGGCAGAGATTCCCGCGCTTCGCACTATGTTGGAGGACGGCAAACATGGGCGCTATGATGTCCTTATGTTGTTCGATTACAATCGTTTGAGGGACCTAATAGACCCGGTCGCGAAGACATTAGGGGCGTATGGCATTCAGTTGTTCTCCGTCAACCAACCCGTAGACCCTATTCCTCCTCAAGAGTTCAGCCCCTACGCTTCCGACACTGAGCCGATGGTTCGGGGTATCAATCAGATCATATCGAGATGGACGATCTCTGATTTGCGGCGGAAGTATTACTTCGGCGTTTCCGCTCGCGTCCGCTCCGGGCTGCCTTCCATTCGCATTCCGTACGGATACTCGAAGCCGCCGGGCAGGGAGCAGGACACAAAGGCGGTTCCTATCCAGGTCCCCTCTCACGCGCGCGTGGTCATAGAGATCAAAGAGATGTTCCTGAATGGCACCTCGTACTACGGCATTCGAGACTGTCTCAACGAGCGCGGCACACCTACGCCCGAAGGCGCCAAAGGCTGGTCTCACTCCACTGTGAAGAAGATCCTGCGCAATCCGTTCTATGCAGGGAAGGTATTCTTCCAGCGCTACCGAACGAAGCGAGATCCCAACTCGGCCAGCAAAGCGCGGGTGGTTTTGAATGCCGATCACCTCATCGAGGACGGCGCGCACGTTGGGCTGTACAGTTGGGATGATTACCAATCCATCCTGGCGGAGTTTAAACGGCGCGAGGGTTTCCCGCACAATAACCGCTATCCGTTCTCTGGGCTGCTGGTCTGCTCTGTGTGTGGCGCGAGATTATGCCACGATCATGGGTCCTGGAGATGCAAACTCAAGGGCACCAAGAAGGACCACATCGGCTTGCGTGTAGAAGAGGCACTGGCGCTTGTGCCGCGTGCGTTGCAGAGAGCTTTGCGTGATGTCAGTCCGGCAGATCCGTCACCGTCATCCACGGCGGTGCTTCAGGGAGAAGACACAACCACCCTCGAACGTCAGAGACGCCGCGTCCAGCAGGCGTATGAGTCGGAGGTCTACAGTCTCGAAGAGGCAGAGGCGAAGATCAAAGCCATTGACATACAGATCCGTGACCTGAAAGATGGGGAGGCGGTCCGGCTTCGGAAACAAAAAGAGCGTGAACAGTTTATGCTCACGCTTGATCAGGCCAGGGAGATACTTGAGTTTCTGCCGCGGTGGTGTGCAGAGCAGGACCCGAAGACGGTCAACTACTTTCTATTGCGGCTGTGCCGATCGGTCACCGTCACGCCCGACGGTGTGATCACGGTGCAGTTGAGGGATTAAAACTATTTATCCCTACAGGTTAGTTTGACGATAAACTTTCCTTTCACGAAATCGGCGAAGTCAACTCGATAACTCAGCCCGTTTATCTGCACACTCTCACCACTCTTTGGGAGCTTACTGATTGTATGCGAGACCGCCCCCTTCTCTTCGGCGGCTTTGACTTTGGCAACAAGATCATCGAGATTGCCGAAGTCAACGGAAACTAACTGCTTGATGTTTCCTAATTCGTCTTGGCTTTGCATCGGAGACCTTTCTACTTTTCTTCCAATTTCGCACGGACAAAGCAGTCTTTTGCCTCGAGCAGTTTACGCATCCCGGCGGATTTCTCTGGTCCGTCCGGCAGGGTTTCTTCCATCAATCGCGCAAGTTCCGCAATCGGCTTCGATACCCCTTGTAGTTTTTCAGGCAGGTGTTCGTAAGAGAACCATTGAATAGTCGTGCTCGGCATTGGATTTTTCCTTTCTTGTACTAGGTTTTGGTTATTATAACGAATTTCAAAGCCCAGTTGGTAGACTACGTTCCTGAATTCGCAAACTAAAGCAAAGTTCTCCAGGTCCTTACCGCCGCGCGTGGTGGTGCTTACCGGTAGACATCGACGTATTCGGCGGTGTGAGATCTACTTCACCTTCGTCCACGCCTTCACTTTGCCATTCTCGGCGGGCGCGACCTTCTCCACCGGCATCGCCTCGATCTTCCGCGCCAGGGCATTCAACTTTTCCAGTGTCCTGCCTATGGTTTCCCGCGTCCCCTGCAACTGCACCGCGTTCAACACATCCAAAAGCATTTTCTTTTCTTCCTGAGTGAGCATGCTATCTCCTTGTTACGCTGGTCTAAATTCCAGTGCCATGCCGCCAATTGTGCCACTTGCGCCTGTTGCGTTGTTTTGCAGGTTCACACGGATGGCATCCCCTGCGACCACGGTAAAACTATGTGTGAGGTCTGAGTAGCCACCTGCGCCCGATCCTGCCGGGATGGTAATGGTCAGCGCGGTTGCTGATCCACCCTTCATCACGGTAGCAACCAAGGAGCCGCTGGCTGGCTGCGCTGACCCAATGGTGATGTAGAAGTTTTTGAACACGCCCGGCTTTGGGATTGTTGCGTTTCGGCTGGCGGTCAATAGCCCGCTCATAAACGGGTGCAGAAAGTACGTAGTGCTCGCCGGGATCGCCACGGCATCACCGTTTGCGCCCATGATCTGCCCCAAGGGTTCGCCGTTCACTGAGATGGCGCCCGTGCTGTTCATCGCTCCTGTCACTTTGAGTTTGTAGCTACCATCCGCCGCGCCACCGATGCCAATGGCATCCAGACCTGCATCGACGTAGAACAGACTGCCGTCCGTGGCGCCCTCGACGGAAAAATCAATGTCCTTGTTCCGCTCGTTGAAGTAGACGCGCGCCGATCCTGTCCCGCTCGATGGCAGGGTGTCGATAAAATGGTCATAGCCGAAAGAGGTGCGCCCGCCTGCGCTGCCTGGGAGGATCTCAAAGAGAGTCGAATTATCTACAACACCCTCAATCCATTTGATGTAAGGCTTTTCATCGGCCGTTGTTGTGACGATTAGTTTAATTGCTTTGCCCGCGATGTCGTTTAGTAGACCCAGCGCGTCGTCTGCGTCCGAGAACAAATATAGGTTGCCGACATTCCCGGCCGTGTCTTTGAAACCAAAAACAGCCTCTTGATTTTTCGCCCATATTCCATATTGATCAATGGTTATATCCCCCCCGCCAGCCTTGATCGTTCCGTCTGTGTCCATGTAGACGTTGACAGTTGTCCCGAACCGGAACTGCAACTGACCCTCGGAGGCGTCATATTTCGCATTGGATTTTCCTAGTGAGTTATCCCCGATCAGTAAGTCTCCTTCTTGCATGGCTTCGCTGTTGTAGTCCTGGTCATTCGCGAAGACCGCAAAGGTCATCCCTTCCGGCGCCTCGATGTTCGAGCCGATCAATACGTCCCCGTCCGGCTCGATGGTGCTTTTCTTGATACCGCCCTCATACACACGTACACCCAGGCCCGGCCCCACCTGCACGCCGCTCGCGTTGATCCGGCCGAGAGACCCTTGCATCCCGACCTTCTCGGTCAACTCTTTGGTCGCGGCTTTCAACTGCTCCGCGGCGTCTTCCTGGTTGGCTTGCAGCCGGGTTTGAGCAGTGGTCTCCGCCGCGTCCAGGTCGTTCCAGCCAGTCTTCGGGTTACGTCTCACGGAACATCCTTTCCAGTGCTGCGTTCACGGTCTCATGGGTCATCATATCGTCAGCCCAGAGAAACCGCATCGGGATCTTGGCGATATCGCGCATGGCATCCTCGATCTTGATCTGACGCAGGCGGTCGTCCTGACCCAGTTCCCCGTAATGCCAGTGCCCGCCGTTCAGTTCCAGCATGGTCGCGAGCGGCACGGTGTAGACCAGGAAATCGATGTTATAAAAATCCTCCGCGCCGGGGAAGACCAGGTATTGAAACTTGTAGCCCAGGTCCTTCCGGTCCAGCCATAACGAGACCCAGTATTCCTGCTGGCTGTCGGGGGTAATGCCTTGCACCAGACCAACCGGCTCCGGGGCTGCTGCCTGCCGGGGTGGGTTGGAGTTTGGTACGTCGATCCTTCGAGCGCGGCGGGTTTTGAATTTGAAAGTCATTGTGGTTCCGTGGCCGTCAGGGTCCCGCTCTGCTTTTCCTGCTGTTCGTTGGTTACATTCGCGACGGGTCCGATCGGAGTTGGGTCTAGGAAGACCGTCTTGTTATCGAAGGTCTCAGAGATGGAGTGCATGGTCAGCGCCGTTTTATTGGCGGACCAGGTGTCCAGCTGAGCGATGAGGGTCTCGGCGCGGTTGTAATTCTCTACCATCCCCAGCAGGTCGCGCCCGTCGTCCTGGTACACAAAGGTCATTGAGTAGGCATAACGCGTGTCGGGCTGTTCGGTCGTGGAGAGAAAGATGCTCGTAATGCGCGGCGTCTCGGTGTTGGAGTTCGTTTGCATCCTGAAGCGGACCTTGATCCGCTTGCCGGTCACGTTCAGGCTGATGGTCTGCACCGGACCCGAAGTGAACGGCGTGGCAACCGGCGTCCAGGTCTCGGTCTCATCCAGTCGGTAATCCCACTCAACACAGCGCGCGGCGCTCACGTTCTCCAGCCCAAGCTTCACTGACGAAAATATACGCTGTTGATCGTCACCAATCCAGGCCGGTTCCAGCACTCCCTCATGGGTAAAGCGGTAGGTGGGATCAGTCAGCTCGTTGACCGTGTTGCCCGGCATGGGGAGGTAGGCCGTGTCCTCGCCCTCACTAAACCACAGCCGATCTGCCATATCGCCGGGGATGATCTGCAAAAAGATGGACCGCAGGCGTTTCCCCGCGGCGTCACAGCGATAATCCTCATGCCAGCCGCCACCCTTGCGCGTCATGATGGATGAATAGCCACCATCGCCTGCATCGTAGTTTGCCAGAAAGCGGTCCGGGTAGCCGAGCATCGAAGTGATGTACCCCTGACGACCTTCGGGCAGTCCCTCCTCTTTGTTTGGGCCGACGTCGTCGAGGTTTGAGCGATAGTATTCCTCCAACCCTTGCAGAAACGAGAAATACAAGTAGACATCATGGACGAGATGACCCACGCCGTTGTGGATATTCTCGACCTGGGTATATTCCCGCAGGGGCACGGGCTGGTAGGTCCCATTCTCGATATAGCCCACAGAGCCTGACCTAAATATCCAGGGCGTCTCCGGGTCTCCGTACAGTTCCAGTCCGGTGATGCGTTCCATGTCATTGCCGAGTGAGATCTCTGAGCCATCCGGCACGGTCTCGATCCCATCCACCAGGAAAGTAAGAGCGGTTGCAAAGGTTTTCAGAAAGCCGATGGACTGCAACCCGCCCAGCCCGTCCATGTGTGTGATCGGCAATTCGACAAGCGTCCATTGGCTCGGCTCGATGGCCGGCAGGTCGATGTCCTGAATGGTGGTGGATGCGTCGGTCGCGGTGGAGAGCCGTACTTTGATCATACCTGCATTCAACAAGTAACCCGAGTACGCCCACAACCTGAGCTTCTTCTGGAAGAGGAGCGAGATGGCGGCTGAAAACGTCCGGTACGCGAATAGGTTGGCGGCCCCCGCGCCAATAGTGGAGACGATTGAGCCACTGCCGGTCACATAGATGGATGTGCTAATCGAGCCGGTAGTTCCTGCGCCGAAAGTCCAGCCGGTGGTCACCTCGCAGGCGTCGATCAGCCACGGAAACTTCAAGCGCGCCTGCCACGACTGTGCCTTTGTGATCGCGACTGACGGCCGGTTTGAGTTGTCGTAGTCATTGGCCTTCATCAGCATCATCCCCTTGGTCTGGTCGCGGTAGGCCATCAGCAATTTGGCAAAGTTATCCTCTTCCGCAAAGAGACGCGCCCAGGCACCTGCGACAGTGCGGCGTTCCTGCATCCGTCTCATCTTCACCCCGTCACCCTGCGCGAAGTACACCACGTCCCCTGTGTCTGCAACCGATGTCGGCAGGCGGGTCAGTCCATGGCCGGTGATCTCTGTCCAGACCTCCGTGCCGAGGATGACATAGGTTGTTAGCGTAGTTACGTGAGCGGCGGCAAAAGCATTTGTTACCACTGCGTTGGCAGTGTTGGAGAGGATGGTCTGATACGGCTGGCTCCACTCCGAGTTCGGGCCATCGATGATCAGGAGTAGTTTTCCGGTCAGGGAATTCACGGTCCAGTTCTGGGTCGTGTCCTGCATGGATGTCCTGCTCTGCGTCCCTGTGGCAACCCCGCGGTAGCCATTCATATACAGCTTCGGCGCGGCGGTACCGGCCGGACGGGTGAGCTTGTAGAGCTGCGACTTATACCGAAAGGGCACCACCCCGACAATGTCTGCATCGTCCACCAACCGGAAGAATAAATCGTAGGTTGGGTTTGTCCAGCTGCCATCTGTCCCATCCGGGGAGGCTTTGGTCTTTGCGTTTGTGCGCGCCGCGTCGGTCCCCACCTCCCAATGGTTGCTTGCATCGTCAGTGCTTGCGCCTGATATATCCACCCAGTAGACATTGGCGGCTGTCACAGCCTGCACACTGGTGAATGTGAACTCGTAGAGCATCGAAACTGTATCAGTAATGTCTGAGGTTGTGACCTGGACCAGCTTCGCTTGGGTACCCGGAAAGCCGGCGTTGTCTTCCTTCAGACGTACGCTTAGCACACCAGGCGTCCCGCGTCTGCGTACCCATAAATAGATGCGTGCCCGGTTGCCGGTGGCGGAGATCGTGACGTTGTAGGAGGCAAAGCGGTTTGCTCCGGTGAGTGACTGCCATGTCAGCCCCGCGGCGGCCGAGGGCATGAACTGTTCGGTTTGCCGGTGGCCGGTGGTGTAGGTCTCCAGCCCGCCCAGGGTGATCTGCCCGGGCCTGCGTGTGTTCAGTCGCTTGCTGTCGGCAAAGCGCGAGCGGTCGTCGGTCGCAAGTTTCAGCCCGCGCCCCCCAGACCAGTCGTTTTGTGTGAAGGGGACGTACTGGCTGTTTTGTTTAGGCCGTCTCTGGATGGCGTTGCCGTTCGGGGATAACACAAGACCGTAACGCGTCCCGCTGCCGTCCGCCGGCTCCAGGGTGATATGGTGTGCATAAGTCTTGCTGGTTGGGTCAACAGCCGGAACAGAGGTCATGGTATAATCTCGCTGGTGGCAGGATGGATGCTCGAAGAAATGCTTGTCATGCTAACTGTCGGATATATAGTAGCGACAAGCGCCGACAGCAGAGTTAAGTCCTGCCGCAACACAACACCCATTAGGGTGTTGTTGTTTTTATTATTCACGCTGTCCTCACTCTCACGCGCTGGCTGTGTCTATTCGGCTTGATATGCTTCTTCGCTTCTTCAATCGCTTCGTTCAACCACTCAGGAATCTCTGTATTCCCTGCCTTCCCAAACCGTTTGTACGCGAGCCGCATCGCCTGGCGCGCGGCGAGATAGACCAGATACTCTTCGTCGATCTGGTCATTGAGCGCGTCGGTGTCCACAGATAGTTCTGTGTGAAACTTCTTATACTCAATGCGAATGATTGTGTCAGTGTCGAGGTGCGGCTCGCGGTACTTCTCAAAGACCAGGTACCCGTCTATTTCATCACAGTGATTATTGATCACCTTCGACTCGTCGGCATCCCCCAGGTGCTCGACGATCTCGATCTTCTGGACGTGCGCCACACCCGCGGGCAGGGCATAGACAAGCTTATCGTCCACAACTGCGGTCGCCTCGTTCCAGTCAACGATCTTCCCGATCTCCCGGAGCGCCAGGTTGACAGCCTGCCTGAGATCCGCGTAGGTCGCGAAGTCGGCGCTTGCTGCCTCCCATGTCACGCCTGAGGCGATGGCTGCGGGAAAGGTAGCAAAGGTCAGGGTATCCGTCGAGTCCACGAAGTCTGTGATAGCTCGGGTCTTTCCGATCTGTGCACCCGAGGTAATCCAAATCGTCCCGCCGTTGAAGTGATCATTGGGATACCCGGCCAGCCCGGTCGTGTCGATCAGGGTGGTGGCTGTGCCCAGAGATGTCGCCGCGCCGGACGCGAGACGCGTGATAAGCTTTGCAGTCTGACGGGTAAGGTCGGCTAAAGTAGTCATGGTTTAGCCTCCTATGAACTTCTCATAGATGGGAAGATAACCCTCGTTGAGCTTCTTTTGTTTGTTCAGGTCTTGCAGGGTAGTGACGATCAGGGCAGTGGCCTGCGGTCCGACATCGATTTCCTTCTCAAGTTCCTTTTCCCACCCGACGCGGTTCCCTTCTTCGGAGTGTACGCCGCATGCTTTGATCTCCTCTTCCGATAATCCCAACGCCATGCGCAGGTCGTGCACAATGCGGATCGTCAGGATGTCTCCCTCGCCGGGTAGGATGGATTGAAGCGCAAGCCGTTCGCCGATTCCAAGTTTCATGTCGTCTCCATAAGAAGGGGAGGGCGCAACCCTGCGCCCTCCTGTTAGTGTTTGGTTGTTACTATGGCACGTCTACGACCACGTAGCCTGTTTCTCCGCCCACTTTCACCTTGACCAGTCTGGTTTTTGTGAAGGTGTAATCGGAGGTTACTGGATCACTGACCATGTTTCCGTCTGCGCTGTTGTCAATCTCAAAGAGATTAGTAATGTTGTTGCCGGCGTAGACAAAGAAGACGTTATCGAAGACAGTTGAGCCGTTGTTGGTGAGATACACCAGTTCCGACTTGCCGGCTGAGATGGTCTGGGTCAGGTGGGAATCGACCCACAAACCCGAGATATGAGAAACCTCTGTAAAGGTACCGCCAGCTTCCAACAAGGCGTAGTGTCCGGCCACGAAAATGCCAGACCCGTTGAGTGTCCCGTTGTTACACGCCTGAGAGTATCCACCGATCAGCGACCCGCCGGTCATGGTGTAGGTGGATTTCAGCCTGCCGATGAAGCCGCCGCCGCGGATGCCGGCCTGTGATGTGGCTGTCGACGGCTTGGCGTCCACTGTACACTCGATCCCGTAGTGCGTCCCACTCACAGCACTAGGCTCGTCCTTGACTTCGATACCGAATCCGCCGATGCTTGGACGGGTGTGAAATTTGATAGAGCCGGCCTTGACACGAAACAGTGCGGCGCCGAGGTCAAACAGCATACTAGCGCCGCTAGTCTCGAAGGTATACGTCCCGTTAATAAGGGTGAGGTAGTTCATAACCCCCTCCTTTTAGGAGTGTCTCGAGGTCGAGACGTACACCACCACCGCGCCGAAGTTCGGCGCGCCGTTGTCGGTCTGGTTTAGGATGACAGACAGGTCGGTAAGCGATGGGTGATCGCAGAAGAGCGGCACGACGTAATGACCCGCGGCTGTGATCTGCGGGATGGTCGTCTGTTGGAGGGTGTTATTCGAGACGTCCTCGAAGTCGGCGGTCACATCCAGCACGTCACCCGCGGAAACCGCGGGAATGATCAGATGCAGGTAGAGCGGCGTCACCATCGGGGTGAGATCCATGTCTGTCAGGGTTTCGTCACCTGTGTAGTCGCCGACGGATGCGGCCCGTAATACTAGATTGGTATCCATGGTCTATCTCCTTATGCGGCGGTCCAACCCCAGGCAACGGCTGCCGGGCGGGGGCTGACAATATAAATACCGATGGAGCCGTCGACTACGGTCCGGTAATTGACGCGGTCTTCGAGCAGGCCAACATCTTCGGCGGTCGGCATTTGCATCGCCCAGCCTGCAACGTATGGCTCGCCGAAGCGGGCACAGTACATCGAAGACTCGCTGCCGCCGGTCAGAGCGGTGTTGTTGGTTTCCGCATCGCCGAGGATCTGGGTGGATTGGTCGACCTTGTAGCCCGCTTGAACAATCTTCGCCCCGCCCGGTCCGTAGGTCAGGAGCTTGCGTCCGAGGTACTCTTCGCTGAACAACTGGTTCGCTTTGCGCAAAGCCGCGACAAAGCGGAAATACATCGTGCGGCCCATGAAGAGCGTCTTCTGATTCGCTTCGCCGTCCACGCGGTCGATCAAGTCATCGACCTTGTCGAACATATCAAACCACCAGCTCGTCACACTGGTGTCCGGCGAGATGTCGAGCGCGGCGTCGAATTTCTGACCCGCGGCCAGGTCGTTATGGATGCGGTACCAGAGTCCGACAATCGCGTCCTCGTCGCCGGTGGGGGTGTTGTTGAAGAATGCGTCATTGAAGGCAAAGGCAGAGCCTCGCATGATCGCTTCGCTCTGCTGCGACCGGACGTCGACCAGGCTGCGAGCCTGCACATATTCCTTCGGCACGTCGATCTTTGCGCCGAGGAAGTGCAGCCGTTCACGCCATGGGTCGGGGGTGACTTTCAAATCAGCGAACGATTCGCCGATCTTGCGCCAGGGTACGATGGGAAGGGAATTGAAGCGGATACCTTCCTGTGTCAGTTGGGCGTCCGTCTTGAAGGAAAGCATGTCCATGATCAGGGATGCTTCCCGCCAGGTCTTGATCACTGCACGCGTCAGGGGTGGCGCGGTCAGTTCATAGTCTGCGAGTGTGTATGCCATTGCTGGCCTCCATAGTTAGGGTATGGCGGTCAGGTTACTTTTTCTCGTAGGCAGTGCTCCATGCGTCATGAGCATTGCCTGCCTGTTGAACCTGTCCGCTTGATTGAGGTCCACCGCCGACCACGCGGGCGGCGGCGTGAGAGTTGAGGTTCTGGAGGCGTGTTGCCTTTGTGGTTGCGGCTTTATCTGCCGCGCGCAGGATCTTCACCAACCCTCTCGGGTCGTTCCATGACGCGTCGACCACCTTTTGCAAGTCTGCAAATTCGGGATCGGCTTTCGTCACGGATGTTCCTACTTCCTCAAAGACATTCTTGATTTCGGCATTCATAAACTGGATGGCTTCGTCGGCATTGGGGACAGGAGAAGGCGGCTGAGTGGTCGGCGGTTCTTCCGCGGGGGAAGTGTACGCCTCAGTCACGATCTTCTGTTTCGCCTGTGCGACCTGCTCGTCGGTAAGTCCAAGCGTTCCTTTGGTCTGCTCGAGCGCTGCGAACTTATCCTGTATCAGTTTCTGAATGCGGTTTTCACTCTTTGCCGTCTGAGACTGTGCGATCCGTGCGGCTCGCTGGTCGGCTATCTTTTCAATAGCCGTGATCTGCTCAGGGGTAAGAAGCGGTGTTTCCGTCGGCGGTTCTTTCGGAGGATCTACCTGCGGGGTAATCGTCTCCTGAACCTGTGCGCTGGACGGAGTGACCAACTCCGGGGGCGCTGCTTGGGAAATATCGTCTGGCATTGTGAATCCTCCATACTGGTTGGACAGATAACAAAAAAAGGGCTGGCTCCAAGAGCCAACCCGCGGTTTTGCCGATCTGTCGGTTGAGTAACTACTGTTTATTTTAGCACACGTCTAGAAATTCGTCCTTGCAAATCTACCGTAATACTTCCTTGCCGCTTCGTCGTACGCGCGGGCGGCGTCGATAGGGTCTTCGAAGTAGCCAATTTTTAAACGTTTCCCTTGAACAGATATTTGTGCTCTAAACTTCTTGTCTCGCTTATCCCACACCACGCCCTTGTACCCGATGGTGTTATTTTTGTGCTTGCCTTGATTAGCCATGTTCTGGCTCTGTGTGGCAACTCGCAAGTTATCATCCTGGTTATTCAGTCCGTCGCCATCGCGGTGATCCACCAATATCTTCGGGTCAGTCACGCCCATGACAAACCGATGAAGGAACATGTTGTCACTACCGCGTCGAACATACCAGCGATCTTTTATCCACACGGCGCGCCAGGTGTGTTGGATTGCTTGATTGTATTTTCCGTCACTTATCTTTGCAATCATTCCGTGTTTCAGAGGTATCTCTTTCATGATATCCTCCAAACAAAATGCCGACTACCAGCCATCCTAGTTTCTTGTCACAGTTGCTAGGGCGTGTGCTGATAATCGGCAGTTTGTTAAGATGAATAAATACAAAACGCCCAAAGGCAACTGTGACAATCTAGATTATATCACAAGGGAAAGCGCCGCCTATTCAGGAGTATACTTGTCCCATTGACGGCGAACCACTACCTGAACCCAGCCGATCCTATAGATTGCCAGTGACCGCCATCAAACATTGCGCGCGCATTGTCGCAAGTAGACCTTCCCCTGGGAACTTTGAGAAGAGACCGGGGGAAGGTCTGTCTTTTTTCTACTTCCAGATCGTTGAGATAATTCGATTACCGATTGCCCAGCCTGCACCGGCAATCAAAGCCACGACGAAAACAGTGATGAGAAACATTGGTTCTAGGGACATGCTGATCTCCTTTCCTGTTGGATTTGTAGGTACTGTTACTGCTTCGTAACAGGCGCTCCCTGCTTGCAATCCTGCCGAGTTGACCCGTGGCATGGGTAAACTGCATCCACGGCCGTATGACCGTGTAGTCGTATTCAGGAATGCCGAGGAGTGCAGATAGATGATCCATTTTATTTATGGCAACCACGTTATAGGGGTGTACCCCACGCGCCATGCATTACCAGCAGAAACGCCCGTATAAAACAAATCAAATCCCGTCGCGGTTCTGCCGATGGTTGCTACATAAATTTGGCTTGCCGACCATGCCGGATTTGTGCCAACAAATATCGAGACAGGCATCTCGTCAAACGCTAAACCATCATCGGACACGGCCAATGTGATGGTTTTTGCAATGACCGCGTAAAACTTTCCATCGGCATAAATCACATTGGTATGATTGATTACCGACGCGCTGGCGGGTCTGGTGCAATCTACTGCCGCCGACCATGCGCCCGTGATAGTAGAGCATGAGCGGCGGGTCATTTTGTAGGGACTTGCGACGGTCAAATCCGCACAGTATATGTAATAGGTTGAGCCAGCTTTTATTAGGGACGGACTCAGAGTGTCAAGCACAGCGCCCTCCAACAGCATTACCGGCGTACTCCACGCTATCCCGTTGGTGCTGTGCGTTTCCCATATCCTGCCATACTGGGGAGAACCAGAATCCTTGTAGGTTCGGAAGGTGCAGTAAAGTGTCCCGCTCTCGTAATATAAATTCGGGTCACTGTTGGCGGTTGCACCGTCAGTCGGGAATGGGACAATCGGGTTTGTCAATCCATCAGGCACAACCCATGTCGCTTTATCCGCGCTGGCTAATATCGAGGGGTTTTCGTATGCAGCATTATTAGCTGGCAGCGGTGTCATCGCCATCCAATAGCGATAACCATTCCAGGTTTCTACAAAATCAATCACAGACGGATGGACAACCTCTCCTGACTCGTCATAAGTTGGGGTGGTTAGAGGATCGGCGGCATACTCAGCCGCCGCGCTGAACAAATAAGACGGGATTGTTGCGTCGCTTGTTTTGCCCGATGCGGTGTTGAGCTTGGCAGCATCAACAGACGCCAATGTTGCAGGCCATGCCGTGAGATTTGTCACGGTTGCCCCGCCTGAAACTTTAACTCCTGTTGCTGCATAATTAACCGACGCGTTGGTTATGCTGCGTTTTGTGGAGTTTGCCGTCCTCAGAGTAACGTACCTACCCAAAAAATATACTTGTATGAGATAGGTGTTTGCTGTGTTCCAGGTCTGCGCCGCACCGCCCGCACCACCCTGTTCAGTTTCCACTCCACCAACAACCGAATATAAATATATCTTGGAGTTAGCTTGGTCACACCTGATGAGCCAACGGTTATTATCGTCGGTATATCGAAAAGACAGCTCGAAAACTTCACTACTCGCGGGCTGCCAACTCACCTCGACATAGCCATTTGCTGATCCCGTAGCGGTCTGCGGGTTGGTGGGGGATGCAACATTCACAAGCGCGATAGCTTTGTCAGTCGCAAGATTTCCGGCAATGTCAACTGCACTCAGATTATCAAGCGTGCCTGTCTCGTTATAATTGGACAATCCGATATATTCATCGTATACACCACCCTCCCCGGCGTAGAGCAAACACCAGTTTGTAAAGCGATTGCCCTTGACAAACACCATCCCCCCCGCCGCGCGCATAGCGAGAGCCGCTGTAAATGGCAAACCCTTGGGGATTGGGATCGTTGTGTCGTAACCTTTCAAATCCATCACAGCCAAAAAATTCAGTGAATTTACACTTAAGCAAGCTCCCATGTTGGCATATGCGGATGTATTCAGGTTTTGATTTTTTAGCCAACCAAAGTCAAAATATTTATTCAGGATAACTGAAAAATTGAAATCTCCGAATAGCGTCCTACCTGCTGTCCGTGTTATCGCGGTGGAGTAAAATCCCTGATCGCCGTTGGCGGGGGTTGTTTGCGCGGTGATTGCCAATTCTCCGCCCGTTGTGGCTAGCTCGCCGTCAGTTTGCACGAGGGTCAGAGTACCAGTGTCTGACGTGTGCGGGGATGCCATCGGCGCGGCTTCTGCTGCCGTGAATTGATCGAGGAATAACGGAACAATCACGGAAGCAGGCGAACCATAGACAGATGACACATTTCCAGCAGTGTCTTTCACCCAGGGGTATAACGTTTTGGTTCCAACGGTTTCCACTACATAAGTCGTTTGTGCTTCTGCTGCCCAGCCCGCCGCGTCCGGTTCAGGTTGTGTTGACGATTCGGTAATCAAGAACGATACACCCTCTTCAGAAGCCGTGAAGGCGGTGATTGCAATCGTTAGCCCGCTTGGGGTTGTGGCCGCAAACGCCGCCACGGTCGGCGCGGTGGTATCGCTCGGCCCCTGATTTCCAAGACCCAACTTATAGTTGAAGTTATTGAATAACATCATTCATACCAGACGTAGCAGATCGCTCCCGTCCCGGCGGGTTTGCAAAACATTGCCGTCGAGAAGGACAATCCGCCGAGGGATGATAGATCAACTCCCGTTGATGTACCAGCTTTGCAGTTCAACCCAAGCAACACTGTTCCCGTATCGGTTGCGGCGTTCTTGAATTCAACCTGTGAATCCTCCGAACCGCCGAACAGGACCGCGCCCATTAGCCTCCGTGCACCAGTGTCGCCGACCTTCGCTGCTGCGGAGGCTGGTACGATTGCCGTGGAATATGCGGGCGCGCTGGGTGCGGTTGTGACAGGAACGGGTGTGCCGTTCGCGACCCCTTCTATTACTGCTGCGATTGGGTTAGTGAGTGTCATTGTCAATCTCCTTTTTTTATTGTTGTCCTTGATAAAGCATTGCCGGCACGACCTGACTATTCAGCCACGTATTGAGATCGTCGTAAGGCCGGCCTTCGATGATCCACTGCTGTTCCAGTGCCTTGTATGCACCTGTCGATAGTTTCTTCCCGGTGTAGGCGTAGGCTTCCACGTAGTCAGTCAGTCCCGGCGGCCATGCGGAAGTATCAATTTCCTTGAAAACCTGCCCGCGGAATATCGGCTCCAACTCAGGAAAGCCCTTGTACCATTGATCCTTGAAGTCCCAGTATTCTTTCAGTTCGGGGTTCTTCAGCAGATAGCTTGACCGCTGGCTCTTGGGCAGGGCGAAGTATCCCTGTTCCAACTCGTAGTAATTGCCGTGGTTCTTCGTTCGCTGGCTAAAGAATTCATCTGTGACGCGGGTCACGTCTTCGCTGTACAGGTCCAGATTCGGCGGCTGTGTAACTTCCAACGGCTGCGCATTGACCGCCTGCGGGACTTTCTGGTTCAACTGCTGCGCCCACTGGATCAAGGTCTCTGTGTCGATGCTTTCATAACTGCGCGTCTCTTTGTCCAGAAATGCCTGCTGGAATAACTCGCCCATCTCGGAACGGGCCTGCTTCTGGTTGGTTGTGCCGAGTTCCATGTACCCATTCCAAATCTGACCGATCATGAAAGACTTCATAAGCTCATCGTCGCCCTTGCCTTTGGCGAGGTACGCTTCATACTCCGGGTGCTCGTCGAAGAATGTATTGACGGCCCCCGTGTCGCCTGCATCGTACTTCTTCCAGGCTTCATTCCATTCCTGCTTCAGTCCTCGGTACTCCAACTCTCCCGCCGGTAGAAGACCTGACCCAAACAGGGACGGAAGCGCGGCTTGTGCAAACGCCTGCGGTCCTTCGTGCAATCCTGCATAGAGCGCGCCTGCTGTCGGCACGCGCAGAGCCAGTTCCATCCGTACCCGTTCGCCTGCGTTCTCCCATACTTCCCCCTGCTTTTCGATCATCGCGAGTTGCGCTTCTTCGGAGGAGATCAGTCCTTCGGCGACCATGTTGGCAACCTGCCGCTTCTGGTAATACTCGCCATATTCTCCCATTGTCGGCAGTCCGGCCTTCTTACGTGCCCACTCCTCCGGCTTCCCCAGGAGACCAAGTACATCGCCGATGGGTTCTGCCCAGGTGCCCTGCGTAACGGTGTCGAGTGCCCGCGCTGTGTTGGTGAGCGGCAGGGTAGACGGCTGTCTGCCCTTTCCTGTAGCTAAGTAATAAGGGGCGGTGAGATACCATGCAGGACCTAGCATGGTAGAGAAGAAGTCGAGCGGGCTAGCCGCCTCTGCTTCTCGCCTGATTTGTGCTTCGGCAAAAGCCCGCTCCCATGCCGACCCTTCCCGATTCATTGCCTGTTGAATGTCGGCGTCTGACACGCTGCCATCTGCCGACCATTCCTGAAGGATGCGTTCGGCTTCGAGTTCCTGCTGGGTCGTTTCTTGTTCTTTGCGCTGGAAGTAATTCACGATCCCAGCCGGGA
>Ga0184615_10000157_pt1 | contig 41648 bp, 65 predicted proteins | sample PLM4_65_coex_FD_133134 | JGI IMG/M metagenome (GOLD analysis project Ga0184615, IMG submission 133134) | Groundwater sediment microbial communities from an aquifer in East River, Colorado, USA - PLM4_65_coex | ecosystem: Environmental > Terrestrial > Soil > Riparian zone | place: USA: East...
CGAGGTACGCGAGGTTGACGGCGACGACCGCGATCCCGGCGAAGAACGACCATGGCGCCCCGACGGCCGGGTAGAACGCGAGGTTCCAGAATCCCCACGCCGTGAAGAAGCCGAGCGTGAGCGGGTCGAACCCCGCGAGTTTCTTATCTCGGAGCAACCTTCGGAGGGAGAGCAGGATCGCGAGCGCCCCGCCTACTTCGAAGAGAGCGTTCACCGCGTCGGGCGTCACCTATTCGACCTCGTTCTTCTCGACGAACCACGCGGCGACTCGGAGGGAGTCGAGCGACTCGTCGGCCCCGACGTCCGCGAGGTCGTCCTCGAGGATCGTCGAGAAGGGAATCCAGCCTTTCCACCCGCCGCTCGTCTCCACGAGCGCCGCCTTGCCCGTGACCCGGACCACGTTCACCGGGCCCACGTCCTCGACGGCCTCGGGGTCGGCGAACCCCCGACGGTCCCTCACGACGAGAGCGACGCCACGAGCGCCGGGACGGCTTCGACCTTGAAGACCTCGGCGAAGTTGTACGCGACCGAGGACTCCTCGCTCGACTCCGGCATGATTACGAGGACCTCTCCGGTGAGGGAGAACGTCGCGCGCCGATGGGCGAAGACCTCCCGCTCCCCGTCCACGTTCCGGTGACGAAAGGTCACGATCACCTCGGAGAAGATGGTCGGGCGCTGGCCCTCGGGTCGGCCGCCCCCGGCGGCGCGGGCCGCCTCTCGGGCGGCGCGGTTGGCGAATCGGTTCGCGCTGGAACTCACGAGGGGGTCTCCTTCTTCTCGAAGAGGGCCACGAGCCGGGCCGCGGCCCCGGGTAGGGGACGGTCGTCGACGAGGTTTCCGGTCTCCTTCGCGTCGACGAGGATCGCGAGGCACGCCAGCGCGTGGGCGAGGTGAGGCTTCCCGCTATCCGCGGCGAGTTCCTCTCCGTCGAACCACGCGAGGAGGTGGCGCAGGGCGGCCGCGTGGTAGATCGAGGCCTTCACCTTCTTGGATCGCCAGTTGAAGGGCCCGTATTTGCGCGCTCCGTCTTGCATCGCGAGCGCGAGGTAGATCACGGCCGTCGGCGGAACGAGGTCGAGTTGGACCTTTCGGATCCCGAGAAGGTCCTTCAGGTTCGTTCCTTCGTCGGGGCCCGCGCGCTCGGAGTCGTCGTCTCGGGGCGGGGTCGCGTTTCGGTCGTTCACGAGGTGGTCTCCGTGGTGAGGGGGTGAGGTCGGCGGACCTCCGCGCCCCCGGAAGGGGGCGGAGGCGCGGGGCTGGCGATCCGCCGACCTCGGGGCCTACTCGAGGGGGCGGCGCCGCCGCGGGGCCTCGTCTTCGTCGTCGTCCCGAGACCGGGAGGACCGGCGGGGACGCTCGTCCTCCTCTTCCTCCTCGTCGCGACCGCGCGACCGGCGCGGGGCGGGCTCCTCCTCTTCCTCCTCGTCGCGCGGACGGCGGGCGGAACGGCGGGGAGCTTCCTCCTGCTCTTCCTCCTCGTCGCGCCGGCTGGCGCGGGAGCGCCGGGGCCGGTCGTCCTCCTCCTCTTCCTCCTCGTCGCGACCGCGCGAGCGCCGGCGGGGCCGATCCTCGTCCTCCCCCGCGTCGTCGTCCATGTACTCCGCGAAGTCGCTCGCCGCGTCGGCCTTGCCCGAGAACGCGTCGTCGTCCTTCACCTTGAGCACGTTGTCGACTTGGATCGAGACGCCGCGCTTCTTGCCGAACTCCCACGCGTACGGCTTGATCCGCGCCCGGTACCACGCGCCCGAGTAGACCTCGCCGCGTTCGATGAGGACGTTCCCGTTCTTATCCACGACGCCCGGCTTTTCGTTCGACTGAAGCCGAGCGAAGTCCATCCCGCGGAACTCCTCGAGGTCGAGTTCCTTCCCGCTCCGAATCGGCGAATGGAAGTTCGACGGGATCGTCCCGAACTTCTTCTTCGCCGCCTTGTCGATGGCGCGCTCGAGCTTCTCCCAGAACGGATCGGTCCGCGGGAGGACGAGCGTCACCGTGTACTTCGGGTCGCCGTCGCCGAACGACCGGGGCTTGAGCAGGTTCACGAACGAGCCCCGGAACTCCGGGGTCGTGAGACGGAGGTCCTCTCCGTCGCTTCCGCCGCGCTTCTTCGCCATCGGATCAGTCTCCCTTTTTTTGGGTCGCGTCCGCGACCTCGACCGCGTGGAAGAATTCCTCGAGGTCGTCCTTCATCTCCCGGGCCGCGAAGAGGATCTTCCTCTCCCGGTCCGCCATCGCGCGCTCGACCGAGGAGAGTCGGGCTCGCTCCACCCGATCCGCGGCGACGCGTTCGAAAAACTCTTGGGTCGTTCCGTCCTTCACGGCGGCCGTGTACTCGTCTACCACGTCCTCGAGCGCGCGGCCGTGCTCGCTCATGCCGTCCCGGCGCTCGCGGTTCGACGCGGCGAGGACTCGTTCGGCCTCCTCGTGCCGAACTTGCGCGTCGCTTCGATAGTCGAAAACGTCTTCTACTCCGCCCACGTTGAACCTCCTCGCCTCGAGAGCCTTCCGTTCCCGGTAGGCTTTCACTCGGGAGTCTCCTCTCGCGTGATGAACTCCGCGAAGTCGCGCCGAGCGAGGTCGCCCTTGTCGATAGCGGGCCGCGAGTCGTCTTCGGGGACGACCGTCGGGGAGCCGGGCTTCCCGTGCTCCCAATGCTGCTCGAGCGTCTTCTTGTGCTCGGCGAGTTCTTCCTTCTTGAACTTCATCTTCAGGAGTTCGTCGGCCTTCGCGGGGGACACGACCGGCGCCTCGCCGTAAAGGTCCGTCTCCTCGAATCCGAGCTTCGCGAGGAAGTCCAGCGCGCGGCGCTTGCCCTCGGCCGTCCAATCTCGGTTTCCCTTTCGACCCTCGACCACCTTGAAGCCGTCCGGCGGTTCGCCGGCGATCCCCATATTCCGCGTATGGTCCTCGACCGCCTTGATCCACTTCTTCAGAAACGGAACGAGGCGCAGGCGATCGCCCCACGTCGGCTCGTCCGAGACGACGGGCGCGGGCCCGATGAACTCGGAGAAGGCGTCGCGCGCGGCCGCCTGCCGGAACCTCTCGTACTCCGGGCAAATCGCGACGGCCGGACACCATCGGCAATTTTCCTCGGTCGCGTTGAACTCGACTCGCCCGTCCACGACGGCCCCGACCGCGGCGATCGCCTCGTCCGCGCGCTCGAGCAAGTTCGCGACCGTGGTCTCCCAACGCGTGGGGGTCGCGTCCCCCATAGCGGGTTGAACGATCGTCAATCGGACGCGCTTGAACTCGTGGCCGAGCAGGCGGCGGAGCTTCTTCAGCACGCCCGCGGCGTAAATGATCTCCTGCGGGTTCTCTCGAACCTCGACGAACCCCGAGCCGCTCTTGTAGTCGACGACCTCGAGGAGGTCCTCCTCGAAGTCGAGGATCACGGAGTCGGCGGTCCCCCCGCAGAGCCCGGGCACGAGTTCGGAGACGAACTCGAAGAGCTTCTTCCCCTTGCGGCCGCGGACGTACTCGACGTACGCCTCGACCGAGCGGCGGTCCGGGGGCGTGAGCGAGTCCGGCGCGGCCGGGGAACCGCTCCGAAGCATCTTCTCGGCCACGCCGTGGAGCATGGTCCCGTGGTCGGCGGCCGGCTTCGCGCGCTCGCGCAGGGAAGAGACGTCGACGACGGTCGACGCCGAGCATCCCCCGAGCCACCACGTCCCAGACTTCGACGGCGCGAAAAACGCGTGACCGTCGGCGCCTCTTCCCTTCTTCTCGTTCGCCACCCTTCACCTCTCGCGCCGGGCGGCGGGGAGCCCCCGAACACGTCGGAACCCCGCCGCCCTTTCTGGCGCTTCTCCTTCGGCTAGTCTTCGTCGCTTCCGAGTTCCGCGCGGAGGGCGGCGATCGCGGCGTCGTAGTCCTGCGCCTTGAGTTCGCTCACCATCGTCGCGCCGCCGAACTTGGAGAGGACCTTCTCGACGATCTTCTCGCCTTCGTCGCCCTCGAACTCCTCGAGGACCTCGAGGACGGCGCTCCGAACCTTGTCGACCTCGGTCTTCTTCCCGGCCTTCGGCTTGGCGCCGTCCTTCTTGCGCGGGGCCGGCGCGGGCTCGGGCTCGGGCTCGTCGCCGCCGGCCGGCTCGCGATCTCGGCGCCGCGGGGCGGGCTCCTCTTCCTCCTCGTCGCGCTGGCGGCGGGCGGAGCGCCGCGGGGCGGGCTCCTCTTCCTCCTCGTCGCGCTCGCGGGAGACGATTCGGCCGCGCGGCGCCGGCTCCTCTTCCTCCTCGTCGCGATCGCGGCGCCGACGCGGGGCGGGCTCTTCCTCCTGCCCCTCTCCGTACTCCACGGCCTCCGCGAGTTCCTTCACCTTGTCCGCGAGTTCGTCGAGGAGGTCGGTCGCCTCCCCGAACAACGTCGAGACCTTGCTCCGCTTCGCCATCTTCGCTTCGTCCTTTCTATCGCTCGGCCGCGGTCTGGCGGCGTCGCTTTGTGGTGTTCGTCTCGGCCGGGAGGCCCCAAACCCCCCGAAGGTCCGCGCGACACCCCGAGCAATAATCGTCGCGGCCGTCGGGGGAGTTGGGGTTCTCGCGAAAGTCCGAGAGGGGGCGGCGACGGAGGTCGCGCGCGCACAACTTCTCGGACGCCTTCTTCGCCATCTAATCCTCTCGGGGCCTTGGGTAGGGGCCTGAAACGGGGGTCACCCTAGCACGCGCGAGAACGGTTGCAAAGCCTTTTTTTGGGGTAGGTCGAACCTCGATCCGGGGAGGATCCGATCGACGACTCGGAGCTTGTCGAGCGCGCGCCGGACCATATGCTCGTCGATGGATCGGTGAACCGTGAGAACGTCGACCGTCACGTTCCCGCGCGTGCCGATCCTATGGCATCGGTCAGCTCCCTGCTCGAGGGTGGAGGGAACCCACGAGGCCTCGGCGAAGACGACGTGGCTCGCGGCCGTCAAGTTGAGCCCGACCCCGCCGGCCACAATTTGGGAGGAGAACACGCGGGGGCCGCCCGGCTTCTGGAAGGCGTCCACGGACGCTTGGCGACGCTTCGGAGACTGCCCCCCGAGCAGCGTCGCGACCCCGTAGTCCTCGAGCGCGGTCGCCATCCCGAGGACCGTCTCCCGGTGATGCCCGAAGACGACCACCTTCTCGGCGCCCTCGAGGACGTTCCGAACGTGCTCGATCGCGAGGGGAAGTTTCCGGCGGCCGTGCTCCGCGAGAACGGCGGAGAGCGCCTCGAAGGCGACGGCCTCGTCCATGTACTCGAGGTCGCGCGCGGAGAACTCCTTCTCGCGGCGGTCGACCGGGAGGTCCAGCGCGAGGACCCTCCACGTCTTCTCTGGTAGCTCGGGCATGACTTCCCGCTTCGTGAACCGGATCGCGAGCGGTTCCACGAGCCGGCGAAGCTCCTCGAGGTTGCTCGCTCCCGACACGTTGAAGCGTCCGTAATCGTCGTGATGGCCGTTCGCGTAGCGGAGCGCGAACTCCGAGTACGAGAGGTCGGTCGCCTCGAGCGCGTAGAGGAGAGTCCACAATTCGATGGGCCGGTTCGGGACGAGCGTCCCGGAAATGGCGATCGCCCGGCGAGCCCGGCGCAGAAGCCCGCACGCGTGAAGCGAGCGGCGCGCCTCGTGGTTCTTCAGGAAGTGAGCCTCGTCGGCGATCACGGTCTCAAAGTCGCCGGCCCGGATCGCGTCCAGCTCGCGCGCCGCGTAGGAGACCACCCGGAACCACGGGTTCGCGCCCGGGCGCCAAAGGTCGACCTCGCGGCGCCAGTTGAGGAGAAGCGAGGCCGGCGCCAGCACGAGGGCCGGGAGGTCGGCCGCCTCGATCGCGGACCGGGTCTTCCCGAGGCCGGGTTGGGAGGCGACGATCGAGCGCCGACGCGCCCTACAAAACGCCGTCGTCTCGCGCTGGAAGGCGAACGCCGGCGGCGGGGCGCTCACGATCGGCGGGCGAGTTCGAGGTAGAACCCGACGAAGTTGATCTTCACCACTCCGCGCCGAAGTAGCTCCCCCATGTCGAGCGCCGCGCGCGGGGGAGACTTCCTCGAGACCGCCCGGACCGGGGGGAACCCGTTCTTCGCGAGCCACGCCTCGAGGCGCGTCGCGTCTCGCCTGCCCTCCGAGCCGGGCCGAACGAACTTCGCGGCGACGAGGACCTCGTACCCCTCCTCGAAGAGGCCCGACACGAGTTCGACCGCCCCGGCCGAGGCCTTCCCTTGCATGTCCCATCGCTTCCCGCGTCGGAACTCGGCGTCCACGATCCCCTCGAGTTGGACGAGGGCGAGGGGGCGACCGTTCGCTCGCTTCGTGGTTTTCCGGGGCACGGCGCGCGGATCCTAGCACGCGGAGCCCGGCTCGTGTTAGGATTCGCGCCGCGTATGCCCGGCCAAGGCGAACCCACGAGCCCGAGCCTTCTCCGCGAGGTGTCCCGCTTCGACCCCGCGGCGGTCACCCTCTACCGAGACGCTCGCGACGCGCGAGCCGGCGGCGAGGTGGTGGAGTTCCACGACTTCGACGACCTCGCCCTTTTCTTCGGGAAGACCCCGAAGTCCAGAACGGACAAGACGGCCGCGCCGTTCTTCACTCGAGCCCGGGTCGAGGGGCCGCGCGTCAAGAAGAACCTCGTCGCGCCGTTGTTTTTGACCCTCGACGTCGACAAGAGCAAGACCCCGCTCGCCGACTGCTCGCGGCGCCTCGACCTCCTCGGGATAGCTCACGTCGGGCACACGACTTGGAGTCACGGGAAAATCTCCGGCCGCCACTCGTACCGGATCTTCGTTCCCCTCGTGGCCGAAAACTGGCGAGACCTCGAGGACGCCACGCGCCAACTCTTCGACCTCGCGGGCGTGGAGCCGACGCCCGAGTCGTGGAAGAGCCCGGGCTTCTTCGTCCCCGCCGTTCACCCGGCGCGGTCGCGAGACTATCGCTTCGTCCGCTCGAAGACGAAGCGGACGACGTGGCGCCCGGTCTCCACGATGGCGCCGCCGAGCGAGAAGGAATCGGACCCCCGCGCCCGGAAGAAACTCCGCCCGGAGGACGCGGCCGACCTTCGCGCCGCGCTCGAGCGCGTCGACAACTCCCCGCGCGAGGATTGGATACAAGTCGGGATGGCGCTCAAGTCCTCCGGCCTCGAGGACGCGCGCGCGATTTGGGACGAGTGGTCGAGGGGGCAGGGGTACGGGGACTACTCCGACGACGCGCAGGGCGACGCGTGGGACTCGTTCGACGCGGAGCGCGAGGACGGCGTCGGCCTCGGCACGATCTACCGGCTCGCGCGCCGCGGGGGTTGGGTTCCGCCCGACGAGAAGACCGACCCCCTCGACGACTTCGAGGAATTCTTCGCCCCGAGGCTGCGCCACCTCCTGAGGCTCAACCGCCGATACGGCTTCGTCGCCATCGGCCAAGGCGTGGTGGCCGACCTCACCGACCCGGCGCGCTCGATCGACTTCAAATCGACGAGGGCCTTCGTCGGCCTCTACGCTCATCCCAAGGTCCAGACCGGAAAGGTCCTCAAGAGCGGCGAGGCGGTATACGACTCGCTCGGGAAGGTTTGGCTCGAGCATTGGCCGAAGCGGCGCACGTTCGAGAACGTCGACTTCCTTCCGCCCGGGGGCCCGGAGACTCTCTCTCCCGGGACGCTCAATTTGTGGCGAGGCTGGCCCGCGCGCGGCGAACCGGGATCGTGTCGGCTCTTCCTGAAGCACGTCCGAGACGTGATTTGCTCGGGCGACGAGAAGATTTTCCGATGGGTAGAAGCTTGGATGGCTCACCTCGTGCAACGCCCGTTCGAGAAGCCGGGGACCGCGATCGTCCTCCGCGGGACCGAGGGAATCGGGAAGGGGATCTTCGCCTCCGCGCTCGTGAAGTTGTGCGGCGCCCACGGCCTCCACGTCACGCAACCGAAACAACTCACCGGGAACTTCAACTCCCACATGGCGTCGAAGCTCCTCGTCTTCGCCGACGAGGTGACGTGGGGCGGGCGGCGCCTCGAGGAAGGAGTTCTCAAGGCGATGATTACCGAGGAGAGCGTTCTCCTCGAGCCGAAGGGGGTCGACGCCTTCCCGGCTCGGTCGTTCTGCCGCGTCGTCGTGTCCTCGAACAACGATTGGGTCGTCCCGGCCGGGCGGACCGCTCGTCGCTTCTTGGTTCTCGACGTGCCGAACGACCGGGCCGGGGACTTCGCCTACTTCGACGCGCTCGTCGCGGAGAAGGACGACGGCGGGCTCGAGGCGTTGCGCGTCCATCTCGAGAGCCTCGACCTCGAGAACGCGCCGAACCCGCGCGCGATCATCGGGACCGCGGCGCTCCGAGACCAAAAGGTCGAGTCCCTAGACCCGAAGGGTCAATGGCTCCTCACGATCCTACGAAACGGCGCGCTCGGGGGCTTCTCCGAGAAGTGGCCGGAGAAGCCGGTCCCGGCGAACGAGGTGTACGAGAGCTACCTCGAGGCCGCGCGCGCGATCGGCGCCCCGAGGCGATCGGTCGAGATGCAAGTCTCGGCCTTCCTGCGCGAGGTGTTCGGCGAGTGCTCGACGCGCGCTCGCGTCGGGGCGGAGGTGAAAGGCTCGGTCCGAGTCTTCAAGTTCCCGCCGCTCTCGGAGGCCCGCGAGAAGTTCGAGGCGTGGCTCCGCTCTCCGATCGAGTGGAACGTCTAGGGCGCGCCGGCGATCGACCGCCGAAGCTCGAAGGCGATCGCCGAGAGCAAGGACGCGAGGCTTCCCACGAGATAGAGCCACTTCGTCGCGCGGCGATCGGAGAACCACCCGCAGGCGTAGAGGAAGCCGGAGACGTAGACCGCGGCCGCGGTCTCGCTCACGCCGAGCCCGCCGCCGGCTCCTCTCGAAGAAGCTCGAGCGCGATCTTCTCCGGGACCACGAGGCCGGCCTCTCGCGCGAACGCGTCGACGAGGAAGCGAATCGCCCATCGGTAGCGGCTCGCCGGGTATTCGGGGTGACGCCGCGCCGGGTCGCAATTGTCGAAGAGGTCGCAAAGCTTCACGACGCGCCCGATCGGGTGGAGAGCCGCGCGCTTCACGAAGTCCCGGTACGTCTCGCCATCTCGGCGCGTGACCGAGAGGACGGCGTCGAGGACCACGTCGCCGAAGCGGGCTCGAATCTCCTCGGGCTCGGTCTTCGTGTCCTCGAGGACGTCGTGGAGGAGCGCGGTCAACTGGTAGTCCAGCCCGAACCCCTCGGCCCGGACCGCCATCGCGACCCGGATCGGGTGGAGCACGTAGGGCGCCCCGGACTTGTCGAGTTGGGAGAGGTGGCGCTCGGCCGCGAAGGCGACCGCGTGCGAGAACGTCGCGCCGTCGACGAGAGCGCCGTTCATTCCTCGGCCTCGACGTTCTCCTCGAGGACCTCGGCGCTCCAATCGCTCGGGCTATTCTCGACGAGGCCGTCGTCCAATTCCCGGAGTTGCTCGGAGGAGAGGTCGCCGAGGTTCTTCAACTCCAAATCGTCGGGGACCACGAACTCGGCCTCGGACTTCCCGACGTACTCCATCGAAACGAGGACTCGCTTCACTTGATCTTCCCCTCCGCCGCCAGCGCGAAGAACGCGCGCGTCTCCTCGGGCGTGGCCGTCGACGGGAGCTTGTGTCGGACCTTGGCGATCCGGCGCGAAACGCGCTCGGCGGCGACCCACGCGGGGGACTTCTTCATCACTCGGGGGATCCGGGCGTCCACGACGGAGGCATCCTACGCGGGGCTCGGGCGCCGGTCAAGCCCGGCGCTCGGGCTCGACGACCTCGGCCGAGAGTTCGGAGCCGAACCGCTTGTCGGCGCGGGGCGCCTCCGAGAGGTTGAACCCCTCGCGGCCGTACTCGACCGCGCGCCGGAGGAGCACGTCCCGGCCGGTCTCGTTCGCTCGAGCCTGCGCCTCGGCCCGCGCCTCCCGATAGTTCTCGACTCGGGTCCTCACGATTCGCCCCGGTTCACGCGCGCCGCGAGGTCCAGCGCGGCGCGCTTCGAGAGGTCCCTCGCCACGACCGCGCCGTCGGCGCGCTCCACGAACCACGAGTCGGACTTGAGGTCCACCTCGGCCGGGAACCGGACCCGGGCGCCGCCCCCGAAAACCGCGGCCGCCATGTCGACTCGCTTCGCCATCTTCCACCCCGTCGCCCGTCCTCGGGCTCCCCCTACTCTTCGGCAGTCCTCGGTAGGACTTGAGCCCCCGCCGAACCGGCCTCGTACGCGGCCCGGACGAGCGCCCGGAGGACTTCGGGGGTGGGGTCGCCCTCCACGGCCGGGCGCCGGGCGATCGCGCTCTCCCGGCCCTTGGCGCCCTCGGGCAGCCCCACGAGGGCCGCGACGAGGGTTCCGTCGGGCTCCACCACGACGTGGTGGCCGTCGACGTCCCACCCGATCCCGTTCGGCCACGGCCGGACCTTCCCCTCCCGGGCCCACGGGAAGACGACGGCCCGGACCTCCTCGAGGGTCTCGAGGTCGGCGTCCCCGAGCAGGGCGACGGCCTTCTCGAGCGCCTCGGTCGGGGGGATCGAGAGGTCGGCCGCGCGGCCGATCATCGTGTCGACGAAGTGGGCGCCGCCGGCCGCCTTGCGGACGTCGCCGGAGGCGGTCCGGTAGGCCTTGACCCACCCGTCCCGGGTGACCGAGGTCACGATCCCGAGGACGTACGAGACCCTCTCGCGCCGCCCCCCGCGCAGGAAGACGGCGCTCGAGGTCACCTTCGCGATCACGAGGTCGCCGAGCTTGGCGGGGCGTCCCGGCCGACTCATCGGCCGGCCGTCGAGGTGAGGTACGCCACGAACTCGCCGTCCTCGTCGAGGACCTTGACGCGGCAGTAGCCCTCGCCGTTCGGCGGGGGCTCGACGACGTACTTCCAGTCGGGGTCGAACTTCGCCATCTCCCGCGAAACGCGATCGGCCTCGGGGGCCGTCATGAGCCGGGGGGTCGTGTCGATCTTCAGGAACATGGTTCGGTCTCCTCCCCCCTCTCATCGGCGGCCGCCGGCGGAACTTGAGGAATTTCGAAGAGCGGTCCGAGGATCGGCCAAACCCACGGCGGGGCCCACGGGACGAGCGCGCGGCGCGCGGAGCCCCGGACCTCGCGCCCGAAGAAGTCGAGGCCGAGGCGCTCCTCGAGGCCCACGGGGAGGAACGGGTCGTACACTCGAGGGTTGACCCCCGCGCCCCAGCACGAGCGGAGGAATTCCCGGAGGGACTCGGGGCGGCGCGCGATCGCCTCGGCGCCGGCCTCGTCGGTCGCGACCCAAACCTCGAAGTCGGCCTCGCCCCACGACGTCGGGCGCCGGACAACCCGGGCCTCGATTCCCCACGCCCGGGCCTTCGCGGCCGCGCGCTCGGCCGAGGCCCTCGCGTAGGCCTCTCCGCGGCACGTCGAGCGATGCGTCGAGGCCCGGAACTCCCGCCAGCGGTACCAGACCTCGAGCGCGGTCGGGCGCGGGGCGTGGCGCTCGGCGGCCGCCTCGAGGAGCGCCTCGAGGTCGGCGACCTCGGCGCGCTGGCGCGCCACCATCTCCCGGGCGAGGGGGTCGTAAGCCTCGAGCACGCCGCGCGCGAGGGCGCCGTCGAGGCGGATCGCCTTCTCGAGGTTCGCGTGGGCGGAGCGGCGGGTCGGGTGAACGCCCCGGAACGTGGCGAAGAGGACGGCCCGGTATTCGGCCTCGAGCGCCGCGCGCTCCGACTCGTGGCGGCGCCGCGCGCTCGAGAGGCTCTCGAGCAGGCGCTCGAAGGTGGTCGGGATCATCGGCGGCCCCATCGCTCGCCGAACCCGTGGACGGCGGAGCCGAGGCTCGAGCCGGTGGACTCCGAGACGCACTCCTCGCCGGACTTCGCCCGGCAAATTCGGCAGGGGCCCGCGTTCGCGAGCGTCCGAGCCGTGACGTGGATCGGTTCCCCGAGGCGCTCCCGGCGCCCCCGATCGAGTTCTCGAGCCCGGAGCTTGGCGGAGGCCTCGGTCCGGTACTCGCCGGCGAATTGGCCGTCGGCCTCCCGGCGCACGACCCAGAACTCCACCGGCTCGCCGGTCCTCGGGTGGGACCGGACCTCGCGGTCGATCCTGAAGCCGGTCCCGAGCGGAGGCGCGGTCGGGGCGCTCATGATCGAGCCCCGAACTTCGCCGAGCAGCCTTCGCAGAGGGGGCGCTCCTCGGGGATCTCGCAAGCCTCGCGGATCGCCTTCTCGTCCGCGGGCGAGAGGCGGGCCACGCGCTGGCCTGACAGGTCCCGGCCCGTGAACTTCGCGCTCGCCCCCGCGTGGTCGCGGCAGAAGAGGCGGCCGTTGTCGCCCGAGTAGGTGGCGCCGGCGACGAGGCGCGATCGGCGCGCCCTCACGACGCGACCCTCCGCGGCTCGCCGATGGAGGCGCGCGCGCCGAACTCCCGGGTCGCCGCGACGAACGCGGCGACGTAGGCGGCCGCCCCGCTCGAGGCTCGAACCACGATCGAGTGGTCGGCCGCGGGAGTCGGGAAGATCAGGGGGACCACGTAGAGCCGGGTCGCCGGCTTCCTCGGACCACCCCGAAAGGTCGGTTCGTGCTTCGCCATCGCTCGCCCCTTCGCCCGGACCTCGCCGGGCTCCCTCAACCTATCGGCGGCCGCCCGGGGAACTTGAGCCCCCCGGCGCGACCGTCCCCCGACCCCTTAGTCCCAATAGGGCCGGCCGATCTTGCTCGGCGGTCGACCCTCGGCCCGGTCCACGTACTCGACCCGGTAGTCCGAGGAGGCCGGGACGCTCTCGCCCTGCGCGTGGATCGTCTCGAGGCCGAGGAGCTTCGCGAGTTCCTCGCGGTCGGCCTTCGAGGCGTAGCCCTCGCGGCCCTCCGCGACCGGGGTCGTCCCGTCCCACTCGAAGCGGCGGCGCGCCGGCGGCGCGTCGATTCGGAGCCAGCCGTAACCCGTGCCGCGGCCGCCCTTCACGCTCCACGACTTGCCCGAGCGGGCCTTCAGCCCCTCCCGGATCCGTCGAATCGCCTCGTCTCGGTCCATCTTCCCACCCCGTCTCGAACCCCGGTCGATTCCGGGGTCCCCCTACTCATCGACGAGCCGCGCGGGAACTTGAGTCCCGTCCGGGAGGGCGATCGTCCCGCCCCCGGCGACGTCGGACCACCTCACCCGCGGGGCGAGTTCGATTCCCCCTCGCCGGGCGAGTTCCACGAGCCGACGAGCCCGGGCCCGGCGGGCCTCCTCGAGCAGCGTTTCGGCCACCTCCCGGACCGCGCGTCGAGCGGCCGCCGCGCGCCGGGCTCGGCGCCCGCGCTCGCTCACGGGGAGGCCTTCGGGGGAACGGGCCGGGCCCACGGCCCGAGGCCCCGGACCCGGGCCGCCTCGAGGCACTCCCGGCAAGAGGGGTGCCCCTCGTCGCCGTACCGGGCCAGTCTTCGGCGCCCGCAGAACGTGACGATCATCGGCGCGCCGCGGGGGCTCTCGAGGCGCGCGCCCGGGAGGCAAGTCGTTTTCCGGGAGATGGCCGGTCGGCGCGGTCGGTCGGACCTCAATTCGGCGCCCCGAGTTCGACGACCCCGTCGGGGCCGTACCAAAAGTCCTCGCGCCTCAGAACGACGCGCGCGAGCCTCTCGAGGACGTCGTCCCCGTGCCCGAACTCGAGCGGGTCGTCCCCCCTCACGGAGAAGCGGACGCGCGCTCGGCCCCCCGCGGCGAGCCAAACCACCACGACGAGGTGGCGCGCCTCGGGGTCTCCGTCGCACCTCCGAGCCATCGACGCCGCCTCCCCCGGGCACGCCGCGCGCAGGCGGAAACGCCGGAGGGGGCGCTCCTCGAACCACGCCTCGTCGGCGGCGATCGCCTCGGCGACCCCCTCGCCGTCGACGACCTCGTTCGCCTCGAGCGGGTCGGGGACGTGGCCGTCGGGCGCGAGGAGGTACGTTTCGCCCTTCACGGGGAGACCTCGGGCGGGGCCGGGGGGTCGCCCGCCTCGGGAAGCGCCTCCTCGAGAAGGTCCCGATACCCGAACCGAAGCTCCACCTCGAGGCCCCGGGTCACGCTGAACTCGATCGCGTCGGCTCGGCGGACGGCGGCCGAGAGGACCTCGAACCGCTCCACGAGCGCGCGCCGGGCGAGGAAGACGTCCTCCGTCTCGCGCCCCACCTCCGAGGCCCGACGAAAGGCCCGACCGTAGTCGTCGAGCAGCCCGCCGAGCCCGCGCGGCTTCGCGTCGCACGTCGCCTCGACGATCGACTCGACCGCGTTCGGGTCCGGGTTCGGGGGCCGGTAGACGTGGTCCTCGAGGCTCTCGCGGACGCGCTCTCGCAAGAAGCGGGGGTCGGCGTTCGCGGGCGCCTCGAGGCGACACGATCGGCACCGGCGGAAGGTTCGCCCGGCCGCCGTGGTTCGGACCTCGAGAGGGTGGAGGACGACCTTCATCGGCGAGGCTCCTTCTTCCGGGGTGGTGGTGATGAGTGGCCGGGAACGCTCCCGGGGTGACGGGCGAGAGTTCCACGCCTCCTCGAGGTCCCGGACCCGGCGACGGCCTCGGCCGAGGAGCGCCGTCAACGCGCCACCCGGGGGAGCGCCTCGGCCAGCCGGGCGGCCCGGAGACGGTACTCGAGGACCTCGACGAGCCGGCTCCGATGGCGGAGCGGGAGGCGGAGCGCGTAGGCGCCGAGTTCGCGCGGTAGCGGGCGTCCCCGGGTCGCCAGCATCGCCCGAGCGCGCTTCGGCAGGGACGCCGCGCGCTCGCGCGCCACGCGCTCGAGGGTCGCCACGAGGGCGGCCGTTCGGCGAGGGTCGGATCGGAGGCGCTCGAGCGCGGGGTCGGTCACGGGGACGCACCCTACCACGACCGCCCCGGACCCCGCAAGGCGAAAAGAAAGCGAAGCGTTACCCGCGGTCCTCGTTCGGAGGCTGGACCTAGACCCGGTACGACCTAGTGAACCCGGGTTGACGGGAGGGATCCGCGGAAAGATCCGTAACCCCTTGATTTCGTTGACCCGGTACGACCTTTATACCTTGCTTTATGCAAAAGAAGAGATAAGTATGTGATTTTGTTAGGTGGGCAACCTGTGACGACCTTTTCGTGTTTTGCTATACGCGAGCAGGAATAAGCCCCTTTCTCACGCGTTACCCCCTTTTTCTCCTATACCGAACTCGCGCCCGAGGTCGACCCGGTTCACCTGAAAGACAAATTCCTCATACGCCGCTTGGAGTTGCGAGCGAAGTTAGGTAGTACCGAGGTCGTCATAGGTCGTACCGGGTCGTACCGGGGCCCGGGGAAGGCCCGAGAGGGGGACCCCGAAAATCCCGGTTTTGGGATCGGATGGCCGTTCGTCGGTCGCGCGGGCGCGCGAGTCGAAAATTCCGCTGGGGCTGTAACCGGGCCGTTCCGCTGGGAGCGGAATCTCGGGGCGCTCGAGGGGGCGCTCGAGGGGGCCGTTCCGAAAGTCGCCTCGCCGGGTTGGCCGCAACCCCGCGCCCGCGCAGGGGCCGAGGAGGCCCTCAAGTCCGCCCCGGAAACGACCGATACCGGAACACTAGAAGGAGGCCTTCCCATGCCGAAGCCGATCGCCCTATACGCCCGGGTCTCGACGGGAGAGCAGAACCCCGAGGCCCAACTCCTCCGCCTGCGGGCCTACGCCTCCGCGCGGGAGGTCGTCGCCCTCGAGTTCGTCGACCGCGCCTCCGGGGCTTCCCGGAAGCGGCCGTCCCTCGACGCCTTGCTCGCGGCCGCGCGCCGCCGGGAGGTCGCCGCCGTGGTGGTGGTGAAGCTCGACCGGGTGGCCCGCAGCGTGAGCCACCTCGCCGAACTCGGGGAGGAACTCCGCGCCCTCGAGGTGGACCTCGTGGCGCTCGACCAAGCCATCGACACGAGCACCCCCGCGGGTCGCCTCATGTTCAACGTCCTCGGCTCCATCGCGGAGTTCGAGCGGGACCTCATCCGGGAGCGGACGAGGGACGGCCTCGAGGCGGCCCGTAGGCGGGGCTCCAAGCTCGGGCGCCCGAGGGCCCTCGACGTGGAGGGCCGGGCCCGGGTGGGTCGCCTGCGCGCCACGGGGAAGAGCGTCCGCGCGATCGCGCGCCTCCTCGAGGTGGGGGTCGCGACCGTGGCCCGCGAACTCGAGCGCCTCGAGGCGTAGGCCTCGAGCGCCTCGAGGCCGGGGGCGGGGGCTCGAGGGCGGCGCCCTCGAGCGGGGAGCTAGGCGGAGAGGCCGAGGCGGCAGCGCAGGGCGGAGGCCCGGAGGCCGTCCCGGTCGCGGACCGCGAGTTCGCCCGGGGTCGGGGGGTACGCCTCGAGGGCGGCGGCGTAGAGGTCGGCCGCGCGCTCGTACTCGAGCGCCTCCTCGGCGAGGCGGGCCTCGGTTCGGAGGGCGGCGGTCGAGGCCTTCGAGAGGGCCGCCTTCCGCTCCTCGGGGGTCGCCGCGTTCCAGTCGGCCAGCATCCCCCGCAGGGTCTCTCGAGCGTTTCGGTCCGTCATGGTCTCGTCTCCCTTCCCCCTTCTCATCGGCGAGCCGCTCGAGAACTTGAGCCCCGGTCCTCGCGAGCGGCCGGGCGCGCCGGGGATTCCGCCGCGGACGGAACCGATTCCAGTAGGGGCGCAAAATTACACCCCCCCATGTCCCGAGCTACCCCGCGCCCGAAGCGGGAGGGGGGCAGCGCCCGAATTTCCCGGAGCGTGCCGTCGGGGAAAACGTGAACTCGAGTTCACCCTTCGGCGCCCCCTACCTCTTGAGCGGGGGTTTCCCCGCGGGGACCCGGGGGACCGTTGACCCGGGCTCACCCCGGGCTAAAGTTCCGCCGCGGGGCGCCGATGAGTTGAGGGCCCGGACGGACCGACGAACCGGGCGACGGGGTGGAAGATGGACCGAACGACTCGAACCGAGAGGACGGAGAAGGCGACGAAGGCGGCCGCGGTCGTGCTGGCGGCGATCGAGAGCGCGACGCCCCCGGCGATCGACGCGGTCCTCGCCGAGGTTTGGGCCCGCTCGAACGAGGCCTTCCGGGACGGCTTTCAGAAGACGGACTCGGCTCGGGCGCTCGAGAAGAAGGGCCCCCGGACGCGTCGGTACTACAACGAAACGGCCGAGGTCGCGACGCCCGAGTTCTTCGCGGCGGAGCACGCGGCGGCGGTCGCGAAGCTCCGCGCCGAGGGCGAGGCCTTCTACGCCGAGGGCCGGGCGATCCGCGCCGAGGGCGACCCCTTCGAGGCCGAGTTCGTCCGGCGCGGCGGTTGGCTCCGCTACTTCCTCGTCGTCTCGAGCCCGGGCGGTCACGTTCACCGCGAGCGGAATTGCTCGACGTGCAACCCCCGGACCCTCTACTCGTGGATCGTGGAGCTTTCGGATTGCGACGAAATCGAGATGGTGAAGGTCCACGGGGTCCGCGCGTGTACGACGTGCTTCCCCGACGCCCCGACGAGCCCCTTCTACGTGGCGGCCGCCCCGGACCCGACCCGATGCGAGGGGCAGCCCGACCGGAACTCCCCGGAGTACGACCCCCGCCGGCCGTGGCAGCGTTGCTCGGAGTGCGGCAAGGGCGCCCGGGTCACGAAGCGCGGCCGCCTCCCGAGGCATCGCCGGTCGACCGGGTCCGAGTAGGACCCGCGGGGGCCTCCGGTGGGGGCCCTCAAGTTCCCGGCCGGGTGGCCGATGAGTGGGGGGGGGGAAGGGAGACGAAGACGTGACGACCCAAACCGAGCGAGCCCGGAAGATGGCCGAGAAGAAGCGCCTCGCGGCGGAGAGCCGGGCGCGGATCGAGGCGGCCCACGCCGAGACCCACGCGGCGCTCGAGTCGAACTCGTGCCCGACGTGCGGGTCGGGCGCGCGCCGGAACATCGCCCTCTCGGGCTGGGTTCAATGCGAGCAATTCGGCGCCGACGGCCGCCGCGCGCGGAACGACGCGCCGGCTTGCTCGTGGCAGGGGTTCACCTCGTGAGGCCGACCCGCTCCCCCCTACCCTCGCGTCGCGTGGTTCTGAACGGCGTCGAGATGGACGTCCTCGAGATTTGTAACGCGTGCGACGCGGCGCCGATGGTCGAGGGGGACCCGCGCGGCTACTGCGCCGGGTGCGCCGCCGAGGCCGACGCGGCTCCCGGTCCCCGGTCGTGAGGGTCGAGGTCCTCGTCCGAGTTCGGACCCCGGCCGAGGTCGCGACCGACCTCCTCGAGGTCGCCGGCCGCGAGCGACTCGCGCGCCTCGACCTCGCGAAGGGGGACCTTCACCCGATCGTGAGGGAGACGATCGAGCGCCGGCTCTCGGTCCTCTCGGGGGACCGGGCTTCCCTGCGCCGAGAACTCGAGCGGGCTCGGGCCCGCGCGAGGGGCGCCTCGTGAGCGACGGCCTCGACGAGTCGGTCCCGCTGGCCGAGCTTCTCACCTTCGCCCGCTCGGGGGCGGAGGGCCCGGCCGAGGTGGTCCGGGTCGTGACCGATCCGGGTTCCTCGTGGGTCTTGCTCCCGGTTCTCCCCATCCCCGGGGAGGGGGGCTTCCCCTTCCGGCGGTTCTGGCGGGTGGGGTCCGGGCGCTACGTGGAGGCGCTCGAGTAGGGGGCCGGGCCGCCGGGGGGCCTCAAGTTCCTCGGGCGGCCGCCGATACGCGAGGGGACGGCCCAATCCCGGGCCGGTTCGATGGGGTGGAAAATGGAACACGGGGAGAATTTCACCGTCTCCGACGCTAGGTACGCCAAGGGCCAAAAGCTCGTGCGTTGCACCTCGAAGACGTCTTTCAAGTCCCGCGCGGCCCGCCTCGTCGGGGATGGCCTGCGCGCGAGGTGGACCAATCGGGAGAGCGGCTACGTGGTCTCTCCGGCGAAGCTCAAGAAGTTCGAGAGGTTATACGCGGACGGGTGGGACGCGTCGACCATGACGGGGGAGCTTATTCCGCCTCCCGTGAAGCCCCGCTCGTGAGCGCGCGGAAGGTCGTCGCGGTCGACTTCTTTTCGGGGATCGGGGGCTTCACGGCCGGGGCCGAGGCGACCGGCCGCGTCCGGGTGGCGCTCGCCGTGAACCATTGGCCGGAGGCGGTCGAGTGGCACGCGCGAAACCACCCGCGCGCCGCCCACTCGTGCCAAGACTTGGGCGAGTTGGACATGACGACGCTCCCCGACCTTCGGGGCGGAATCCTCCTCGCCGCGCCGGCTTGCCAAGGTCACACCCCGGCCGGGCAGCCGGCGCGCGCCGGGACGGGCGGGAACGGGCGCGTCGACCCGGCGCGCGTCCGCTCGAAGCACGCGCGCGACCGAAACACGGCTTGGGCGGTCGTCTCCGCGGCCGACGTCGCGCGGCCGCGCGCGATCGTGGTCGAGAACGTCGAGGCCTTTCAGCGATGGGAACTCTTCCGCTCGTGGGCGCGATGCCTCGAGGACCTCGGCTACGCCGTTCGGTTTCGCACGCTCGACGCGCGCGCCTTCGGCTCCGCGCAGCATCGCGAGCGGACGATCATCACGGCCTCGCTCGGCGACCCGATCGAGGTCGACCCCGGGGACCTTCGCCGAGCGGCGTCCGTGGAGTCGTGCCTCGACCCGGACGGCCATCCGGCGAACCGATGGTCCGACCTCCGCGAGAAGTCTCCACGGATGCTCTCTCGGATGCGACGCGCGCAGGGGGAGGCCGGCCGCCGGTGCCTTTGGAACAACGTCTCGGAGTCCAGCGGGCGGCCGCTCGACGGAAATTTCCCGACCGTGACGACCCGGACGGGATCGCAACTCTACCTCCTCGACGGGAACCGCGGGCGCTTGCTCAACCCGAGAGAACTCGCCCGGGCGCAGTCCTTCCCGGACTCGTACGAGCTACCGGAGAGCCGGGACCTCGCGGGCCGCCTCATCGGAAACGCGATAGACGTCCGCATGGCGGCCGCGGTCGTGGGGACCGTGGTCGAGGCTCTCCTCGCGTAGGGAAGGGCCGCCTCACCCCCGGCCCGCCCGGCTTCGAGGCGCCCCCCGCCTCGGGGCCGGGTACCCTCGCGAGGATGGAAGTCGACCGGCTCCCGTTCAAGGTGGTTCGAGTCGCCCCCGGCCGCTCCCTCGCGCCCGTGCGCGAATTCGCGGTCGCGTGGGAGGCGAGCGCGCGCGAGGGCCCGGACGGCTCGACCCGGTGGGAGGCGAGCCGACGGCGGCCGCCGCCGCCCCCTCCGCCGGGCTCCCCGACGTGGGCCTACGGCGTCCTCGTGCCCCCGACCGCGACGATCGTTCCCGCGATCCCCCCGGACGTCGAGGGGGTCACGCTCGAGGCGGTCCTCGAGGGCGCCCTCGAGTTCGAGGCGGCCGCGGCCGGGCTGGCGCCGATGGACCTTCACCTCATGCGCGCCGAACTCGACTAGGGCTACCGTCGGGGGATGGACCGGGTTCAGGCCCGCCCCGCGCACGTCTCGCCGGCTCACCCCCTCGAACTCGAGGTCCTCGTCCTCCGCGTGCGCGTGGGGGCGGATCCCTCGGCCGTGCTCGAGTGGGACCTTTGGTTCGACCGGCTCCCGGCGCCCGGCCGACCGGGCGCGTGGGTCGGGGAGCGCCGCGAGGTAGAGGGCGACCGCGCCGGCGCCCGGGCTCGCCTCGAGGGCGCGACTCTCGAGGAGGCGATCGCCCGCGCGATGCTCGGCGCCGGGAGCGCGGCGAACGCCGAGGTCGAACTCGAGGTCGAGTGGCCGGGCGCCGACTTCGGGGCCCCCGCGTGAGGCCGGGCTCCGCGGCGCACGTCGTCGCGGTCGCCCTGCTCGTCGCGTTCTTCCTCTCGACCGGGTGGATCCTCTTCCCGCCGCCGGTCCCGGTCTACCCGACCCGCGCCGAGCGCGCGGCCGAGCTTCTCCGATAGAAGATTCCGTTCCCCTCGTAATCCGTGAACCGGGGTTGACGCTTCGCCTCGGCTCGTGGTAGGGTTCGCGCCACCACGAGAAGGAGGTCTTCCGACATGAACCCCCGCCCCGGCTTCGTCTTCGCGCTGGCGGCCGCGCTCGGCGCCGCCGCTCTACACTTCTCCGCGTCGGGTTGCGCCGAAACGGGCCGACGCGTCGTTCCGGCGGAGCTTCGCCGATGCGTCGACGACCTCGTCGACGCGGGCGCCACGTATTCCGAGGCCGAGCTTCTCTGCGGGGGGCCCCGCGTCCGCGACCTCGGGGTCGGCGCCGCCCTCGAGGCGACCGTGAAGGTCCCGATCGCGCCCAACTTCCTGCGCGTGGTCGGGGACGAGGAAGACGATCAACCCGTCGACGTGGCCGACGTCTCCGACGGCGAGCTTCGACGGCTCGGCGAGGCGTGGACGGAGGCCCTGATCGAGAACGCTCGGAGCCGCGCGATCGCGCGGGACGCCGAGAAGAAATCCGGCCGAAAGCGGAGGACCAAATCATGACGTCGGAGGAGGCGCGGGCCGCCTCGGTTCGGATGCTGAATCGTTCCGAGGGACTCATGGACTCGGCGGGTTCTTCGAACATGGTCGCCGGCGCGTCGCTCGTGGTGGCGGCCGCCGGTTGGGCGATCGTGGCGGAACTCGCGGCCGCGCGTGAGTCCTCGGCCGCCGCGAAGACGACGGTCTCGGGGACCGTCGAGGTGAAGCTATGAACTTTCGACTCCTCGCGATCGACTCGCTCCTCTTCTTCACGGCGCTCGGGCTGCTCACGCTCGGGCCTTGCGCCACGACCGCGCGCGCCGTCGAGTGGGTCGACGACCCGACTCCCGCGTTCGAGTTCTGCGCGGATCCGCGCGCCGCTCGTCACGAGGTCTACATCGTGAAGGGCGGCGGGTACTCCACGATCCACCTCGTCGGCGGCGCGAACAAACATCGGGTCGAACTCTCGCCCCAACTATGCGAGGAGTTCCGCGTCGTCGTGAACTCGTACGCGGCCGACGGGACCGGGTGGCAGTCCGATTACTCGAAGGCGTACGAGGTGAGCCCGGACCTCAACGCCGACGGCCGCGTCGCCGGGGCGGACTTCTCGATCTTCCGCCGAGAGTTCGCGCGCTACGGGTTGATCGGCTTCGGATGCTTCAGGAAGTGGTACCTCTCGCTCGCCCCGCCGGCCGCGACCCCGGGCCCGCCGCTCTCGTGCGCGCCGTGACCGAGACGAGGACCACGACCCCGCGTCGTCGATCGGCGACTTCTACGGAGGTCGTCGTTCGCCTACTTCCCGGGGAGAAGCTCTCGGACGCGATGGCTCGGTTCGAGCGCGCGCTCATCGAAGCCGAACTCGCCTTCTCCGGGCCGACCGAGGCGGCGCGCGCTCTCGGGCTCACGCGCGAGGGTCTCTACCGCGCGCGAAAGCGCCTCGGGGTCGGGAAGGTAGAGCCCGCTCCGCCGCCGGCGCGTCGTTCCCGGGTGATGGGGTGAGGGTCCGAGACGCGCTCGAGGACGTCGTCCTATACGCCGCGCTCGGGACGCTGGCGCTCGGGGTCGCCGCGTACTTCGGGGCGCGCGCGATCGTCGAGTTCGTCTCGTCGGTCTTCGCGAGCGAGCCCCTCGTTCCGCCCTCGGACGGCTCGCCGCTCAAGCTCGCCCTTCAATGCCCGGTATGCCGCCTCGACCACGTCGACCGACCCGACCCGGCCTCGGGCTGGACGAACCCCCCGCACAAGACCCACCTTTGCGCCGGGTGCGGTCACCTTTGGAGGCCGTTCCCCTTCCCGACGGAGGGGATCGGGTTCTTCAACCCGTGACCGCGCGATCCGAAGCGGAGAAGTACGGCGCGCTCGTGGACGAGGGAGTCGAGGTCCTCGCCGGCCGCGTGCTGAAGCTCGAGCGCCAACTCGACGAGGCGTTCGAGGAGCGGGACCGCACGTTCGCCCGGCTCGTGGACGATCGGAACCGGCTCCACGACCTCTTGATCGCCGAGAGGAAGAAGACCGCCGGGCTCGTGGGGGTCGTGCTGAAGGTAGAGCCGACCTCGCCCGACGCCCCGAACGAGGTAGTCGCCCGTTTCATCGACGCGCAGGATCGCGCGGCCGAGCGCGTGGGCGCCGGCGTCAAGAGCGAGGCGGAGATCCGGGCCGAGGCCGCGTCGGACGCCGAGAGCCCCGAGGCCGCGGCGATCGAGCGCGCGGCCCGACGCTCCCGGCTGCTCGAGTGAGTCCCGCCGACGCCTTCGAGGCCGGAGGTTGGGAGGAGGTCCCGGTCGGGGAGCCGCGGCCGCCGGGCGCCCCTCGCGGACGTCCCCCTCGAGTCGTCAACGTGAAGTCCCTCCGCGTCTCGAGGCCCGCCGGGCTCGTGATGGTGACGCGCGCGACGCCGTGGGGGAACCCGTGGCGCGTGCGCGCCTCGGACCCGGACTCGAGGCGCCGGGCGATCCTGCGCCATCGCGAGAGCGTCGCGCGCCGGATCCGCCTCGAGGAGGGGTACCTCGTCGGGCTCCGCCGAGACCTCGGGGGCCGCGACCTCGGTTGCGTTTGCTCGGGCCCGTGCCACGCTCGGACCCTGCTCGCGGCGGCGAACTCTCGCGCCGGCGGCGTTTTGGAATAGACTCAAAAGAGGTCGATATCGACCCAAATTGGGGTGAACGGCGAGACCATGCTCGAGCGGTTTCTCGTGTCGAAGAAGTTCGCGGTCCTATACCTCGCTTTCTCGATCGCGGTCCTCGCCGCGGTCTCCCCGTCGAAGTCGCCGGACGCTCCGGCGATCGACCTTCCGTCGCCGACGGTCTCCCCGGTCGGCGGGTCCGATCCGTTCCCCGATCCCCCGGGTTGCGAGTTGGCTTGGAGGTCCGAGCGTGTCACCGGGTGGTGTCGCCCGAAGGTCGAGGCTCGAGTCTGCCCGGATGGTTCTTCGTGGATCGTCGCGCGGGAGCTTCGGGCCTTCGGATCTTGCATGACGACCGCGGAATTCTTCCCTCCGTGCCACCCAGAAACGGCCGCTTGGGCCTGCCAGAACGGCGCGCCCGATGGGAGGTAACCCCCGGCGCCGGGTCTCGTGGCCGAGGTCGCGAACCTACCGTTCCCACCCGCGCCCCCGCGCGCGAGGGAGCGCGCGCTCGGAGCGACAAGAGCAAGTCGAGTTGGTCGCGATGCTGCGGGCGAACCACCCGGAGGCGCTCGTCTTCGCGATCCCGAACGGGGGGTTCCGAAACAAACTCACGGCCGCGCGCCTCAAGGCCGAGGGGGTACTCGCGGGGGCCTCCGACCTCTTCGTCTCGGAGCCTCGGCTCGGGTATCACGGCCTCTACGTCGAGATGAAGCGGACCCGCGGCGGGCGGGTCTCCCCGAAGCAAGCGAAGTTCGGGAAGAGGGCGCTCGCGCGCGGGTACGCCGCGATCGTTTGCGCCGGGGGCGCTCGATCCGCGCTCGCCACGATCGAGGCGTACCTCGCCGAGAACGAGGACCTCTTCGAGCGCCGGTCCGGCGGCGAGCTACCCGAGCGACTTCGCCGCCTTCTCGGCTAAGATGGCGGGATGAAGTCCACCGGCAAATACCGGCGCCGGCTCGACGCCTACTTCCGCGAGGGGTCGACCGAGCGCCAGCGCCGCCGCGCGAAGCGGATCCTCTTCGGGAAGCCCCTTCGGCCCCCGCTCGCCCGGAAGTACGACCCCGAGGTCCACCCCGCCGGGATCGTCGCGTACTTCGAAGAGGCGTATCAGAAGTTGAAGGACGAGGCGGAATCCGTCGTCACGAACCACGGCGACAAGAAGTACATCGCGAAGCCCCTTCGGGCGCCGTCGATGGCGGGCTACGCGCTGCGCGCGGAGGTCTCGGTCAAGACTCTCTCGGAGTGGGCCGACGGGTACGAGGAGTTCCGCGTCGCCTACGAACGAGCGAAGACCATTCAGGAGGCTTTCATCTTCGAACTCGCGGCGATGAACGGGCTCAATCCTCACGTCGCGTTGATGGCGCTCAAGAATTATCAGGGTTGGAGGGAGAAGGCGGAGATCGACCTCACCGGGAAGGTCGCGCTCCACTTCGACCGGCAGGACGAGGGAGCGTAGGCCGGCCGTGGTGACGAGCGCGGCTCGCGCGAAGCCGCGCGGGTTCAAGAAAACGAGGCGCCAGCGCGAGGCGCTCGCGATCCTCAACTCCAAGCGACACGGGATGCTCTACGGCGGGTCGCGGTCCGGCAAGACCGCGATCGCGATTCGGAACGTCTTCCTCCGCGCGATGAAGGCGCCCTCGCGCCACTTGATCGTGCGGTTCCGGTTCAATCACGCGAAAGTGTCGCTCGGTCACGAAACGATCCCTTGGGTTCTGGCGAATTGCTTCCCGGGGGTTCCCGTCGTCGAGAACAAGGCCGAGGGGTTCTACGTCGTCCCGGCCGCGGGCGGCGGAATCTCGGAGGTTTGGCTCGGGGGGACCGACGATAAGGACCGAATCGAGAAGATCCTCGGGAACGAGTATTCCACGATCTACGCGAACGAGTGTTCCCAAATCCCGTTCGATGCGATCGCGACCCTTTGGACCCGGCTCGCCGAGTCGTCGGGCCTCGAGCAGCGGTTCTATTATGATTGCAACCCGCCGGGGAAGAAGCATTGGACCCACCTCCTCTTCATGGAAGGGCGCCTTCCCGACGGCACGCGCCACAAGCTCGACGTCGGTTACCTCCAAATGAACCCGATCCACAACCGGGAGAACCTCTCGCCCGAGTACCTCTCGGCGCTCGACTCCCTGCCGAAGCGCCTCCGTCAACGGTTCCTCTCCGGCGAGTACCTCGCGGACGTCGAGGGGGCCCTTTGGACGGACGAGATGATCGTCCGGGCGAAGCTCCTCGAGTTCGGGGCGTGGGCGAAGACGATCGTCGCGGTCGACCCCTCGGTTACGAACAACCGAGGCTCGGACGAGTGCGGGATCACGGTCGACTCTCTCGATCAAAGGGGGCTCGGGGTGGTCCGAGCCGACCTCTCGGGCAAGATGAGCACGCGGGCGTGGGCCGCTCGGGCGGTCGCGGCGTACCACGCGTTCGAGGCGAACTACATCGTCGCCGAGAAGAACAACGGCGGGGACCTTGTACGGGACGCCATTCAGAACCTAGACTCGAACATTAAGGTCGTGCTCGTCTCGGCCTCGGTCGGGAAGAAGGCCCGGGCGGAACCCGTGTCGATGCTATTCGAGCAAGGCCGCGTGGCGTTCGCGGGGGATTACCCCCTCCTCGAGGCCGAGCTAACGGAGACGGTCTTCGACGAACTCACGGAGAGCCCGAACCGACTGGATTCGATGGTTTGGGGCCTCCACCACCTCATGGTGAAGAAACGCGGGTCGCGAGTACACGTCGGCGTCGTCGGCTAAGATAGGGGTCCTTATGTCGATTTGGGACCGGATGCGTGGGCGCCGAGCCGTGGAGGTCGCGACCCCCACGAAGCGCCCGGAGAAGAAGTCCCGGGTCCTCGGGCTAACGCCCGAGCTTGGGTCGTTCCTGATTCTGGGAACCGAGGGACACGCGTCGACGCCGACCTCGGCGCTCCAACTTTACGAGCAGTCTTCGGCCGTGAGCGTCCCGGTCAATATGATCGCGGAGGCCTTCGCCTCGGTCGAGCCGATCCTCCTCGTCGACGGGAAGAAGGTCCAGTCCCACCCGATCCTCGACCTACTCAAAAAGCCGTCGCCGTACTTCTCGACGGAGCTTTTCCTCGAAACGATGGCGAAGCATTACCTCGTGACGGGCGAGGCTCCGTTCGTGGCGATCGGCAACGTGACCCGCGAACCGCTCGAGCTTCAACCCTTGAGCCCGAAGAACTTGACGGCGATCCACGGAAGCTCGGACGCGCCGGACTCGTGGCAGGTTTCCGGGAACACCTTGTTCGGGAACTATCGGAAGGCGCCGGTCGTCGACGGGCGGATCCCGTTCTACGACGGGCCGCTTCGAGAGTTGACGGTGATTCGAGCCTTCTCGACCCGAGACAACTCCCTCCTCCGCGGACAATCGCCGCTCGTGTCCGCGTCGCGCGAGGCGATGAGCCATATCCTCGGGACGACGCACAACGTCTCGCTCCTCGAGCGCGGCGGCCGCGTGTCGCTTGTGTTTCACTACGAAGAGGACATGGACGAGGACGACTTCGAGGAGGTGAAGGACCGGATCGACTCGCAGTACGCGGGCGCGAACAACGCGGGGCGGATCGGCGTCTCGGCCGGCGGGAAGATGGACGTCAAGGAACTCGGAATCACCCCGAAGGACATGGATTACAAGGGGCTTCAGGCGATCGCCAAGGAATCGTGCGCGCTCGTCTACCGCGTGCCGCTCCCGATCATCACGGCCGACCGGCAGACCCTCAACAACTACCGCGAGGGGAAGCTCGCCCTCTACGACGACGCCGTGATTCCGCTCTCGAAGCGAATTTACGGCGGGATCGGTTCGACCGTGCTTCCGCGCTACGGGCTCGACCCCGCCCGCGCGCGCCTCGCGCTGGACCCGGACGACGTGACCGCGCTCGTCTCGCGCCGGAACGACGAACTCAAGAAGCGCCGGGAGATCGGCGTCGAGAGCCCGGACGAGCTTCGCGCGCTCATGGGTCGCGAGGCGATCGAGGGCGGGAACGTGCTCTACCTTCCGGCGGGCCTCACCCCGGCCGGCTCCGACCTCTTCACGGCGGACCAAGACCCGGCCCTCCTCGAAGACGAGGACGGCTCGGACGGCGGCGCGGCGCCGGCCGAGCAGCCGTAGGCCGTGGCGTCCGCCCGGGCGGAGGCCGAGCGAGAACTCGCCGAGAAGATGAGGCTCGAGCGCCGGCTTCGGCGCGAGCTTCGCCCGGTGGAGAAGTCCGTCGCGCGGTCCACGATCGCGAGCCTCGCCGCGTCCCTCTCGATCCCGGCGGACCTCGAGGCGAAGGCGGCCGAACTCTCCGAGCCGGTCCTCTCGAACCACTACCGCCGCGTTTCTCGGGCCTTCGCCGGGCGCGTCGAGCGGGACGTCCCGGAGGAGGAGCGCCTCACCTCGACCGAGCGAGCCGGGCTCGCGGTCGCGGTCGCGGCCGCGCTGGCGACGCGCGCCAAGTCGAGCGCCGCCCTCTACGGGGGCGCGAGCGCGCGCGAGGCGGTCGCGTCCGTGGCGGCGGTCCGGGCCGAGCAGGATCGGCGCGCGAGCGCCGGCGAGCCCGCGCTCGACCGCCGGAGCTTCGCGGTCGCGGCCGGGGTCACCCTCGACCGACGCCTCCGATCCATGTCCGCGGCCGCCGCCATCTCCGAGACGAACGCCCCGGCCGAGCTTTCGAAGGCCTCGGAGGCGCTCGCGCTGGCGGGCGGCAACCTCGAGCGAGACCCCCTCTCGAAGACGTGGGTCTCGCAGGGGGACTCGGACGTCCGGCCCCACCACCTCCGCGCGGACGGTCAACGCGTGCTCGCGTCGGAGCCGTTCCGAGTGATGGGCGAGCTTCTCATGTACCCGCTCGACACGTCGCTCGGCGCGACGGCGGCGAACGTCTCCAATTGCCGATGCTCGGCGCAATACTCGAGGTGACGTGCGCTCCGCCCGGGGCGCGCGATAGACTCCGGGGAGCACGAGTCGCGAGGACGATCCGATGAACGAACCCGAAATCGAGTCCCCGGAGAAGCTCGAGGCCGATCCGGCCGACCTCGAGCGCGAGGGAGACGCTCTCTCCGATCCCGAGGCGCTCGAGGAACTCGACGACGAGGGACCCGCGCTCGAGACGAAGCGGTTCGTCGGCGGGATCCGCGAGGTGAAGGAGGCGACCCGGAACGGGGTCACCGTCGGAATCCTCACGGGCTACCTCTCGACGTGGGAGAAGGACACGGGCGGGAAGTTCGGCGTCCCCGACAAGTTCGAGCGCGGCGCGTGGACGAAGTCGCTCGAGGAGCATCGCCAGCGCGGGAACCGTCCGGTCCGCCTGAAGGACGCCCACGGCCGGACGATCGGGGGCTTTCCGATCGAGACCATGCGCGAGGACGAGTTCGGCCTCTACGGCGTCGGGGAGATCAACCTCGAGACGCAAGCCGGGCGGGAGGTCTACGCGCTCGCGAAGCAAGGCGTCTTGACGGACTTCTCGGTCGGGTACATTCCGCTCCTCGACCGGCTCGAGACCGGCCTCCGCCGGATCTTCGAGGCGATCCTCCTCGAGGGGAGCGTAATCGACGAGCCCGCGAATCAGGGCGCGAGGATCCTCGAGGTGAAGAGGATCGCCCTCTATCGCGCCGCGGACGTCAAGGGAATGACGATCCGCGAGGTCGAACGAGCCCTCCACGAGTCCGGCGCCTTCTCGCGCCTGGCGTCCCGAATCCTCGCCGGGCGCTTGACGCCGCCGGCGCCGCGCTACGATGAGGGGGAAGAGAAGGTCGCCGCCATCCTTCGGGAATTGAAGGAGACGCGCGACGAAGTAGCGGGCCGGTAGTCGGCGGGACGTCGACTCCTCAAAACGAAAATTCGCAACCGCGCCGCGGCGCGCCCGGGTGGGCGAGCGAGCGAGCGCGTGGAAAAAGGGAGTTCGCGTCATGGACGCACCGAAGCTCGACGAAATTCAGACGGCCGTCACGGCCCTCCGCGAGGAGGTCAAGAAGGCCGCCCCCGACCGCGAGAAGGTGGAGAAGATCAACGCCTTCCTCGACACGGCCGAGGAGAAGGTCTTCCAGCCGATCAACCGAGCCGCGATGGAACTCGGCAAGCGCGAGGCCGAGGTCAAGGAACTCGGCGAGCGCCTCGAGAAGTCCGGCAAGTCGAACGCGGAGATCAAGGCGCGCGTCGACGCGCTCGAGCGCGAACTCGCTCGCGGCGACTACCGGACCAAGCCCGAGCAGTCGCACCGCGAGGCGCCCGAGTACAAGGCGCTCGTCGCGTTCGCGAAGGGCGGGATCCACGGGGTGACCGCCGAGCAGAAGGCGCTCCTCCGAACGGACTCCTCGATCGACGGCGGGTTCCTCGTCGTGAACGAGGTCGACTCGGAGATCACGAAGAAGATCACCGAAATCGACCCGATCCGGTCCATCGCCCGCGTGCGGTCGACCGGCTCGAAGTCGCTCGAGCTTCCGATTCGGAACACGATCCCCGTCGCCACGTACGAGGGAGAGGGGGACGCGGGCGGCGACTCGGCTTCGACCTACCAGAACGAGACCGTCACCCCGTACCGCCAGACGTTCACCGTTCCGATCACGATGGACATGCTCATGAACTCCGCGTTCGACATGGACTCGGAGATCATGAGCGACGGAGCCGAGGCCTTCGGCTTCGGCGAGGGGAACGGCTTCGTCATGGGGACCGGCTTCAAGCAGCCGGAGGGATTCGCGACGAACGCGATCCTTCAGGCGGCGGCGCGCCTCTCGGGCGTGTCGGGCGTCCTCACCCCATCGTCGCTGATCCTGCTCACCGGCGACCTCAAGGTCGGGTACAACCCGGTCTACGTGCTGAACCGTCGAACGCTGGCGCTGATCCGCACGTTCCGCGGGGACGCGGCGTCGCCCGGCGACGGCGCGGGTCAATTCCTGTGGATGCCCGGGATGAACGGGCCCGTCGCGGCGACCCTGAACGGGTTCCCGTACGTGCTCGCCAACTCCATGCCCGACGTCGCGGCCGGCGCCTACGCGGTCGCCTTCGGCGACTTCCGGCGCGGGTACACGATCGTCGACCGCACGGGGACGAGCGTCATCCGGGACGAGTTCGCCCAGAAGCGGAAGGCGATCGTCGAGTTCACCCTCAACCGCTGGAACACGGGCCGGGTCACCCTGCCCGAGGCGATCAAGCTCCTCCGCATCACCACGTAGTGGGCGAGGCGTCGGAGTAGAAACCGAAACCGAGGCCCCGCCGGCCACCCGGCGGGGCTCTCGAGGAAGAGAGGAAACGGATCATGGAACGCGACCTTCACTCGCACGTCTCGATTCGCTCCGTCATCACGCCCACCGCGGGCGCGGCGGCCGGCGCGTCGACCGTGGGAAGCATCATCGACACGCTCGGATTCGAGTCGCTCGAGTACGTCGTCCACTCGGGCACGATCACGACCGGCTCGTTCTCCTGCACCCTCGAGGAGTCGGACGACTCGGGCATGTCCGGCGCGACGGCGGTCCCCTCGGATCGCGTGCTCGGCGGATCGCCGAGCTTCGTCGTGACGGACGACGACGACGTTCGCCGGGTGGGGATCGTCGGGAAGAAGCGGTATCAGCGGCTCACGCTCGTCGGGGCTTCGACCCCGGTCGGCGCGTTCTCCGCGATCGCGATTCTCGGCAACCCGCGCTCGGCGCCGACGGCGGCTCAGCAAACCGCGAACTAAGCCCCCTCGGGCTTGGACGAAGCGGAGGCGGGGGGACGCTCTAACGGAGCTTCCTCTCGTGGGTAGGGACAAGCGACGAGACGCGCCCCTCGCCTCCCTCGTTCGTCGAAAAGGAGTTCGACGCGTGAAGACCATTCGCCGACTCTCGATCGCCGTTCTCGCGGCGCTCCTGCTCTTCTCCGCGGTCGCTCCGGCGACCGCTCAATCCAATGGCGCTTGCGTTCACGTCAACTCGGAAGTCGTGGCGGCGCGCTTCTCCGGCGTGAGTTTGCAAACCCTCTCCGGCGCCCTCGGCGGGAAAGGGATCTACGTTCACTCCGCGCAGTTTGGGACCGCGTCGACCACGGTCGGGGCTCGGATCACTACCGCCGCCGTTCTCGACGCCGACCTCTCGACGATTACCCCCGCTTTCGCGTTCGGACCCGGCGCGCCCGAGACGGTCGTTCGGCAAGGAACCGCGCCGGCCGGCGCGGTCGAGGGCGACATGATTCAGATTACCCTTGCCATGCCCTTGAACGGAGTTCCGATATACGTTCCCCCGTCACCGTCGCCACGGCGGCGGTAGTCGACGTATGCTTCTCCGAGGTCCAGTAGAGGACCTCGTCCAACCCCACGAAAGGACCAACCCATGAAGCGAGTCAAGTTCCTCGACGCGGGCCGACGCGCCCATCCGACCGACCTCCGTTACCCCCAGCTTCAGCACGAGGCCGGCGACGTCCACGACCTCCCGGACGAGATGGCGGTCGAGGCGCTCGCCGCGCGCGACTCGAAGGGCGCGGCCCGATGCGAACTCGTGGAGGACCTCGGCTCGGACGACGGTTCGGCCCCCGAGCAGGCGGCGCCGGCGGAGCCGGAGGTCCCGAAGACCGACGACTCCAAGGCGAAGGACGGCGGCAAGCGCGAGGACAAGAAGGGCCGGGGCGCGAAGGCGCTCGGGTAACCCGTGTCCGCCGTCTACAAGGTCGTCGAGAGCGGGACCGGCCCGGTCACGCTCGAGGAGGCGCGCGCGTACCTCAAGCTCTCCGAGGAGCAAGTCGACGACGTGGTCCTCTCGGCGATCCTCGAGGGCGCGACGGAGGCGGCCGAGTCGTACACTCGGCGCTCGTTCCGCGAGAACGAGGTAGAACTCACTCTCGACGAATTTTGCGAGCGGATCGAGCTTCGGCGGGACCCGATCAAGACGGTCGATTCCGTGACCCGCCTCGTCTCGGGGGTGGCGACCGCGGTTTCGGCGTCGGTCTACTACCTCAAGAGGGGCGTCCAGACCTCCGAGGTTCTCCTCGCGGACGGGGAAGAGTGGCCGGACGACGCGGACGACCGGGAGGCGGCGATCGTGGTCGCCTTCACGACCGGGATCCACGAGAGGGTGGCGACCGCGAAGCTCGGGATCCTGCGCCTCGCGGCGTGGCTCCACGAGAACCGCGGAGACTGCTCGGACCTCTCGGCGGTCGGCTTCGGGGACACGGTTTCGACCGACGCGATCAAGGCCTCGGGGGCCCACTCGTTCCTCGATCGCCTGCGCGTCTCGAGGGTGTAGGCCGTGGCCGCCGCGAGCGACTTCCTCGAGGACCAAATCCTAACGCTCGTCCTCGTGACCGGGCCGGCGTGGCTCGCCCTCTCCACCGCGAATCCCCTCGACTCCGGGGCGGGGATCGCGGAGCCGGTCGGCGCCGGGTACGCGCGGAAGAACCTCGCGGGCCTCTTCACGGTCACGGGCGGCGGCGCCGGGACCGCCCCGAACTCGGGGGTAATCGAGTTCGCCCCGGCCACGGGATCGTGGGGAACGATCACTCACGTCGCCATCTTCGACGCTTCGACCGGCGGGAACATGAAGATACACTCCCCGATCGGGTCGCCCATCTCCATCGGCCTGAACCAAGTTTTGCGATTCATCGTGAACGCGTTCACAATGACGGTCGCGTAGGGGCTCCGATGAAGTTCGTCCTCGTGACCGTGACCCTCGAGCCCAATTCCGACGACCCGAGCGTCCGAATGTATCGGTACCCCGCCTCGTACGATTGGCGGGAAATCGAGCACTCCAAACGCGGCCCCCACGTATACGAGGGGACCATGACGGTTTTGAAATTGGCGGAGCGCGAGGACCTTCTTTTGTGCCTGCGCGACGACGTCGCCGAGAAGCTCGCGAAGGACGAGAGCGGGCTTTGCCGGGTGGTGACTCCCGAGGAGGCGGACGCGTGGCTCGCGAGGGTTCTCGCTTCCACCCCCGACGAAGTCGTGACCGACCCCGCTCGAGTTTCCTTGATCCAAACGAAGTTGGCCGCCGGCGTCGGGCTCACTCAAGACGACGTCGACGTCCTCGATCCGAACAACCCGAAGACAATCATCGCCCGGGTTCAGAAGACGGTCGAGGGGATCTTCAAGCTCTCGGCGATCGAGCCGGAAACGGCGGTCGAATCGGAGAAGGTGGAGGCGGCGGGAGTCGTCGCCAAGGGCTAGCCCAGTGGCGAACTTGTTCCTCACCCGCGGAGCGGACAACAAGGTCTACGCGTACGCGGGATTTTCCGGGACCCTCGTCGGAACCATCAACGCGACCGCGACCCCAGCCGGGGTGTCGATCGAGGACGTCGGACCCGACGGGCAGCTCCACCTCGTCGTGGGAAACTCCACGAGCTTCTTCCGCCACGACGCGGGGTTCTCCTCGACGATCGTCGACACGTTCCCGCACTTCACCGGGATCTTCAACCGCGACCTCGGGAAGGACGCCTCCGGAAACCTTCAGGTCGCGAGCGGGCTCTTCAACATCTTCGCCAAATACGCGGGCGTGAGCGCGACCCTCCTCGCCTCGTTCGTGGGAGCGACCTCGGGAGGATTCATCAGCGAAGCGCCGAGCGGGGACAATTACGCGAGTTCCACCCCGGGCGGAGTTCCGACCTTCGTCCGCTTCGCGGGGTTTTCTCCGACGATCGTCTCCTCCTTCGCCCTCGTCGGCGACATCTTCATCACCGGGGGGCAAGCTCTCTCCAACGGCGACATGATGGCGGTTCGGTACTGGTCGCTCTTCGGCGGGGTCCAAGTCGTCTCGTGGTTCGCCGGGTTCACCTCGACCTTGGTCGCGCAGATAGCTTCCCCGATCGCGGCCCCGGGAGGTCTGGCGTATCACGAGGGGACCTACGACTTCAACGTCCGAGTCAACGCCACGGCCTCGCCGCTCGTCACGGTCTCCACGATCAAGCCCCTCAACGGCCAACTCGTGAAGCTCGCCACGGCGTCCCCGGTCGTGGTCGTGGGTTGCGTCGCCGACGGGACCCGGTTTCCCCCGGCCGTGGTGGGAATCGTGGAGGCCGTCGCCCGGCTCTCGTCGAAGGTGGGCGCGCGCGCCGCGTTCGAGCCTCGGGTCTCGGCCGGCGCGAGGCCGGTTCCGAGGGTCGAGGTGGACGTTCGGTTCGAGCGGAAGGTGGACGCGGACGCTCGGCTCGCGCTCAAGGTCGAAGCGGAGGCCCGACTCGGGCCGAAGAGGTAACCTTCCCGCATGGCGCGAGAAAAGATCCCCTATCAGACGGACGTCGCGGTTCTCCTCGAGCATCCGACGGACGTCCTCAACGCGGACCCCCTCGACTTCGCGGACGACGCCTCGACGTGCTCGTTCAAGGTGTTCGACCCGAACGTCGACGAGGTCCTCACCGCGACCGAGGCGGGGGGCCAAACGGTCCTCTCCGTCTCGAACGCGGGGGTCTTCGTGGTGGGCCACCTCGTCGAGGTCTCGCTCGACTCGGGGATCTTCCACGACTTCACGGTCTCCGCCGTGGACCCGGCGGCCGGAACCGTCACGGGCGCCCCGGCGCTGGCGACGACCGCGTCGGTCGGTCGCCGCGTGCGACGGCGGCTCGGTAACTCGGTCGCGATGGCGGCGTACGGAACGCCGAAGCTCGGGAAGACCGATTGGGGTTTCGTCGGGACCTTGCTTCGGACTCACCCCGGCCTCGAACTCGGCCTCGAGGTGAACGTGGAAATCTACTTCGTGGGCGCCGTGGGCGGCGGGCTCGACCTCCTCAAGGTCCTTTGCGCCGTCGTCTCGCCCGTCGAGGATTGCGAGGCCTGCTCGTGAGTTGCTCGACCCAAAAATACCGGAAGAAGAACCGGACCCTTTGCGTCGGGGACTTGGTCGACCGGATCGTCCTTCAGAACCGGACCCTCGTCGCGCCGCCGTTCGGGTCGGCCGACGCGACCGAGAAGTTCGATGGATGCTGGAAGGCTTGGTCGGCCGTGAACACGGTCCGGGGGAAGACGTTCTTCGCGGGCGTGAACGTAGAGGTTCCCGTGACCCACGAGGTCGGGCTCCGGTTCGACGCCCGCGTCTCCGCGGAGACGTGGATCCTTTTCCAAGGGCGCCGGCTCGACGTGCTCGAGGTGGAGGACCTCGAGGAGCGCCACGAGTGGATGGTCCTCACTTGCACGGAGCGGGGCGACGCCGCGCTCGAGGCCTCGCGAGCGTGAGCGATTTTCTAATCACGGTTCGCGGAGCGGCCGGTAACGAGGCCGTCTTCGCGCGCGTCGCGCGCGGGCCCGCGGCGACGGGCCGCTCGATCCGCCACGCCTTCTTCGAACTCGGGAAGGACCTCAAGGCGGAGGCGAACCGGGAAATCCTGCGCCGCCCGAAGTCCGGTCGGGTCTACCTCGTGCGGTCGCGCGGCGGGCGCCGCCGGCGGCACGTCGCCTCGGCCCCGGGCGAGACCCACGCGAACCTCTCGGGGGACCTCCGCCGAGCGGTCGGCTGGAAGGTCCACGGGAACGAGCGCCTCGACTTCGGCTACGGAGTGAGCGGGGGGTCCTCGAACCCCTCCCCCCGGTACGACGCCTTCGTAGAGTTCGGGACCCGGAAGATGGCGCCCCGCCCCTCGCTCGCGAACGCGATCCGGACGACCCAGAACGTGACCGAGCGAGAGTTCGAGGCGAACATGAACCGGGAGTTCGAGGGCGGAACGTGAGGGCCGAGGAAGTCGCGCTCCAACTCGCCCGGCGCTACCCGCTCGAGGACGGGTCCCTCACGAAGAACGTCGAGGTCCGGTCCCTCGTCCGCTCGGGCACCGTCATGACGGCCGAGACGGTAGATTCCCACGGCCTCTCGGCGGGCCAGAACGTGGCGATCGCCGGCGCCGTGACCCCGATCGCGGTCGTCACCCTCACCCGGACGGGGACGACCGCCTTCCTCGAAACGGTCGCCCCGCACGACTTGACCGAGGCGATCGCGGGAGAGGTCACCATTTTGGGCGCGGTCGAGGCGAACTTCAACGGGATTTTCGAGGTGACCGGGGTCCCGAGCCGGCTTCGCCTCACGCTCGCGATCGCGGACTCCGGCGCCACGGTCGCGACGGGGACGATCGTCGTTCTCGGCGCGGCGTCCCTGCTCAACTCGTACGACGGGCTCTACGAAGTCCTCGACGCGCCTTCGCCGACGAGCTTTCGCTTCGCGCACCCGAAGACGTCGCTCGCGAACCCGGTCGGCTCTATCGAGGCGCGGACGAAGCCGCGAATCGCGATCGGGGTTTCCCCCGAGCGACTCGTGTCCATGTATACCGAGCAGAAGAACTCGGAGAAGTGGCTCTTCGTGGTGCTCGGGGACGTCGACCCCTCGAAGAGCCGGGACGTTCGGTCGGACGCGTTCGACAATCAGCAACGCGGGAACGAGCTTCGCCAACAAATCTTGCAGAACTTCTCGCTCCTGCTCTTCGCCCCGGCGACCGACGAACTCTCGGGCGCCCGCGCGCGAGACGACGCGGAGGCTCTCTTCCGGCCGATTTGCCGGAGCGCGCTTGGGTTCAACTTCGAGTCCGGGCTCTACGTGGGGAACTCGCAGGGCCGCGCCCAATTCACGGGCCACGGGTTCTTCTCGTACGACTCCGCGGTCTACGTCCACCGCTACTCGTTTCAGCAAGTGGTCGACCTCGTCTTCGAGGACTCGGTCGGGCCGGACCTCGACGTCGCCTTCCGGGACCTCGAGTTCGCCCTCTTCCCCGTGCTCCCCGTCATTCCGGACGGAGCCGGGACCGAGACCGTGAGCCTCGACGCGAACGTCGACCTCGACGAAGAGCCGGAGCCGTAGGGTGGGCGACGTGGCGAAGAGGCTCGCCTCGGGGCTATCGTGCGGGGTATGATCTTGCTTCGAGTCTTGAAGCCCCTTCCCGGTCGACGCGCTGGGGAAGTGGTCCGCGTGGAGGCGGACGAGAACGGAACCCCGCTCTCGCGCGAGTGGCGGCGTCGGCTTCGGGACGCGAAGACCGACGGTTGCGTCGAGGTGGTTCGCGAGGTTCGCGAGACGGCGCCGAGCGCCCCTCCCCCTCGCGTCGCGAAGAAGGGCGGCCCCCCGGCCGCCGAGAAGGAGTAGCTTGAGATGAGCGGAAGCGTGGTCTCCCTCCCGTCGGTCACCATCATCCTACAGAACGCCGACGGCGAGGTCTCGAACACTCCGCAGCGGGTCCTACTCGTCGGCCAGAAGGTGGCGGCGGGGAGCGCGGCCGCCGGCGTCCTCGTCCAGAACATCGAAAACTCGGGGGCCCCCGAGAACGCCCTCTTCGGCCCCTCGTCCATGCTGGCCGCGATGGTCCGGGCCTTCAAGAAGGTGAACCCGGTCGTCCGGGTCGACGCGATCCCCCTCTCGGACGCGGGCGGCGCGGTCGCGCGCGTGGTGACCTTCACCGTCGTCGGCCCGGCCACGGCGGCGGGCTCGATCACGGTCGTCGCCGGCTCGGAGCTTCTCCACAAGTTCGAAGTCGCGTTCGCCTCCGGCGACACGGCGACCGTAATCGCGGGGAACATCACCGCCGCGATCAACGCCGACACGAAGTGCCCCTTCACCGCCTCGAACATCGCCGGCGCCGTGTCCCTCACGGCCGACAACGGCGGGACCGTGGCGAACTCGCTCGGCGTCGAGGTGAAGGAGATCACCTCGGACGCGGGCGTCTCGGTCGCCTCCGTGACCCAAGGAACCGCGGGCGCCACGGACCCGACCTTGACGACGGTCCTCGACGTCGCGGTCGAGCGGTATCAGGCGATCGTGTGGCCGTACGCCTCGAGCCTGACGGCGCTCGCGACCTTCCTCGCGGCTCGGTTCAACCCGACCAACGCGATCATGGACGGAATCGGGATCGCCACCCGGCAAGACACGTTCTCGAACCTCATCTCCGCGCTCGACGCGCTCAACGATAAGGACCTCGTCCTCTTCGTGGACGAGCAGACGACCGAGACCCTCTACCTCGGGCCGGCGCAGAACGAGGCCTCGTACGCGAAGTCCTCGATCTTCGCGGCGGTCCGGGCGCTCCGGCTCACGGAGGACGCGAGCATCTCGCACCTCCTGACGAGTACGGCTTCGCTCGACCAATTCGGCGGCGCCGCGCTGGCGAGCCTCCCGTACTTCAATACCCCGCTCGCGGACCTCCCGATCATCCCGGCCGGCCGCGGGTGGACTCAGTCCGAAATCCCGTCGCTCGTGACGTCCGGCGGGTCGATCATGGGGGTGAACCCCGGCGGGACCGGCGCGCTCGTGGGCGAGGTCGTGACCACCTACAAGACCGACCCGGCCTCGAACCCGGACGCGACGTTCAAGTACCTCAACTTCCTCGACACGTCCTCGGGGGCCCGGGAGTATTTCCACAACAACCTGAAGAACCGCTTCGCGCAGTCCCGCCTCACGGAGGGCGCCGTCACCCGCGGCCGCGACATGGCGAACCCGACCACGATCAAGGCGTACCTCGAGAAGCTCTACCTCGACCTCGCGGGCGCCGACTTCGTGCTCGTTCAGGATGGCGAGGAGGCGATCCGGTTCTTCAAGCGGAATTGCTCCGCCACGGTCGACCTCGAGAACGGCCGAGTCGTGGTGGACATGCTGGTTCCGATCGTGACCCAGCTTCGAACCATCGTCGCGACCATGAAGATCGCCTTCTCCGTCGAGAGCTAGGCGCGGGAGAACTTGAACCATGATCCAGCTCACGGACGCGACGGTCCTCGTCAACAACGAAGCCGTCGGAATCATCCCGAACTCGCTCGTCTTCAACGAAGGCCTCGGCGAGCAGACCGTCCGCGCCGTCTCCATCGGCGACGGCAAGACCGAGACCGTCTACGGGAAGAACCTCGAGACCAACTTCGGGATGGTGAAGTTCGAGCTTCCGACCACCCCCGAGACGATCGAACTCGCTCGCGGGTGGAAGACGAACGGGAACGAGAACGTCGTTCAGATCGCCGGCCGCACGCCCGAGGGCGACGTGACCCGGACCTTCTCGAGCGCCGGCCTCGTCAACAACTACGACGTCAACGTCGGATCCGAGGGGAACCTCGAGATCGAGTTCCACGGGAACTCGCCGATCTAATCGGCGGTCCCACAACTAGCGCGCTCAACCCACGCGCCGGAGGTCCCACGCCTTGGCGGAGAAGATCGACGAGTCGAAGCTCGTTCGCGAGGTCCAATACGTCCTCGAGGTCCCGTTCTCGTACGCCCACAAGGGCCAGCCGGTGGACGCCCGGTTCGTGCTCCTGCTCGCCCCGACCGCGCGGAACTCGCGCGAGGCGGCGACTCTGAAGCAAGCCTTCTTCCGGGCGGCCGGAGGTCAAGAGTCCGAGGCGGCCGAGCAGAAGGGCGACGTTCGGATTCCGACCGGGTCCGAGGTGATGGTCGCCCTCGCCATGTCGAAGGACGTCGACCTCCCCGAGGTCCTCGAGGTGGCGAAGAAGCTCCTCACCTCGGGCGTCGCCATGATCGACGGCGAGGAGAAGCTCACGGGACCCGTCCTCGACAAGGTGAGCGACGAGGACTTTCAGGCGATGGTCGGCGAGTACCTCGTCGCTTTTTGCCTTGCCTCGGTTCTCTCGAAGATGAGGGCAAGCTCCTAGCCCTCATCACGGACCTCGTCGTCGCCTTCGAAGGCGGGGTATCCTACCGAGAGCTAATGGAGACGCCGATCCCCGAACTCCTCGCCTTGCGACGCCAAGCGAGGAGGATCGCGGAGAGAACGAGGCGGGCGGCGGCGCGCTCCAAGCCGTAGGGGGAGAGGCGCGCCGGAGATGCCGAACCGAGTAACGTACACCTTCCTCGGGATCGACAAGGCCTCGGCCGCGGCGAAGCGCGTCGCTCAATCCATGCGCGGGGTCCGCGACCAAATGGCGCGGGTCGCCGCGACGGCGAAGACGACCGGGGCCTCGGTCTCCGCCGCCGGGAAGAAGATCCGCGGGCTCTCCACGACCGCGGCGTTCGCCGCCGGCCTCTCCGTGAAAACCTTCGCCGACCTCGACCAAGGGGTGACGAACGTCCTCACCCTGCTCGAGGACGACTCCGCCGTGAAGCGGTTCGGCGGCACGATCCGTCGCCTCGTGGAGGACACGGTCTCCGAGGGGTTCGCGATCGACGAAGCGAGCGCCGCCCTCTTCTCGAACGTCCAAGCCCTCGGCGCGAGCGAGAAAAGCTTCGCCACCTACCGGGCGGCGCTCGACCTCGCGCGCGCGACGAACACGGAAATCGGGACCGCGGTCTCCGGCGTGACGACCGTCATTAAGGCGTACGGCCTCGAGGCGACCGACGCGACCAAGGTCACGGACGCCTTCGTCGTGGCGCAGCGCAAGGGGATCAAGGTCTCGGACCTCGCCGACAACGTGGCGAAGATCGCGCCGCTCGCGAAGCAAGCGGGAATCGGGTTCGAGGAACTCTTCGCGACGACCGCCCAACTCGTCCGAAAGGGAATGGAGCCGGGTCAAGCGGCGATCGCCACGCGCTCGGCGATCGTGGCTCTCATCAAACCCACGAAGCAAGCGGAGAAGCTCTTCCACGCGCTCGGGATCCCGGTCGGCGTGGCCGAGCTTCGGACCGCGGGGCTCGCGAACACCCTCGGCAAGCTCTCGGAGGTCTCGAAGAAATACCCCGACCTCCTCGACCAACTCATCCCGAACGTCCGGGCCCTCACCGCGGCCGCGTCTCTCGGCGCTCCCGAACTCGCGGAGATCGCCGCCACGATGGCGGAGATCAACGCGGCCGGGAAGACCGGGGCGGGCGTGGCCGGCGCGCTGGCGAAGCAAGAGTCCAGCTTCGCGGACGCGATGGGCGACCTCGTCGGCGACGTCAAGGTCCTCGCGGCCCTCGTGGGCGAGGGCCTCGCGCCGGCCGTGTCCCTGCTCGGGTTCCTCGTGCGCGGGACGATCGGCGTCCTCCGGACGATCGGGCCGGTCGCCGGGAAGATCCTCGGGGCGATCCTCGGAGTCGTGGCGATCGCGGCGCCCGTGCTGCTCTTCTTCGGGAAATTCCTCATCGTGGCCGGCGCGATCGGCGGCGCCATCGTGGGCGCGCTCTCCGCGCCGATCGCCCTCGTCGCGGTCCTCGTGGCCGCGTTCATCGCCGGGGTCTCGATCGTGTTCGCCAAGTTCGACGCGATCGCGGAGAAGGCGGCCGCCATGAAGAACGCGGTCTCCGGCTTCTTCTCCGGCTTCGGCGGGGGGATCGACGTCTCGAGCGCCGACGTCGCCGCGATGGTGAAGAACCAAACAGATATCAACGTGAACCTCAACGCGCCGAAGGGGACGATCGCGTCCGTGAAAACGACGACCTCGGGCGACACGGCGGGGCTCAACCTCGGCGTAAACATGGCGGGAGCTTTTTAGGTGGACCCGCGCGACCTACAGCCCGCCTCGTACCGCGGAGTCTTCTTCTTCGTGTCCTCGGC
>Ga0184615_10000160_pt1 | contig 41564 bp, 33 predicted proteins | sample PLM4_65_coex_FD_133134 | JGI IMG/M metagenome (GOLD analysis project Ga0184615, IMG submission 133134) | Groundwater sediment microbial communities from an aquifer in East River, Colorado, USA - PLM4_65_coex | ecosystem: Environmental > Terrestrial > Soil > Riparian zone | place: USA: East...
GCGCCTCAACCCGCTCGCCTCCCAGCCGTACGCGCCGCTCCCCTATCGGGCCGCCGAGAACGACCGCTCGATCGTGCTGCGGCTGGAGTACGGCCGCGCGTCGTTCTTATTGACGGGAGATCTGGAATCACCGGGAGAGCGATGGCTCGTCGGCTACCCGAAGCTTCAGAAGCTGCTGCGCAGCACGGTCATCAAGGTCCCGCACCACGGGAGCCGCGGCTCGCTCGACCCGACGTTCCTCCGCACGGTGTCGCCGAAGATCGCCGTGATCTCCGTGGGCGCCACCAACACCTACGGCCACCCCACGCCCGAAGCGCTTGCCGCGTACAAGCGCCTCAAGAGCACCGTCTTCCGCACCGACCTCGACGGCGCGGTCAAGATGGTAACGGACGGCACCCACCTGCGCGTCTACCGCTACGAGGACCTGACCCCCCGGCCGGTGGCATGGAACCGTCGAATGCTCGCCGCCGAGTGGCGCAACCTCCGCACCGCCCTCGGCTCGCCCGTGCCCGCGCTGTCCCTGGATCTGTCCGAAATGGAGTTGCCGCTGTAAAACGAGGGTGTTACGACTGTTCCGCGTTGACGTAGAGCACGAGGCGCTGCCCGGACCGGATCGCGCTGGTTCGGCCCAATCCGTTCCATGTTCGGATGTCAGTGATCCGGACGTTAAAGTTCCGGGAGAGACTCCAGAGCGTGTCGCCCCGCTTCACGCGGTAGGTGAGACGTTTGGGTTTGACGGACGGCGTGGTGTCGGTCGTCAGATCGGCCGCTTCGACGCGAGCGGATTGGTCGGAATTGCGCCGGAGCACGAGGCGCTGTCCGGCCTGGATCGCGCCGCGACGGCCCAACCCGTTCCACGCCCGGAGATCGCCGATCGGGACGTCGACCTCACGCGAAATGGCCCAGAGCGTGTCGCCCCGCCGCACGCGATACGTCGCGTTCCCGGCGGACGCAGCGGGGCGGCGCTCGGTGCGAGCGGTTACGACGGCATGCTGCGGGGAGTCGGGACCGGTGGGGACGAGCACGGTCGCGCCGGCTCGAATCCCGCGGCCGGAGAGCTGATTCATGTCGCGGAGCACGGCCGTCGATGTCCCGAAGCGGCGGGCAACCGACGAGAGCGTTTCGCCGCGACGAACGGTGTGCCGCATCCAGACCGTCTTGCTCCATTCCGGGAGTTTCGAAAAGTTCTGCTCGAACACGGCCCTGGTACCGACCGGGAGCTTCAGGCGGTAGTCCTTGTACCCCAGCGGGGTCACGCCCTGTCGCAACTCCGGGTTCAGACGCTTCAACTCGCCATAGGTGACGCTCGCCACTTTGGCGATCACGCGAAGGTCGGTCGGGCGGGTGATCACCACCTCGTCGTAGACCAGGGGTTTCTCGTACTTCGGAGCGAACCCGTATTTCTCGGGGTGTTTCGCGATGATGGTGGCGGCCATGAACTTGGGGACGTAGTTTTGCGTTTCCGGATGGAGGTGCCGCGTCGCGCGAAGATCCCAGAAATCTTCGATGTTCGTGCGCTTCATCGCCCTCCCGACGCGGCCCTCGCCGCCGTTGTACGACGCGAGCGCCAGGGGCCAGGAATTGAACATGGCGTAAAGGTCTTTGAGATACGCGGCGGCGGCGTGTGTCGACTTGACGACGTCCCGGCGTTCGTCGATATACGAGTCGATGCGAAGCCCGTATTTCCGCCCGGTGCCCTTCATGAACTGCCACGCACCCACGGCGTGCGAGCGCGAATACGCGTACGGGTTGAAGCCGCTCTCGATCAACGAGACAAACACGAGATCCTCCGGGAGGCCCTTCTCGCGAAAGATCTGTGTCATAAGGGACACGTACCGACCCGACCGGTTCAGCCAGAGCTGAAAGCGATCCCGGCCCTTGGTGTTGAAATAGTCAAGATGACTTTCGACGCTCGCGTTGCGGACGATCGGCACGTCGTACGGCAAGCCGCCGTCCCCGTCCGCTTCACCCTCGGACTCGAGCACCTCGTCCCCGACGGCGTCGTCCCGGTCGGATTCGTCGCCGGCCTCCGGCAACGGCTCTTCGATGATCGAGAGATCAGGGGCAAACGGCGGCTGCGTATCCGGAGTGCGAGGAACGCTGGGCACGGGGATGTCGGGGGCGGATACCGAGGGCAAGGACGTTGCCGCCGGGACGGGACGCGGGGCGTCGGCGGCGCGGCCAGTGGTGTGGCCGACGGCAGCGCCGTACCGCGTTGGCGGGGACGCGCAAGAGGCCAACACCAGACCAACGCCCACCACAATAACGAACGACCAATCCCTTGGCATGTGTTCCCCCACTTCCTGTGCGGGTACCTGAGAAAAACCGCCCGCCCGTAATCCCTTACGGCTCATGACGGTCCCCGACATGTTCCGACCACGAGCAAAGTACGGGAAACCAACGGGTTCTGTCAACGAAATTCGCGCAAGGCAAGGGCGGTGAGATCAGGAGCCCTGCGGGCCAGACCGGCCGTGCAAGCCGGCCTGAGAAAAGCAGCCCGTCCTTTTTTCGTCCCCAGGAATTCTCTTGACTAGAACCGAAAAGATTCGATAAAGTGATTCCTCCCGTGTTCGACTCGGCTGGGGTTGTCGTCCGCGGCTAGCTCCTCACGTCCGAGTTCAACGTCTTACACCCTAAATAAATAAGGAGAGAAATCGATGGAATCTACCAAGAGAGCAGGATACATACTGGCTGTTTTCGCGTTTATTGCTCTCCACGCGACCGGGGCGTTCGCCTACACCTATTCGTCGGATCTGTGCCTGAACGGTCCCGGAACCCTGGTCACGGGTGATATTTTCACGTTCGACGGTCTCCCGTACAAAGTGGTCGTGGGAACCGAAGGGGATGACACATTGCACGGCTTCGATGACGCAGCCAACGCCGGCGAGAGGGACATCATCTGGGCGCTCGGCGGAAACGATACCCTGAACGGCGGAAATGGGAACGACATTCTCTGCGGCGCGGCCGGACTTGACACGCTGAACGGCGACAACGGAAACGACATCCTGTTGGGAGAATCGGAAAACGACGTTCTTTACGGCGGCCCCGGAACCGACCTGCTGAACGGAGGAATCGGCGACGATCAGTTGTTCGGCCAGGATGGAGACGACTTTGACCGAATCTACATCACCTCGGTGGAACGAGGCGGCCTCTACGGCAGTGTCGGCAACGACCTCATGTACGGGGGAAACGGCATCGACTGGCTGGCCGGCCAGAACGGTGACGACGAGCTCTTCGGCGAGGCGGGAAACGATGAGATGGGCGGAGGCCCGGACCGCGATAGACTCGACGGCGGTGAAGGCATAGACAAGTGTGAAGGAGAGAAAGAGAAGGGATGCGAGTACCCGCTCTTCCCTCGTTAATCGGCGGAAACCTCAGCGTATGCAATACCAAACGGGGTCCGATCAATGATCGGACCCCGTTATTGTATGAAATCTCTCTCATGCCCAGCAGGAGTGTCAGATATTGAGACATCAAAGTGGACAGGCTGAGCTACCCGTGTTTCAGTGACCCGGCAGAAACTCCGTGGCGAACATGGTCTTGCCGGCCCCGTTCGGACCCGCGATCATGACGACCTTCTTTTCACAGCTCACGCCGCAATCTCCCCGCTCATCATCCGCGGCAGCGGCAGGTCGCTGGACTTGCCACGGACGGTGCGAAAGTCAACAAAGTCAAGTCAGACCCCGTGGCCGCACGCAGGTCCTTGTGGTCGACCTCGGCCAGACCGGCCGCGCAAGCCTGCCTTAGAAAAGTAGCCTATCCCTTTTTCGCTCGCCTCCGCCCCCCCTTGAACCAAGAATGTTCGCGTCGAGGGACTGGCAACCTATCACGGATCCCGTTATAATCCGACCCGTGATACGATCGTTCGCCGATCGCGGAACCGAGGACATCTTCGACGGTGCGGCCACGCGAGCGGCGCGCACGACGTGTCCACACTCGTTATGGTCGATCGCTCGTCGCAAGCTTGACCAGCTCAATCGGGTCCGTGACCTCGCGGAGCTTGCCGTTCCGCCGGGTAATCGGCTTGAGCGATTGCGCGGAGATCGCGCCGGCCAATACAGTATTCGCATCAACACACAGTATCGCGTGTGTTTTCACTGGGAGAACGGACATGCCACCGAAGTTGAGATCGCGGACTATCACTAAGGCGCGCGCCCGTCGCGGAGAATCGTCGCAATCCCTTGTGGCGCGACGACTGCCGGCTCAACGTCCACCGACGCATCCCGGCGAGATGCTCTTGGAGGAGTTCCTCCGGCCGCTCGGAATCAGTCAGTCCGCCTTCGCGGTACGATTGGGAATCTCCTTCCCTCGATTAAACGAAGTGATCCGGGGCAAGCGCAGCGTGACGCCTGATACGGCGCTGCGACTGGCACACGTGCTCGGGATGTCTGCAGACTTCTGGCTCGGTTTGCAGCAGGATTGGGATCTTTGGCACGCGTTGCGGAGCGGGAAAGCGCGAGCGATTGCCCGGCTCGAGCCACTTCGCCGCGTGAGCTGAGGCGCTGCCTCACCATAGCAGCCTCCTGTTGACTCCGCGCGGCTATTCGGACTACAACTGAAACAATCGACTGGGGGAACGGTCGACGCAGCGTGAGAAATCACTGCCGGGTACTCGGCCGATCGTACCAACAGCACGCGATGCTGGAGGTGGAGCCAAAAATGTCCTCGCTTTTTGGTGCTGACGAACGTTGATTCCTCACAGCTTTGCAGTCCGATCCGCGAGGGGGTCAAAAACAAATCTTTCAGGGAATGCCAGTCTAAATTCGTGACTGTGGTATGCGACGTCTCCTCATAGTTATTGGAATAGTTTTCTCAGTTCTCTATCTCGTGGCTGTTTTCTACGTCATTGGGGGGAGGTTGGACAGCCTTTATGCTATGCGCCTTAACGAAATCGGCGACTTTTTAGCAGGCGTATTTGGGCCTATAGCCATTCTTTGGCTTGTGCTCGGATTCTTCCAGCAGGGGATTGAACTCCAACTAAGCACCAAAGCCTTAGAACTTCAAGCAATCGAATTAAGACGCTCAGTAGAACAGCAGCGTGAACTGGTCGCGGTCACAAGGGAGCAACTCAGAACCGAACTCGATGCACTGCGGTTTGAGCGTCAAGCGCGGCGAGATGCTGCAAAGCCAAATCTAATACTTTACGGTGTAGGGGCTAATGTAACAGGAGACGGGAAAGTCAGAACAAAAGCTACCTTTAAGAACGTCGGGAATACAGCAACGCTCGTCAGAGTAAATGCGTCACCTAGTCTGGAAAATTTGAGCCCTAAGAGTGTTCCGTCAATTGCTCGAAACGAGGAAATCAGGATTTCATTTGATTATTCCCGAAGCGAACCGTTTCGGAATTCCATCCTGACGTTCGCATTCACTGACGCCAACGGCGAGCCCGATGAGCTGTCTTTTGGGGTCCGACAAGGCACGACACGCGAAACCGTTGAGTTCGATTTATTGAAGGGCTGAACCAACTTATTCAAGGCGCGCACCAGGACCTGATGGGAACGGCCACTATTCTAGTGGTGATGGTAAATAAACGGTTGTTTTTGATTCACGAGGTGGTTCACAAACAAATGATTCTGAGTAGCACTCTGACTTCGAAAGCTGTTTGGTTCCAATGGTAGGTCACCCAGAAGAGGTCTGAGATAATTAGGTATTCGAGATGCCACTGATCCTGGTAACAAGTACGTTAGTTCTCATCGCGCTACCGTTCTTGGTAATCGAGAGATACTGGCTTTTTTCAATTGGGCTATATGTGTGGTTTGGCCTCAAATGGATTAATTACGACAAGAAGATTGATATATCAGCCAGACCGCTCTACGTCGGTCAGCCTATCACAAGATATCTAATGGTCTTAGGCTGGCCCATTCGTTTATATATTGGATTTATGGAGTATTTTCACTTTAGAAAGTGCAGATTCAAGGTCATTTTTGGAAAGGGAGGAACTGAGTCGCGGGACATTCAGTGGAAGACGTTTCAGTCGTATAGTGACGCAGTGTCCTTCGCTAGGGTAAAAACAAACGACACGGAAGTAAGTCATCCGATCCTTGTTTCTGACCAGATTTCGCACAAGATGTACGTAGTGGGATCTGATGGAGAAGTACGCGATTCGCCTGGAGCACCAGGCAGTTTACGACCACGAGGTGTGATGACGACGCTATGGCCACAAATTGCCGACCATGCGGCTGCTATTTGGACCTCGCGACAAGGAATTATCGCCACTGGAGCGAGTTCAATTGTAACAGGACTGACGACTGTTCTAGGCGTCTTCGATATTGCGAGACTAATATACGCGGTCCTGTTCGCGATTCTGGCCATAGGAATCTACAGGATGTCCAGAGCAGCGGCAGTGGCAGCTCTGGCCGCTTATCTCCTCGGGCGCGTACCCGTGTGGTATAGCCACGGTTTCCCCGCCAATATAATTGAATTAGCCGTATTTGTGGGACTGACACTGCTGTTCATAAACGGAATCCGTGGCACCTTTGCTTATCACCGATTGCGACAGGATTCATAGTTATTCGTAGAGCCCTAGAACGATCCTGTCTCAGGATTCGCTCAGAAGAGAATTCGCCGAGGGGATGTCGAGTATGTACTTGTAACGAAGACATGCACGCACACTATGACGGTCTGATCAGTAAGAGTTGTTATTGACCCGAACGGCGGAAGGCCGGGAGGCCCGCATTGCGGGCCTCCTGGTCAACCGTCTGCAGTTAGGGGTTTTTGGACCACCTGGGTGTTAGGAAGCGTATTATGCGTGATAACATACTTCAGCCGTCGATAGAGGTGGCAGACGTAACTGCCGTGAAAATAAGCGAGAACGCGGAAGTTCATCACATAGCAGTCTTGGTGGTTAGGACGCTGTGAGCGCTTGGTTCGTCGAAATCATTAGGATGTCTAATGTTAGTTAGGCGTCATCCGGGCGTCGCACTGTCGATTTCGCGGAGTCTCGTTCGACGATCCGGTAGGGAATGAAGCCGTTTGGTCGCAGTGATCGTAGGCATTCCCTGACGAGAACTTTCACGAGGACGAACCTGGAGAAGACCATGCGCAAGCTCATCGTTGCCGAATTCATCAGTCTGGATGGCGTCATTCAAGCCCCCGGTGGGCCTGATGAAGATCCGAGCGGCGAATTCCGCTTCGGTGGCTGGCAAGTGCCCTACAACGACGAGGCCATCGGCCGAGCCGTGCTGGATCTGTTCTCGCAGCCGTTCGAGTTGCTGCTGGGGCGTCGTACCTACGACATATGGGCGGCGTATTGGCCGCGCATTGGGGCCGATTCACCCAGCCACCCGATCGCTGGCCCGTTCAACAGCGTGCGCAAGCACGTGGCCACGCATCGACCGGATACGCTTGACTGGCAGAACAGCCACGCGCTCGAGGGCGATCTTGCCAATGCAGTGCGCGCGCTCAAACGCCAGGACGGCGGCTACCTATTGACGCACGGTAGCGGCGATATGGTGCGCCAACTGCTTGCAGCCGGGCTGGTGGACGAGCTTCGGCTTCTGATTTATCCCGTCTTACTTGGGCGCGGCAAGCGCTTGTTCGGCGACAACGCACAAGTGTCGGCCTTCACCCTGGCGCACTCGACCAGCACGCCTAGCGGTGTGCTGATCACCCGCTATGTGCGCAGCGGCGAGGTGCGCACCGGGACGTTCGAAGAAGTTGAGTAGGAAAAGCCAGTGACGCCTAACAAGCAGTTGCAGCGGACGGTGAGGTGGCATCGCGGGCGCGCCGCAAGCGCGTCATTTCATGATGTCCTCGCGGCGCGCAGCATGCGGCAGCGCGCCGCCGCTGAACTGCGGCGTTAGGCTTCTGCAGAGCAGAGAACATTCCAGTCATGCCAAATTCCATACCGCCCACAGCCAGCCGCACTACCGTTGCGTCATTTCGTGTCAAGCAGACGCCTGCGGTTCGGGTCAGCCAGCGCTTTGAAGACTTTGTCGATGTCCAAAAACCTGGTGGACAATCTTTTCAAATCTCATCACTACACACAAAATCCAACCCACCGCCGTTTCCGTAACGGAGGCTTATCGATGGGTCCAGGCCGCCATGAAAGGGTCAAGCGGTCAGCCCATCGCCAAAATCTGATTGGGTCTTTTATTGACCTTTCTCTTTTGGCAAACACCAGACGTCTTTGATGTTGCAAAGTCTTGCAAGCATCTCTTCGTACTCTTTATTAATTGCTGCTCTTTCCGTCAGGCCGAGAGACTGGATCATGTATCCATGCTGGCCGTGAAGGATAACAAAAGGATCCATGCCACCGGGCTTCCCGCCGCCGATGTCTTCATTGGAAACATCAGGGGCGTAGTACATGACGTGTGGCAAGTTAATGGTGGTGGCACGGTCGCTTTCGTCCGGGTTTACGTACGTTCTCAGCACTGGAGACAGCATGTATGAGATGCCGGCTCGTTCCGGCGCTTTATAGAATCCTGCTTTATAACGGTCTTGGATGATTTTCTTTAGTTCGCCGGGAGGAGTACCCTTGGCTTGCATCTCTGCTGCGTCAAAGAAGACCCGCATCTGCGCCTTGGAGCCCGCTTTATCAAAGGAAATCGGGTAGAGAATATCATCTCTATATTTCGTTAAGGGCCAAGATCCCCTGAACGTATCATCGCCGGTTCGAGCAACGAAGGCGTGGAATTCATTTGTACCCTTGCGGGCAACTTCGAAACCCTTGGCAGGGTTTAAAACATATACTGTTGTATTTTCTCTGAGGTGCGGCGGCAGTGCGCTCAGGGCTAGCTGAATTTCCAAATCTCGCGGTAGCGGCTCGATTTTATTCGTCACCTCGGGAGTCTGCTTATTTTCCGCGCTCGCTACCAGCGAGAACAAGAGACCTGCAATTACTACAATTGTCTGGATCTTTCTCATCTTGACCTTCTTTTGCCATCCGCCGTCGCCCACGGCGCGCGGGACGGACCATTTTGAAGCGGTTGGGAGTCTGAAATCAGTTTTCGTTTTTGATTCGGTTTTCATGATGTAGCTCCTTTTGTTAAAGTTTCGCATAGTGATTCAGTGTCCAGCCCAGACATTGAGGCCTTTGCCGGTTTCGAGGAACGATTTCAGGCTGGAGAGCACGCGCGGCCAGCCCCAGGAAACTTTGCCGACCATGGGCGAACCGGCCTTGAAGCTGCCGTGGGTTACCGTGAGGCACACCATATCTTCAATCGCTTTGATTTCAAAGGTGACGCGCGATTTGTCTGCGGCATGGTCCGGATCGGCCCAGGTCAGCACCAGGCGTCTGGGTGGAATGCTTTCCAAAACTTTGCCGGCGATATAGACTTCAGGTTTCCTGCCCCCGGTCACGTGCTGCCATTTCGAACCTTTCTTCCAGTCGGAGACATTCGCAAGTCCGCCCCAATACTGGCGGGTGAATTCGGGTTTGGTGATGGCCGCCCACAATTTTTTCGGCGTCGTGCGAATATATGTTGCGTAAACTAACTTCGGCTTTTCCATAATGTCATCCTTTCTTGTTGGTTTTGTTTTCTTCGAGACCCTTTTTCAAATCGCCCAACGCCTGAAGGCGATGGCGTTCGTATTTGCCAATCCAGCGCTCGGAGATCTCGTGAATCGGCACTGGATTGAGGTAATGCAGCTTCTCGCGTCCGCGCCAGACGACAACGATGAGGTTCGCCGCTTCCAGTAACGCCAGATGCTTGGTGACTGCTTGCCGCGTCATGTCGAGGTGTCCACACAATTGGGTCAACGTCTGCCCGTTGCGATTGCGCAATTGGTCGAGCAACTTTCGTCGGCTTTCGTCGGCCAATGCCTTGAACACTGCATTCATCTCGCCAGATTATATGCAACCAAATAGTTGCCTGTCAAGCCCAATTATTAGGCCGAGGTTTAGTCGTGGGTGGTCCCCGAAGGAGTCCGAACGGACGATTACCTCGACGCCGACATCTCTCGGGGCGACCTTGCGGGTCTTTCGACCGGAAGGAGCGTTATCGCCGTAATGGGGCGGCGGGTCAGCCGACCAGTGTGCCAACCTAAAACTGTCTCAACAGAGGGGTTCACTCTAGACAACTGTGCTCGAATTGTGCTCACCTCCACCACTCTCCAGCCTATTCAGGCCTACTCGGGCCAAAGTTCGTAGTACGCGAATCTCTTGGCTGGAGTTGGATTTAGTGAGTTGCAGTGAGGTGGAGAAGGGTGAGGCTTACCGAGTGAGAGGCCAGCGTCCTAGGCCACTAGACGATAGGACCCAACCTCGCTTGCGTAGCGCAACGCAGAAGGAAAACTGACTGATTTATTTTCCATTACTACCTTGCCTGCGCCTCGTACATTCTCAGCGCCTCCGGCATCCAGCCCTCGATCCGCTTGATCCGCGTCTCATCGCTCGGGTGGGTGGAGAGGAACTCCGGGGGTTTGCCGTCTTTGGCTTGTTCCATGCGCTTCCAGAACTCGATGGACTGGCGCGGGTCGTAGCCGGCTTTCGCCATCAGGAACAGGCCGATCTCGTCGGCTTCGGACTCCTGGTGGCGGCTGAACGGCAGCAAGACACCAACCCCGGCCCCGATCCCAAACGCCTGCTCGACCTGTTGCTCCGTCTGGGGATCGCCCCCGCCGAAGACGATGGCGGCCGTCTTCCCCGCGATCCCGGTCAGGAGACCGGTGGACATGCGCTCGGCGCCGTGGCGCGCGAGGGCGTGCGCGACCTCGTGGCCCACCACGACGGCGAGGCCGGTCTCGTCCTTCGTGAACGGCAGGATGCCGGTGTACACCGCGACCTTCCCGCCGGGCAAGGCAAACGCGTTCGGCGTCTGGTCCTCGATCAGCGTGAACTCCCACTGATAGTCGGGCCGATTCGCCGCGGCCGCGATGCGTTGGCCGACGCGGCGGACCATGTCGATCGCGGCCTGGTCCTGACTCAGCTTCGCCGACGTGAGCGTCTTCTTGTAGGCCGCCGCGCCCAGGCTCAGCTCCTCGCCCGGCGAGATCAGTATGATCTGCTGCCGCCCCGTGAGCGGCACGGTCTGGCAGGCCGCGGCCAGCAACGCGAGCGCGCTGCCGGCGGCGAGCATCCAACGGTGGAGGTGCGTCATGACCGATTCCCTCCAGGCTGCTGAAAAAGTCCATCTGCTACGTTGCTTCGCGATCTGCAAGGAAGTTGATTTCATGCTGCACCTGCGGTGCAGGGCAGATTCTCGGTCGTCGGAAATCCTCACGTACGACCGCAATCCCCCGGGAATGCTTCGTACCTCCAGGAGCCTCCTAGTACGCTCCGGTTTCCTCCTCCCTGCAGCCTTGCATCTGGAGCTTTTTGAGCAGCCTGCAAGCGTTACCGAGTTTTTCGCACCCTGCTAGGAGTGCGTCCGAGTATTTGGTGGCGGAGCCTGTTCAGGAATGGTCAGATGCAAGGCGGAGCGAGGAATCCCCCCCGGAGCGTATTGAGTCGTACGTGAGGAGGGATTCCGAAGCGACAACGCCGCAGATGGCCGTTCATGGACAGGCTCCTACCGGTAGACCTCTTTGCGGTGAGCGACTGACACAATCTCGACCGTTCTCTCCCGGTTGGAGATCACGTACAACACCAGGTAATCGCCAATACCGATTCTGTACCCTTCGCGTCCGTGGAGTTTATCCGCCCCGGCGGGGTGTGGGTGGTCTCTCAGGGACAGCAGGTGATCGACGATCTTGTCGTGGATTCTGCGAGGAAGTTGCTCCAGCTCTCTTTTCGCCGTTCGCTTGAGGAACACGGCGTACGCCATCAGCGGCTCTTCCGCACCCGCTGGGCCAGATACTCCTCGATCGAACGAGACGGCTCTTTGGCCCGCTGCTTCAGGATCGCCAGGTCGATGAGGTCTTCCCGGAACTCGCTGTCCGCAAGGAGCCGCTCCATGATCACGGCGCGGTCTTTCTTGGAGAGCGCGCGGAAGGCCGTCCAGAACGCTTCAGTGGTCGCTTCGGCTGTAGCCATGGTCCGTCCGTTACCTTGTGGGAGTGCGGCGATTATACCACACGTCGTTTGAAGAAACCGTTACGGCCCAATGAGGTGCGAGAAGAGGCTGGTGGATGCGACGGCCCACTCGATGAAGGGCTTGGGGTAGACGCCGATGACGACCGTGCCCGCCACGGTCGCGAAGACGACGGCCTTCATCGGACCGGAGACCGGGATGGGCCGGCGGTCGGTGGGCTCCGAGATGTAGATTTTCTTCACGATCACCAGGTAGTAGTACATCGAGATCACGATGTTGATCAGGCCGATGATGACCAGCGTGACCAGGCCCTCGCGCATCGCGGCGGCGAACACGTAGATCTTGCCGATGAAGCCCGCCAGCGGCGGCACACCCGCCAGCGAGAGCAGAAAGACCAGCATCGCGGCCGCCAGCAGCGGCGAGCGGCGGCCCAGCCCGCTGTAGTCCTCAATCCGGTCGCTGCCGGTGAGGTTGGAGAAGATGATGACGATAGCGAATGCCCCCAGGTTGGCCACCAGGTATGTCAGCAGGTAGAAGAGCACGGAGTCGCCGCCCATCTTGGTCCCGGCGGCGAGGCCGATCAGGATGTTGCCGATCTGGGCGATCCCGGAGTACGCGAGCAGCCGCTTGATGTCCGTCTGCGCGATCGCCACGATGTTGCCGTAGGTCATCGAGAGCGCCGCCATGCCGATCACCAGCCACACCCACTCCGGCTTGAACTCGCCGAACGTCGAGAAGAAGATCCGCAGGACGATCGCGAACGCGGCGGCCTTCGGCGCGATCGACAGGTACGCCGTGATCGGGGTGGGCGCGCCCTGGTAGATGTCGGGGATCCAGTTGTGGAACGGCGCCGCGCCGATCTTGAACCCCAGGCCGACCAGCACGCACAGAAAGCCGATGACCAGACCGCCGGTCAGCACCGGACGCGACGCCGCCAGCTCGGGAAAGACGATCGTGCCGGTCTCGCCGTAGATCAGGCTGATGCCGAAGACCATGATCGCGGCGGTGAACACGCTCAGGACGAAGAACTTCAGCCCCGCCTCGCTGGAGCGCAGGTCGTCCTCGCGCAGGTACGCGACCAGGATGTAGAACCCGAACGTGGCGAATTCGATGGTGATGAACATGCTCAACAGATCGTTCGCCGAGGCCATGAACAGCATCCCCAGCGACGCCAGCATGACCATCACGTAGTACTCGCCGCGGAAGAGGTAGATCCGCTTGATGTAGTCGAGCGACGCGAGCAGGACGAGCAGCGTCGCGACCACGACCACGATCTTGAAGAACATCGCGAACGCGTCGAGCACGAACATGTTGTTGAACAGCGTCCCCTGCACGCCCGCGGCGAACATCCACACCAGGCTCGCGAGGATCCCGACGAAGCCGGCCACGGTGAGCCACGCCAGCACCCCCTTGCCGATCTTCGGGAAACTGAAGTCCAGAACGAGGACGAGGCAGACCAGCCCGGTGAGCAGCAGCTCGGGGAGCATGAGCAGCAGGTCGGCGGCCGTGATCGACAGCGTAAATTCCACGCGCTACCCGCCTCCGCCCGCCGAGGCGACCGCGCCGGTCTGGTGGATCTGCTCCAGGAGGGGCTGCACGCCCGCGCTGATCACGTGGATGAACTGGCCCGGGAACAGGCCGAAGTAGAGGCTGCCGGCGATCATGATCAGGAGCGGCAGGCGGTCGCTCCATTTCGCGTCGCGCACGTGCGCCCACTTGGGGTCCATCTCGCCCAGGAACAATCCCATGAACATCCGCATGAGGTAGGCCAGCGTGATCGCGATCCCGACCACGGCGATGACGGTCTGGACCGGATACCGCTCCCAGCTCCCGGCCAGGATCATCAGTTCGCCGATGAAATTGACCGTGCCGGGCAGGCCGACCGACGCGATGAGCGCGACCACGAACGCGCCCATGATGAAGGGCATCTTCCGCCCGAGGCCGCCCAGCGACGGGATGTCGCGGGTGTGCGTCTGGTCGTACACGAAGCCCGCCATGGCGAAGAGCATCCCCGTGGCGAGCGCGTGGGCGAACATGTAGAGCACCGCCCCGCCCAGGCTGATCATGTTCATCGCCGCCATGCCGAGAAAGATGTACCCCATGTGGCTCGAGCTCGAATAGCCGATCACGTACTTGGTGTCGCGCTGGAAGAAGGCCACGAGCCCGCCGTAGATGATCGAGAACACGCACAGGATCGCAATGAGGAACGCCCACTCCTTCGTGGTCTGCGGGAAGAGCCAGTACGCCACACGGAGGATCGAGAAGTGGCCGAGCTTCATCAGCACGCCCGCGTGCAGCATGCTCACCGCGGCGGGCGCGGCGGCGTGGCCGACCGGCGACCAGGAGTGCATGGGCCACAGCGGGGCGATCGACGCGAACCCGAAGAAGAGCAGGATCCAGATCGCGCTGCGCATCCACGGCGTGAATTGGGACTCGTGCCCCTGCAGCTCGATCAGGTTGAAGGTGTGCAGCCCGGTGCCGACGTACGTCAACAGAATCCCGAGCAGGGCCACCACCGCGCCGGCCGACAAAAACAACGTCAGCTTCATCGCGGCGTATTCCTTGCTGTTGGAGGCGAAGTTGAAGATGAAGCCCACGGAGTCGCGCTTCGTCGTGTCCTTCATCTCCAGGTAGCCCTTGGTGTGGCTCCCCCACACGCCCAGCAGCAGGTACATCGGCAGCACCGACATCTCGTAGAAGAAGTACAAAAAGAAGAGGTCGAGCGACACGTAGACCCCGATCGTCGCCGACGCCAGGATCAACAGGAAGATGTAGAACTCGCGCGCGCGGTCCTCGATGTGCCAGGAGATGAAGACGCCGGCGAAGAGCAGGACCGACGAGGCGAGCACCAGGGGCACCGAGATCCCGTCGACGCCGAGGAAGAACGAGATGCCCAGGGCGGTGGACCACTCGTACTGTTCGAGGAACTGAAATTGCGGCGTGCCGATCCCGAAGCGGAACGCGTAGAGCAGGTACAGCGACGCGGCGAACGAGACGCCGCTCGAGACCGCCGCGATCGACCGGACCACCGTCAGGCGCTCCCCGTTCACGAAGATGAGGATCACGGCCCCCACGAACGGGGCGAACAGGATGATCGAGAGCAGGTGCTGATCGAGCATCAACGCGCCTCCTCGAACGCGGACGCCGGCACGGCCGCCGCCTCCGCACGCCCCGTCCCCACCCCCGCGGTGGCCGTCGCGGGATGGAGACGCGCGTGCAGGGCCTCGACCGACCCGTTGATCCGGTGGAGGAACGGCGAGGGGTAGAGCCCGATCCAGAAAATCAGCGCCACGAGCGGGAGCGCGACGGCGAGCTCGCGCGCGTTCAGGTCGGGCAGCCCCTCGTTCTCGGGCTTGGTCACCTTGCCGAAGATCGCGCGCTCGTAGAACCACAGGAGATACGCGGCGCCCAGGATCACGCCCAGGACGCCGATCACGCCGTAGATCCAGTGCGCCTTGAACGCGCCGAACAGGATCAGGAACTCGCCGATGAACCCGTTGGTGCCCGGCAGGCCGATCGACGACAGGACGATGATCAGGAGGAACGTCGCGAGCAGCGGCATCCCCTTGGCCAGCCCCCCGAACTCGGCGATGGTCAGCGTCCGCCGGCGGGTCCACAGAAATCCCGCGAAGAAGAAGAGGCCGGCGGTGGTGACGCCCAGGTTGATCATCTGGATGATCCCGCCCTGGATGCCCTGGTAGGTCAGCGCGAAGATGCCCAAGGCGACGTAGCCCAGGTGGCTGATCGACGAGTAGGCCAGCAGTCGGCGGAAGTCGGTCTGGATGAGGGCGATGTACGCGCCGTAGGTGATGCCGATGAGCGCGATCACCATCATGACCGGCAGCACGGCGCGGGAGGCGTCGGGCAGCAGCGGCAGCGAGAAGCGCACGAAGCCGAACGTCCCCAGCTTGATCCCGGCCAGGATCACGCTCATCGCGATGGGCCCGGCGTGGAGCGCGTCGGGCATCCACGTGTGGAACGGCACCAGCGGCGTCTTGAACGCGAACCCGAAGAAGAGGAACACGAAGATCAATATCTGGACGTCGAGCGACATCGGCGTTTGCAACAGATCGAGAAAATCGAACGACACGGAGGGCCGGATGCCGTGGATCGACGCAAAGCGGTAATACTGAAGGAACAACACCACGATGCCGACCAGCATCAGCACGCTGCCCAGCAGGGTGTAGAGCACGTACTTGATCGACGCGGCATCCCGCCCCTCGCCGCCCCAGAGCTTGATCATAAAGTACGAGGGGATCAGCATCAGTTCCCAGAACAGGAAGAAGAGGACCAGGTCCAGCGACACGAACACGCCAAGCATGGTCGTCTGGAGGGCCAAGAGCGCCATCAGGTAGCCCCGGACGCGGTCGACGATCACCCCCTGCGAGTAGATCACGATCAGCAGGCCCAGCAGCGTCGTGAGGACGACGAATAGCATGCTGATGCCGTCGACCCCGAGGTGGTAGCCGATGCCGAGTTCGGGAATCCAGGCCCGGCGCTCGACGAACTGCATGGCCGCCGTATCCGGCGTGAACGAGAAGAACAATGGCAGGCTCGCCAGAAAATCAGCGGCCACCGTGGCGAGCCCGATCCGCCACGCCAGGGCGGCGTCGCGGACGGCCCACACCAGCAGCGCCCCGACCAGCGGCAGGAACGTCACCACCGTCAGAATCGGCCACCCGATCTGTTGCCCGGCCAGCATCTCCTGCATCATCGCAGCACCAAGAGACGCCCGACGCTCCCACCCTGCCACCACACGAAGAACGACACCATGAGGAAGAGGCCGACGATGAGAATCACGGCGTAGTGGTGGACGTAGCCCGTCTGCAACCGGCGGAAGACCGCCGCGCCGAGATGGTTGCCGTAGCCGATCACGTTCAGGAACGCGTAGATCACATGCTTCTCGATCCACGACGACAGCCACGCACTGCCCGCGGTCATCCGGCCCACCCCGTTGACGAGTCCGTCGACCACGACGCGGTCAAACCAGCCCCACGCCCGGCCCAGTTGCTTCGACGGTTCGACAAACAGCGCGTCGTACAGTTCGTCCACCCAATACTTATTCAACAGCAGCGTGTACGCCCCCTGGAAGCGCGCCGCCAACGAGGGCGCCAGTTCCGGCTTGCGGACATACATCGTGTACGCCGTCCACCACCCCGCCAGCGCGATCCCGACCGACGCCGCCATCAGCGCGAGATCGAGTTGCCCGAACCCCTCGTGCGCCTCGCCCGCCTCGCCGGCAACCACCGGCGCGAGGAAGGCGTGCAGCCAGCCGCCCTCGGGTGGAAAGCCCAGGAGCAACCCGCCCAGGAGCGACAAGCCCGCCAGAATCGCGAGCGGGATGGTCATGACCGCGGGCGACTCGTGGACGTGGTGCGCCACCTCGGGCGCCATGCGGGTCGTGCCCGCGAACGTGAGGTAGAACAGACGGAACATGTAGAACGAGGTGAGGAACGCGCCGGTCATGCCGACCAGCCAGAGGGCTTGGTGACCGCCCTTGAACGCCATCCCGAGGATCTCGTCCTTGCTCCAAAACCCCGCGAGCGGCGGCAGACCCGCGATCGCGATCGTGCCGATCAGGAAGGTCAGCGCGGTGACGGGAATCTCGGCCTTGAGGCCCCCCATCTTCCGGATGTCCTGCTCGCCGCCCAGCGCGTGGATCACGCTGCCCGACCCCAGGAAGAGCAAGGCTTTGAAGAACGCGTGGGTGACGAGATGAAAGATCGCGGCGGCGTACGCGCCCACGCCGCAGCCGAGGAACATGTACCCCAACTGGCTGACCGTGGAGTACGCCAGCACGCGCTTGATGTCGGTCTGCACCAGGCCGATCGTGGCGGCGAAGATCGCGGTCGCGCCGCCGGTCACCGCGACGACCGTCATCGCGATCGGCGCCAGGTCGTAGATGGCGTGGTTGCGGACGACCATGTACACGCCGGCGGTCACCATGGTGGCGGCGTGGATGAGCGCGCTGACCGGCGTGGGACCTTCCATCGCGTCGGGCAACCAGGTATACAGCGGAAGCTGGGCCGACTTCCCGACCGCGCCGATGAAGAGGCAGAGCGCGATCGCCGTCGCCATGCCCGTGGACAGCTCGTGCGCCCGCTCGAAGACCTCGACGTAGTTGAGCGTGCCGAACTGCTGGGCGATGAGAAAGATCGCGATCAAAAATCCCGCGTCGCCGATCCGGTTGACGACGAACGCCTTGGTCCCCGCCTTAGTCGCCGACTCCTTCTCGAACCAGAACGCGATCAACAGGTACGAGCACAGACCGACGCCCTCCCACCCGATGAAGAGGACGAGGTAGTTGTCCCCCATCACCAGCAGGAGCATCGAGACCATGAACAGGTTGAGGTAGGTGAAGAAGCGGTAGTACCCCTCGTCCCCGTGCATGTAGCCGACCGAATAGATGTGGATGAGCAGGCCGACGCCGGTCACGACCATCAGCATCACCGACGACAGCGGGTCGATCAGAAATCCGATGTGGACGTCGAATCCGCCGCCGAAGATCCACGAGTACAGGGTGACCGTGATCGGGGGCTCGCCCGACAGCGTCCGGACGAGCAGCGAGACCGAGAGGACGAACGAGATCGCGACCGACCCGACTGCGAAGTAGTGCGAAGACTCTTTGAGGTACTTCCGGCCGAAGATGCCGTTGACGAGAACGGCGAGGAGCGGCAGGAGCGGGATGAGGGCGACGGAGAGCATGGTTACACCGGGTCGCCGACGGCGATGGGGATGGGGATCGATCTCACCATTTCAGCAGGTTGATCTGGTCCACGTTGGTGGCGAGCTTGCCGCGGAAGATCACGACGATGATCGCGAGGCCGACCGCGGCCTCGCCCGCGGCGATCGCGATCACGAACAGGGCCACGATCTGACCGGTGAGCGAGTCGAGGTAATGGGAGAACGCGACGAGGTTGAGGTTGGCGGCGTTGAGCATGATCTCGATCGACATCAGGACGATGATGAAGTTCCGGCGGATCAGCACCCCGATGAGGCCGATGGCGAACAGGACGGTGCTGACGACCAGGTAGTGGGTGAGCGTGATCACGTCAGTGTCCGCGCCCCCCGAGCCCGTCACCGACGCCCGTGCCGACGGGCTCGGGCTCCCCCGAACCGTTCCGCGGCGGCTCCGGCGCGGGGTCCGCCCCCGCCTGCGCCCGCCGCTCCTGCATGGCCGGCGTCTTGACCAGCACGATCGCGCCGATGATGGCGGCCAGGAGATACAGGCCGATCAGCTCGAACGGCAGCAGGTAATCCCGGAATATCGTGATGCCCAGCGCGCGGGTATGGCCCACGGAGAGGACCAGTGCCTGCGTGGCCTCCCCGGGCGCGCCCGCGTAGGGGGAGCGGAGCACCAGGATCGCGACCTGCCCCACGATCGCGAGCGCCACGAGGCCGATCACGGCATAGCGCTTATGGAACACCCGCTCCTCGGTTTTCAGGTTGAGCAGCATGATGACGAAGAGGTACAAGACCAGGATCGCGCCCGCGTAGACGATCACCTGGACCGCCGCGATGAACTCCGCGTTGAGGAGAATGAAGAACCCCGCGATGTGCAGGAGCAGGGTGACGAGCGCGAGACCGCAGTGGACGGGGCTGCGAAACGCAACGGTGAGGACGCCGCTGATGATCGCGACCGCCGCGAAGTAATAGAAGAAGACTGCGCTCATGCCAGCGGTCAGCCCTTCTTCGACGGCGCGTAGGGGAATTTGTACCGATACTGCATGGCCGCCTCGTCGTTCTCTTCCTGGTTATGAACGACGAGGTACTTCTTGGCGTCGACCAGCAACTGGTCGCCGATCTGGTAGAGCTTCGCCTTGTCGAACATCAGGTCGCGCTTGTTGGCCGTCGAGTACTCGTACATCTTGGTCATGGCCAGCGCGTTGACGGGGCACGCCTCGACGCAAAACCCACAAAACACACACTTGGTGATGTCGATGTAGAACTCGGTGGCGATCCGGCGGAGCGGCGTCTCGGGGTCTTCTTCGCTGACCACCTTGATGCAGCGCGAGGGGCACGCCGCCTCGCAGAGGTCGCACCCCACGCACCGCTCGGCCCCGTCGTCGTAGCGCAACAGGCACAACGCTCCGCGGTGCGCGTCGGGGATCGCGCGCTTCTCGTGCGGGTACTGGAACGTGACGGGCTTGACGAACAGGTGCTGGAACGTGGTCTTCAACCCGTCCAGGATCTCCCGCAGCACCGCCTTGTCGAACAGCTCTTTGAGCGTCATGGGGCGACCTTCTCGATTCTTACCCGCCCCGTCTTGAACGCCGGCGCCTTGCTGACGGGGTCCACCCGCATCGGCAACAGGTCCTTCACCGGCGGATCGTTGAAATGCTCGGGGAACCGGCACATCCCCGTGGGGAGATCAAGGTTCACCTCCACGCCGACTTCGACCGACCCCAGCGCCGACGACACCTTCGCGCGATCGCCCGAGGCCAACCCAAGTGCCTCGCCGTCTTTCGCGGCGATCTGCAGCAGGTTCTTGGCGTCGATCTCCAGCAACCCCTTGTCCCGCGTCGACATCTTCCCAGAGTGATACAGCACCTGGTACAACGACAGCTCGAACGGATAGCCGCTGGACGAGGGCTCGGCCACCACCGCCGGCTGCGCGTAGCGCGACGCGACCTCCCCCGCGAAACCGTCGCGCAGGGCAACGGCGCCGGCCTCAAATACCGCGGGCGCGACCTGCAGCAGCTCGCGCCGGATCTCCCCGGCCTCGGTGTAATCCAGCGACGCGCCCATCAGTTGCGCGATCTCGGTGACGATCGCCCAATCGGGACGGGCTTCGCCCTTCGCGTCGAGGGCGCGGACGACGGGTTGGAGCCGGCCGTGGCCGTCCAGGAACGTCCCGTCCTTCTCGGCCGCGAGTGCCGCCGGCAGGACGACGTGCGCCATCGCGCCAGTGTCGGTCAGGAACGCATCCTGCGTGACGAGCAGATCGAGCCGGGACAGCGCCTCGCGCACCCCCGCGCTCGCCGGCAGCGTGCCGAGCGGATTCTCGCCGATCGCGTAGAGCGCTTTGATCCGGCCCGCGCGGATGCCGTCCAGCATGTCCGCCAGCGTCGCGCCGCCTGACGGCAGCGAGCCGCTCCACGCGGAGGCCACGCGGGCCCGCGCGGCAGGATCATCGTACCGAAACCCGCCGGGCAGTCGATCGGCCATCGCGCCCGCGGCCACGGCGCCGCGCTCGTTGTTCTCCTCGCACGGCCGGATCACCCCCGAACCGGGTTGGCCGATCATGCCCGCGGCCAGCATCAGGTCGGCGACTTGCAGCACGTTGTGGTAGCCGTCCGGTCGGTTGACGATCTGCTCGCCCAGGACGATCACGCGGCGCTCGCCCACGACGAACGCCTTCGCGGCCTCGGCGAACGCCTCGCGCGACAGACCCGTGGCCGACGCCAGCCCCTCCCACGAGAGGCTCGCCACGGCCGCCTGGAGCGCAGCGATGGCGGTCGCGTATTCGGCCGCGACCCGTTGGGGAACGAGGTCCTCTTCGATGACCGCCTTGGTCATCCCCTGGACGAACGCGCCCTCGGCCCCGAGGTTGATCGTGTACGGAAACGGCGCGAGCTTGGCGAGGTTGGTCCGCACAGGGTGCGCCACGATCACCTGGGCGTGGTAGTTCCTCAGCCCGTCCTTGATGCGCAGCGCGAGGATGGGGTTGGTCTCCGTCACGTCGGACCCCACCACCAGGATCGCGTTGGCGAACGTCACGTCCCGGAACGAGACGGTCGGCTGCACCGCGCCCAGCGCGTGCTCCATCGCGGCGACGTAGCTCGCGTGGCCGTACCGCGCGCTCGAATCGAGCTGGTTGGTGCCCACCGTCTGCCGCATGAACTTCTGGAACGCGTACAGGTCCTCGTTCGTACAACGCGCGGTGATCAGCCCCGCGATCGCGTCCGGGCCGTGCGCCGCCTTGATCGCGTTCAATCGCTTGGCAACCTCGGCCGTCGCCTCAAACCACGACGCCTCCGCCAGCGCGCCGTTCCTGCGGATCAACGGCTTCTTGAGCCGCTCCGCGCTGTTGATGTACGCGAAGCCGAACCGGCCCTTGACGCACAGGCCGCCGTGGCCGTCGGCCGTCGCCGCGTGGTCGTCCCACTTGTCTTTCCACGACAGGAGCGAGGTCACGCGCACGACGGTGTCATCCGTCACTTCGATCTGCATTTGGCAGCCGTCCGCGCAGTAGTTGCACGCCGTCACGGTCTTCGTGAGCTGCCACGGCTTGTAGAGATACTTCGAGAACTTGTTCGTGATCGCGCCCACCGGGCAGACCGCCAGGCAGTCGCCGCAGAACTCGCACGCCAGCGCCGTGTCGCCCTTGGCCACCACGTGGGTGAAGCCGCCCTTCTTGAAGAACTGGAGGGCGTCGACCATCACCACTTCCTTGCAGATGTTGATGCACTGCGCACACAGGATGCAGCGGTTCATGTTGAAGTCGAGCACGGTGCTGCGCCGATCCTCGGGCAAGCCCTTCTGCTTCACCTCGCCGATCTGGGTGATCCCGAAGTTGAAGCTCATGTCCTGGAGTTCGCAGTGGCCGTCCGCGTCGCACACGGGGCAGTCGAGCGGGTGCGTCTGCAGGTGCTTCTCGACGGCCTTCTTGCGCGCGTCGAACATCGTCTTCGTGTCCACGCGGACGATCATCCCCGCCACGACCGGCGACGTGCACGAGCGAACCGGCGCCTTCTTGCCCTCGACCTCGACGAGGCACACACCACAGGATCCGAACGGATTGAACGTGTAGTGGTAGCACATGCTCGGGATCGTCTTGCCCATCCCGATGACCGCGTCGTAGATCGACGTGCCTTCGGGCACGGAAACCTTCTCGTCGTCGACGGTCAACTCGACGGTCGCCTTCTCGTCGACAATAGAGATTAACTCTTCACTCATGTTACCGATCACACTCCCCCATCACGATATCGTACGTTCCAAAAATCGTGACAATGTCGGCGATCATGTACCCCCGCGACATGTGGTCGAACGCGCCCATGTGGATGAAGGAAGGCGCGCGGATCTTCAGGCGGTACGGCTTGCCCTCGCCGTTACTGACGATGTAGAAGCCCAGCTCGCCCTTGTGGGCTTCGGTCCCGCAGTAGATCTCCCCCTTGGGCATCGGGAAGCCCACGGAAAAGAACTTGAACTGCATGATCATGCTCTCGAGGTTGGTGAACACGCGGTCCTTGGTCGGCGCCACGAACTGCGGGACGTCGGCCATGATCGGCCCCTCGGGCAGCTTGTCCAGGCACTGCGTGATGATCCTGCTGCTCTCCTTGAGTTCCTCGATCCGGATCCAGTACCGGTCGTACGTATCGCCGTTCACGCCGATCGGCACATTCCACTCGACCTCGCCGTACGCGCCGTACGGCTCGGCCTTGCGCACGTCGTACTCGACGCCCGAACCGCGCAGGGTCGGGCCGGATAATCCGAAGCTCAGCGCGTCCTCGGCCGAGATCACGGCGATCCCCTTCGTCCGCGCAATCCAGATCCGGTTTTTCTCCAGGAGGACGTTGTATTCCTCGATCTTCGGCGGGAAGTCCTTGAAGAAGCGGCGGAGCTGGTCGATGAGGTCCGGGGGGATATCGCGCTCGACCCCGCCGATCCGATACCAGCTCGTCGTCAACCGCGCGCCGCAGAGCTGGTCGAAGAAGTCGAGCAGGTGCTCCCGCTCCCGAAACGTGTAAAAGAAGACGGTCATCGCGCCGATGTCGAGCGCCTGCGTGCCGAGCCAGAACAGGTGCCCGATGATGCGCTGGACCTCGGCGACGATCGTCCGCAGGTACTCCGACCGCTCGGGCACCTTCAGGTCGAGCATCTTCTCGACCGCCCGGACGTAGGCGAAGTTGTTGTACATCGCGCAGACGTAGTCGAGCCGGTCGGTGTGCGGAATGAACTGGTGGTACGTCCCGTCCTCAGCAAGCTTTTCGACCCCCCGATGCAGAAAGCCCATCACCGGCGTCGCCTTCATGATCCGCTCGCCCTCGAGTTCGAGGACCACCTTGAGCACGCCGTGGGTGCTCGGGTGCTGCGGCCCCATGTTGAGCATGAGCTCTTCGGTCCGCAGCAGCGGCAGCTTTTTCTGAGTGTACGCGGGGGGCTGAACCGGCGTCGTGGTCATGCTAGCGTCCCGGATCCAGCGCGGAGGACGGCCGGGTCCCGGCTCCGCCCGGAGAGGCCGGGGGCGTGGGGGCATCGGCGGGACTTCCCTTTTCCATGAAGTCGAACGTGTCGCGCCAGCCCTTGCCGACGAGCGGGAAGTCCTTCCTGAGGGGATAGCCTTCGGTGTACTCGTCGGGCATGAGAATCCGGCGCAGATCGGGGTGGTGGGCGAACCGAATCCCCATCATGTCGTAGACCTCGCGCTCCATGAACTCGGCGCCCTTCCAGAGCGACGTGAGCGATTCGACCACCGGGTCGGACTCGGGCACGCGGGTCTTGATGCGAATGCGGTGGCGGTGGATGACGGAGTAGACCTCCCACACCACCTCGAAGCGGACCGGCTCGCCGAGCCAATCCACCGAACTGACGTGCACGATGTAGTCGTAGTCCATCTCGAGATCGTCGTGCAGGTAGCGCGCGACATCGAGCAACCCCTCGCGCTTGAGCTCGACCGCCAGATCGCCCCGAAACTCCGTCGCGCGCACGAACGCCTCGGGAAACTTCGCTTTGATCGTTTCGGCCACGGCATTCACGCTTTTATGTCCCGTTTCGACCGAGGGGCAAAGCCCCTCGGAGCCTGTTCAGGAACGCGCCAGATGCAAGGCGCCGCGAGCATCCGGACCGGAGCGTACTGGGTCGTACGTGAGGACCGGACGCGCAGCGGCAACGCCGCAGATGGCCGTTCATGGACAGGCTCACGACTTGATTGCTCCGTAGGCTTCGCGCTGCACAAACACCCGCTCCTGCATGATTTTTTCCTGCAACCGCAGGATCCCGTCGAAGAGCGCTTCGGGGGTTGGCGGGCAGCCGGGGACGTAGATGTCGACCGGCACGAATCGATCAACCCCTTGGACGACCGCGTAGCTGTTGTAGATGTTGCCGGAGGTCGCGCACGACCCCATCGCGATCACGTACTTGGGCTCCGGCATCTGGTCGTACACCTTGCGGATCACGGGAGCCATGCGCCGGCAGACAGTGCCCGCGACGATCATCAGATCGGACTGCCGCGGCGACGCGCGGAACACGCCGGCGCCGTAGCGGTCCATATCGTAGCGGGATGACACGGCGGCGATCATCTCGATCGCGCAGCAGGCGAGCCCGAACGTGAGCGGCCAGAGCGAGCCCTTTCGCGCCCAGTTCACGGCCTTTTCGAGGGTAAGCGTCACCATTCCGATGTCGCCGTCTTTCCCGCCCCCGCTCTCCGAGCCGATATTGATCAATCCCACTCGAGCGCCCCTTTCCGCCAGGCGTACGCGTACCCCGCCACGAACAGCGCGATGAAGATCACCATCTCGATCAACCCGAACAGGCCGATCTTGTCGAACGCCACCGCCCACGGGTACAGGAAAATCAACTCCACGTCGAAGATGACGAAGAGCATGGCGATGATGTAATACCGGACGGGGAACGGCATCCGCGCGTCGGAGATCGGCTCGCTGCCGCACTCGTACGCCGACAGCTTCTCGGACGAGAAGATCCGCGGGTGTACCACGTAGCTGATCACCAGCGTGCCGATCCCGAAGGCAGCGGCGACCATGATATAGACCGCGACCGAGGCGTACTGCGCCAGGTAGGCCGAAAGCTCAGGGCTGATCGCCATGCGTAACCCGCGCGGACCCCTTCCACACTAGGAGCGGTGTTGTAACACGTTCGATTTTCGCCCGTCAATCGGCTAAAGGACCTAAGGGATTATTTGGCCAATAGACCTAGTCCCGTGGGACGGGCTAGAAGTGTGTCCGAGTATTGGGGTGTTGGAGCCTGTTCAGGAATGGCCAGATGCAAGGCGGAAGGAGGCCTTGCGCGCGGAGCGTACTGAGTCGTACGTGAGCACGCAAGGCCGACTGACAACGCAGCTCTAGCGTGACGGACGAATGCTGCTTCCCGAGATGGCCATTCATGGACAGGCGCCCAGCGGCGGGGTCGTCACTCGATCTTGGAGAGCCGGTCGAGATCCTCTTCCTTGCCCACGATGACCATGACGTCCCCCTTCTGCAGGATGTCCTCGGCATCGGGGTTGACGTTCATCTCCTCTACGTTCGTCCACTCGCCGCGGACGAGCTTGGTCACCCGCCGTTTGATCGCGATGACGTTGATGCCGAATCGGGTCCGGATCGAGGCCTCTTTGAGGGGTTTCCCCGCAAACGGGGCCGGCACCTCGATCTCCTCGATGCTGTAGCCCTGAGCCAGCTCCAGGTATTCGAGCACGTTCGGGGCAATCAGGCGGTGGGCAAGGCGGACCGCCGCGTCCCGCTCCGGGTAGATCACCTCGCTCACGCCCATGTTGGCGAGGATCTTCCCGTGCAGGGGGGTCACCGCCTTCGCGATAATCTGCTTGACCCCCAGCTCCTTCAGCGTCATGACGATCAGGATGCTGGCCTCGATGTTCTCGCCGATGCTGACCACCGCCACGTCGACGTTCTGCACGCTCACCGCCTTGAGCGCGCGCTCATCGGTCGCGTCGCACTGCACCGCGTAGGTGGCGAAATCGCTCACCGCCTCGATCTGGGCCTCGTCGCTGTCGATCGCGAGGACCTCGTACCCCTTCTTGATCAACGTCTCCGCGACGCTGTAGCCGAACCGCCCGAGCCCGATCACCGCAAACTGACGCGCCATAGAATACTCCCGATCGTGACCTTTTCAGACGCCGACGCGGCGAGCCTGTGCAGGAACGGTCAGATGCAAGGCGCCGCGAGAACCGGACCGGAGCGTACTGGTTCGTACGTGAGGACCGGAAGCGCAGCGGCAACGCCGCAGATGGCCGTTCATGGACAGGCTCCTCTACCCAATCAAGACTCGTTCGGGCGGATACCTAAACCGCCGTGTTTCTTCCAGGCGGATCAGCGCCACGCCGACTGTGAGCGGACCGATCCGGCCGATGAGCATCGTCAGGATGATCATCAGCTTGCCGAAATCCGAAAACAGCGCGGTGAAGCTTAGCACGCCGCCGTCCCCGGTCGACAGGCCCACCGTGCCGAACGCGGACACCACCTCGAACAGCGTGCGCAAGAACTCGCGCCCCTCGCTCACTTCCAGGATCAGCGTCACCCCGGTCACCAGAAAGAACGCGAGCAGCGCCACCGAAAACGCCCGGATCACCGTCTCCTGCGGGATCCGCCGGTGGAACGCGGTCACGTCGCTCCGGCCGCGGATGCCGGCCCACAGGCCGACCAGCATCGTTCCGAACGTGGAGGTCTTGATCCCTCCCCCGGTCCCGCCCGGCGACGCCCCGACGAACATGAGCAGGATCAGCAGGTACAGCACGGCCCCGGAGGCCACGCCGAGATCGACCGTGTTGAAGCCGGCCGTCCGCGCAGACACGGCGTGAAAATACGACACCATGGCCTGGTCCGTCAACCGCAGCTCGCCCAGCGTGCGGGGATTGGGCGCCTCGATCGCCCAGAAGAGCGCGGTGCCCGCGATGATCAACCCGGCGGTCAGGGTCAGGACCATCCAGGTGTGGACGGACAGACGGAACGTCTCGCCGCCGAGGTAGCGCCGGAGATCGCGGTACACGACGAACCCGATGCCGCCGACGATGATGAGCGTGGTGATGACCAGGTTCACCACCGGGTCGCGCTGGTAGGCGATCAGGTTGGTCGAAAAAAGCGAGAACCCGGCGTTGTTGAACGCCGAGACCGCGTGAAACACGCCCAGGTACGCCGCCTCCCCCCACGGCACCTCGGCCGAAAACCGCGCCGCGAGGATCGCCGCCCCGAGCCCCTCCACGACCACCGTGATGAGGAGGATCCCCCGCAGGAGGTGGATCAGCCCCTCCACCGTGAGCACGTTGAGGGCCTCCTGCATGACCAGGCGCTGCTTGATCCCGACCTTCTTGCCCAGGAGGAGGATGATCACGGTCGACAAGACCATGTAGCCCAGGCCGCCCAACTGCACGAGGCCCAGCACCACGATCTGGCCCGCCGTGCTCAGATCGGTCGCCAGGTCCTTCACGGCGAGTCCGGTCACGCAGACCGCGGACGTCGCCATGAAGAACGCGTCGATCGCCCGGATCTCGCGGCCGGGGGCGGCAGCGAAGGGCAGCGACAGCGCGGCCGTGCCCACGGCCACGGCCCCCGCGAACCACAGGACCAGGATTTGCGAGGGCGTGAGCTGGACCCCGCCGACCCGCCCCTGGTATGTCGCGACCGGTTCCATCCTACGACGCCAACAGCCCCATCACGCCCTTGCGGATCATGCTCACCGCGATCGCGGCGAGCAGGAGGTAGAAGACCTTGCCGAGGGCGGTCGCGCCGTTCACGCCGATCAGCCGGATGATGCGGTCGGCGTGGCGCACGACCAGCCACGCCAGGACCAGGTTCGCGGCGAGCGAGGCGACCACCGGCCAGAAGCCGTACGCCCCCATCAGCATCAGCGAGGTGGTCAGCGTGGCCGGCCCGGCGATGATCGGCGTGCCGAGCGGCACGACCCCCAGCGTCGCCGCCGACTTGGGCGATGAGGAGCGGGCGCCGTCGCGCAACAGATCGCCGATCGCGAAGACCAGCAGCAGCGCGCCGCCCGCGATCATGAAGTCCTCGACCTGGACGCCGAGGATCGAAAACGTCCCCTGGCCCAGCAGGATAAAGGCAACCGTCACCGAGAACGCGGTCAACACCGACTGCCGCGCCACCCGGCGCTTGTCGGCGACGGCCAGCGGCTGGGTCAACGCGTAGTATGTCGGCAGGACCCCCGGGATGTCGACCGCCACGAAGATCGGCAGGAACACCAGCAGAAACCGGCTGACCGCCGCGTGGTCCAGGTCCATAAACACCGACAGGGACGTCACCGTCCGCCCGCTGTCATCCGCGCGGCGCGCCGCCGCGCGGGAGGAGAAACGGCGTCAGGAGGTCGATGGGCATGGGAAAGATGATGGTGGACGTTTTTTCGCTCGAGAGCTCCTTGAGGGTCTGGAGAAAGCGCAGTTGCAGCGTGGTGGGGTTGCGGCTGATGATGTCCGCGGCGTCGGACAGTTTTTGGGCCGCCTGGAACTCGCCCTCGGCGTGGATGATCTTGGAGCGCCGCTCGCGCTCGGCCTCGGCCTGCCGGGCGATCGCGCGGATCATCTCCTGAGGCAGGTCGACGTTTTTGACCTCGACCGCCGATACCTTCACGCCCCACGGCTCGGTCTGCTGGTCGATGATGCGCTGCAGCCCGGCGTTGATTTCGTCGCGCTTGGCAAGGAGATCGTCCAACTGGCCCTGCCCGAGGACGCTGCGGAGCGTGGTCTGGGCGATCTGGGACGTGGCGAACAGGTAGTCCTCGACCTGCAGGATCGCGCGTTGGGGATCGATGACACGGAAGTAGATGATCGCGTTGACCTTGACCGTCACGTTGTCGCGCGTGATCACATCCTGCGCCGGCACGTCCATGGTCACCGTCCGCAGGCTCACCTTGACCATCTTGTCGACCACGGGGATCAGCATGATCAGGCCGGGGCCCGTCCCGCCGATCAGCGCGCGCGAAATCCGCCCGAGGCGGAAGATCACGCCCCGCTCGTACTCCCGGAGGACTCGGACGCCGCTCGACAGGAAGACGAGCGCCAGCAGGACGACGATCAGCGAGTTGAACAGGGTCATGGCGCTTCCTCCCCCGACGGTGCTTTCCGTTTGACGACCAGGGTCAGCCCCTCGACGGCGGTCACCTCCACCGGTTCATCCGCCGCGATCGCCTCCGCGCTCGTCGCGTCCCAGAGCTCCCCGTGCAGCACGACCGACCCGCGGGGCGCGAGCACGGTCTTCGCCACGGCGGTCGCGCCGATCAGCCCCTCCATGCCGGTCGTCGGCGCCGCGCGCTGGGACCGCCACGCATAGCGCAGCATCACCCCAAAGAACAAGGCGGTCAGGATCACGGCGGGCGCGACCACCGACCACGAGAGGCCGAAACCAGGCAGATCCCCGCGGATGAGCATGAGCGAGCCCAGCGTGAGCGCGATCACGCCGCCGATGGTGAGCAGGCCGTAGCTTGGCACGGCAAACTCGGCGAGGAAAAACAGCACCGCCAGGCCGATCAGCAGCAGGCCGGCGTAGTTGATCGGCAGGGTCTGGAACGCGTAGAACGCCAGGATCAATGCGATCCCGCCCACCACGCCGGGAAAGATCGCGCCGGGGTTGGACAGCTCGAAGATCAGGCCGTAGATGCCGATCAGCATTAGGATGTAGGCGACGTTCGGATCGCTCAGCACCGACAGCGCCCGCAGGCGCAGCCCCATCGGATACTCCGCGACCTCGGCCCCATTCGTCGCGAGGCGCCGCGGCCCGGCGGCCGTGACGACCTCCAGGCCGTGGAGTTGAGCGAGCAGCGAGGGAAGATCCGGCGCAACCGCGTCGATGAGCTTGAGACCGAGGGCCTCGCGTTCGGTGGCGGACACGCTCTTGCGCACGGCGTCCTCGGCCCATTGCGCGTTCCGGCCGCGGCGCTCGGCGAGCGACTTGATGTACGCCGCGGCGTCGTTCTCGACCTTGCGCTTCATCTCCTCGTCCATGGGACCGCCGCCCAGCGCAACCGGGTGCGCCGCGCCGATGTTCGTGCCGGGCGCCATCGCCGCCCGGTGGGCGGCCAGCGTGATGAACACGCCCGCCGACGCGGCCCGCGCCCCGGTCGGCGCGATGTAGACCACGACCGGCACCTCCGACGCCAGGATGGCCTTGACGATCGTGCGCATCGAGGCATCCAGCCCGCCGGGCGTGTCCAGCTTCAGGATGAGCGCCTCCGCGCCGCGCTCGCCCGCCGCCTCCAGCGCCTCGGCGACGTATTCCGCCGCGACCGGGTTGATCGGGCCGTCGTACGCGGCGACCTCGATCGTCGCCGCCTCGACCCACACCCCGGTCGCGCCCCAGAGGACGCACGCCGCGAGGGCGCCCCACGCCGGCGCGAGGCCCGGCACGTCACGGATCATCGATGTCTCGGGTGGCGCAACGCCGGTATCATAGGCTCGGCGCCGGGTGGTGTCAATGCGCTCGCCGCAATCCGTCCCGGCTCACAGCCGCTCCAGACGCTTGCGTTTGCGGCGCTCGGCCTTTGAGAGCCGAAACGGATTGCCGCGCTTCTCGCCCGGGGGACGCGATGCCTCCTCTTCTCCGTCCTTGTCGCCGACCCCGTCGGCGGAGGCCGCCGCGCCGCCCTCCAGCGCCTCGATCAACCGTCGCTCGAATTCCTTGACACCCAGCACCACGCCGCCGTGGGATCGGCACTTGTCTCGCACCTCGCGGTCCGACGAGACGACCGTCCCGCGGGCGCCGAGCCGCGCCGAGAGCCGGATGACGACGTCGTCGGCCCGCTCCCCCTTCGAAAAGAGCACGCGGACGCCGGCCGTCGGCAACGATCGGTCGGCGAGCCCCACGTCCGCGCCGTCGAACACCACGGTCACCGCGTGCCCCCTCGCGCGGGCGTACCGCGACAGCTCGGTGACGAACGCCTCGCGCCTGGCCGCGACGTCGCCCCACAGCCCGCCGCGGCTCCCGATCACGTTGTACCCGTCGATGACGATGTCCATCGGCGCCCCGCCAACACGCTCCGACCCCTATCGTACCGAAGATGGGGAAGGGAAGTCATGGAGGCGTCGCCTCACGCCTCCGCGACGACGAGCGGCACATACATCTCCTCGGGGCTCAAGCCCCCGTGCAGGCCGATATGGGCGTACCGCCGCTCGCCCGGCACCCAGTCCTTGATCGCCCACATCCCCTGCATGATCAGCGTGTAATCGCCGACCCGTTCCAGAAGCCGCGGGTGCGGCGGGCCAAGGCCGAAGTAGCCCTGCTCGACCAATGCCCGGCTCTCGACGAGGGCGGCGCGCTCGCCCACATGCTCGCGCACGTAGCGCTCGAACGTGTCCCGTTGCTTCGGATGGACGTAGCAGTAGGCCGCCCGCCGATCCCCGCAGAGCGGCAGCCGCAGCGTCGCCGCGAGCGTCGGGTGGCGGTCCAGCTCGATGAGCCGGTCGGGTCCCGAATCGATCAGACCGTGGTCGCCGGTCACGATCACGAGGCTCCCGCTGCCCGCGATCACGCGCAGAAACGCCTCGAACGCCCGGTCGAACTCGGCGAGGTGCGCGGCCACGAGGGCGCTTCCGATCCCGTGCTCGTGCGCAAGACCGTCGAGCTCGGGCCAGTAGGCGTACACGTACTGGCGGGGATCCGGTTCGCGCAGGACGCGCTCGATCGCGCGGAAGAAGCCTCTCGGCGATCGATACGGCCGCCGCTCGGCCCGGCCGCCGTATGCCAGGTTGAACTCGGACCCGGCGATCCGCCGGGGCACGACCAGGTACGACCGGGCGCGGAGCCGGTCGACGAGCGGGACCTGGTCGAACAGCTTCGCCGCGTCGACGCCCGAGTGCCCGCGAGGTGCCCCGCCGACCCGTGGCCGACACGGTAGAACGGCGGTGACCCCGCCGAGTTCCGGCACGTTGACGAACCAGCCGGTAAGCGCGTGCTGCTGCGGCGCCGCGCCGGTCAGGATCGTCGCGAGGGCGGCCGCGGTCGTGGACGGGAACACCGACGTGATCCTGCCCTCGAGCCGGCGATGGAGCGCGCCGTCCCCGCCGGCCCGGACCAGAAAGTCGTAGCCCAGGCCGTCGACGACCAGCAGCACCACGCGCTTCGCGCGGCGCAGACGGGACGGGTCCAGCCCGGGCAGGGGCGCGTAGCGCGGGGTTTCATCTCCCAGGCCGGCCTCGATCGAGGCCATCAGATTGACCAGGCTTCCGGCCTTGTAATCGGGCAGCACCATGGCGGTCAGGTCGCTTCCAGTCGGCGGCGGCCGCGAACGGTTCGGAGATAGGCGGCCGGGCGCGGCGCCGATCAGAACAACCCCAGGCGGTGGACCCCGGCCTCGCCGAGCCACCAGAGCATGGCGAGGTAGGTCCACGCCGCGCCCGCGGCAACGTACCCCGCGACGATGACAACGCCGTCCTCCTCCATCATCCCCAGCGCCAGCAGGAGGATCGACCACGCCGGGATCGTGTTGGAAAACGGGATCGGCAGCGGCAGCGTCAGGATAAACGCGCTGGAGACGATCGCGAGGCCGTTCAGCACGGTGAAGCTCGGCCAACGATGAAAGAACCGGAACCGAGGGTGGACCACCCTTTCCATCCGGCGAGCCACGGCGAGGGCGCCCTTCACCAGCTTCGCCAGCGTGTCGTGGGCGATCTCGCGCCGGAGGACCCACCGGGGAAGCCACGGGCGCTGCCGCAGCGCGATGCGGAAGCCGAAGATCATCAGCGCGATCCCGAACGGCGTGGAGAGGCCGGGGAGCGGGATCGGCTGACAGAACGGCAGCACGAGGATGACGACGACGACGTCCATCCCGCGCCCGCGCAGGACCTCGACGATCTCGCCCAGCGCGAGCGCCCGGCCCCCGGCGTGGTCGAGGAGGCGCCGCAGGTCGTCCGACAGCGTGGTCGGGCGGTACGGCGCGGTCGGCGTCACGGTCGGCGCCCCCTCACGGCGACGCGGCGGCCGTCGTCACTTGATCGACAGCAGTTCGATCTCGAAGATCAGCGTGGCGTTGGGGCCGATCACCTGACCGGCGCCCTGCGGCCCGTACGCGAGGTTCGACGGGATGAACAGTTGCCATTTGGACCCGACCTTCATCAGTTGGAGCGCCTCGGTCCAGCCCTTGATCACCCCGTTGACCGGAAAGCTCGCGGGCTCCCCGCGCTTGTACGAGCTGTCGAACTCGGTACCGTCGATCAGCGTGCCCCGGTAGTGGGTGGTAACAGTGTCGGTCGCCTTGGGGATCTTGCCGGTCCCCGCCGTGATCACGTGGTACTGCAGCCCGCTCGGGAGCGTGATGACCCCCTTCTTTTTCTTGTTCTCGGCCAGGAACACCTCGCCCTCCTTCTGGTTCTTGTCGGCAAGCTGCTGGGCCAGCTGCTGGGCCTTGGCCGCCATCTGCTGCTGGAACTGGGCGAGGACCTTCCGCACCTCGTCCTCGGTCAGCAACGGCTTGCCGCCCGACAGCCCGTCGGCGATCCCCGCCGCCAGCGCCTTCTGATCGAGGTCGACCGACTGCCGCTTGAAGTTCGTGCCGATGTCGAGCCCAATGCTGTAGCTGAGCTTGTCCTTGTCCGTCTTCAGAACCGGCCGGTCTTCCGCGTGGGCAAGACCGGCGAACCCCGCGAGGACGACGATGGCCACCAATTGAACGAACATCCGCTCTCCTTTTCTGCGTCGTATGAGGTTCACTGCGTCGGTTGTGCAACGTTGCGCACCGATACGTATACCTTCGCGCCGCGCAAACTTCAAGCGAAAGTTTTTGCCGACCGATCGACCCCGCGGATGCACACGTCGCGACGAACCTTCATCCAGTGGACGGGACTGTCCTTCCCCGTCTTCCTCGGCAACCCCTGGGGCGTCTTCCGGTCATTGATCGCTCCGAGGGGAGAGGTGCGACCGGTCAAGCACCCGCCGCCGAATCCGTTCGACGACCCGTTGGGGGTGTTGCGTTTTGGCGGCCGTTCCGGGATGATTGAAGCTCCCTGCAGCACGCTGCAGGGAATCTTCGAAGTGCAAGGAAGTGAAGAAGCACGGTTTCCATGTTGCTCGCTTACCCCGCAGCAAGCTGCGGGGAATGCGCTCGCAATGCACTTTCAGGCGTTAACTTGGAGGACGACGTGAAGGTCAGGGCGCTCATGAAGAGACGGGTCGTGACCATTTCGCCTGACGACACCAGCGACAAGGTGTTTTCGCTGTTCGCCGTCAAGAACATCCGGCACCTGCCGGTGGTGGAGAAGGGCAAGCTGGTCGGCATCGTTTCGGACCGGGACCTCAAGCGCGTGATGGGGCCGCAACCGGGCCTGCCGTGGAAGATGCAGGCCGGCCGGCTGGTGCTCACGCTGAGCACCCGCAGGGTGGGCAGCTTCATGCCCCGCGCGCTCATCACGATCGCCCCGGACGCCGAGGCAACCGAGGCTGCGTCGATCATGATCGAGAAAAAGATCGGGGCGCTGCCGGTCGTCGAGCGGGGCGCGCTCGTGGGGATCGTGACCGCGACCGACCTGCTCCGTGCGTACGTCCGGCTCGCCAGACGAGCCAGCGGCGGATCCGCTCGGCCCCGATCGCGGGTGCTCTGAGCGATCCCGGCGCCGGAGCGGCCCGCGCGCGATTCCGGGCAGAAGGTGGTACGATGCGGGCGTGTGCTCCGCCTCCTCGCCTCAAGCGGTCGTTGCTACTGCGGGAACAATCCCTCTGGTCGTGACTTCCGAACCGCACGTCCAGCAGATCATTCTGAATCGACTGACCGGTGAGCCGGCGCGATGAGTAACCGCCTCGCCACGCTTCGCCGATTCATCAGGGGCGGGCGGCACGCCAAACCGGCCCAACCCCTGCGCGGCGAAATCCTCAGTATCGAACGGCTCGAAGAACGCGCCAAGGCGCTCGCCGCCAGTTTTACGCTCGCTCGCAATCCGCGCCGGCGGGCCCGTCGCTTCTTCCCACAACTCGAAGACAACGCGCGGGTCTTGCGCAACGCCTACCGGATCATGGCCGACGACGTCCACCGCGGCGAGGTCGTGTCGCCCGCGGCGGAGTGGCTGCTGGATAACTTCCATCTCGTCGAAGCCGAGATCCGCGGCATCCTCCACACCCTCCCGCGGGAATATTATCTCCAACTCCCGAAACTCGCCTCGCGGGAGCGGTCCGGCACAGCGCGCATCTACGCGATGGCGTTGGAACTCATTCGGCAGAGTGACGGCCGGTTGGATCGCCACCGCTTGATCCGCTTCGTGGTCGCGTACCAGACGGTCGCCCCCCTGACGATCGGCGAACTCTGGGCGTGGCCCGGCATGCTCAAGCTGGCGCTCATCGAAAATATCCGACGCCTCGCAGAGGATATGCTCGAAGCCCGAGCCGCTCGCGGCGCGGCCGACCGTTATCTGGCTCAGATCGACACGGATCACGACTATTCGGTCCTGCGACCGCTGCCCGCGGTCTTCGACACCGCGTTTGTCGTCCAACTACTGCAACGGATCCGCGAGTACGGGCCGGTGGTTTCACCGCTTCGGGCAGCGGTGGAAGAGCGCCTCCGTGATCACGGGACGACCGCCGAAGACACCATCTGGACGGAACACGCCAGGCAAGCCACCGCCCAGGTCGCGATCGCCAACGCCATCACCAGCCTCCGCCTCTGCTCGACGCTGGACTGGGCCGATTACGTCGAACACGTCAGCCTCATCGAGCAGGTGCTCCAGCGCGACCCCGCCGGGGTGTACAGCAACATGGATTTCCTGAGCCGTGATCTCTACCGACACGCGGTGGAGGATCTGGCCGAGCCGACCGGCGAAGCCCAGCTCCGCGTCGCGCTTCGCACCGTCGAAAGCGCCCGTCAGGCGGCCGAGATCGATCCGTCCGGGCGAGCCGCTCACGTTCACGTCGGATACCACCTGATCGGCAAGGGTCGCCCCGATCTCGAAACCGACGTGGAGTACCTTCCACGCCTGGCCGAGCGCCTCCGACGCGTCGTCTTCTTCTACGCCACCGAGATCTACCTGGGATCCATCGGAGTCATCACGGGGCTGTTGCTCGCCTGGGCCGCGTCGTACGCCGGCCTGTCCCGCGAGGCAGCCTGGCTACACCTGTGTGCGGCGGGACTGCTCGTGTTCCCTGCCAGCGAGTTCGCGATCGCGCTCGTGCAGCGGCTGGCGGCGCGGGTGGTGCCGCCACGGCGCCTCCCCCGCCTCGACTGCTCCGGCAGCGTTCCCGAGCACGCGCGGACCATGGTGATCGTGCCCACGCTCCTGACTAGCGTGACCGGAGTGAACGAGCTGATGGAGCACCTGGAGGTCCAGGCGCTCGGCAACCTCGATCCCCGCATCCACTTCGCGATCCTCGGCGACTTCGCCGACGCGCCCGCCGCGGAGATGCCGGAGGACGAGAGCATTCTCGCCGCCGCGCGCGCCGGAATTGACGCCCTCAACGCCCGGCACGGCGAGGGACGGACCGATCGCTTCTACTTGTTTCATCGCGCGAGGCGATGGAACCCGGGAGAGGGTTCGTGGATGGGCTGGGAACGGAAGCGAGGCAAGATCGAAGAGTTCAACCGGCTGTTGCGCGGCGCGACCGACACCAGCTTTCGGGTCCAGGTCGGCGACTTGAGCGTCCTGCCGAGCATCCGGTATTGCCTCACCTTGGATAGCGACACCCGCCTCCCGCGCGACGCCGCGAAAAAATTGATCGGCATCATCGCGCACCCGCTCAATCGCCCGCACTTCGACCCCGGTCTGCGACGCGTCACCGAGGGGTACGGCATCCTGCAACCGCGCGTCAGCGTCACCATGGCAAGCGCCGCGGGATCACGATTCGCCAGGGTGTACGCGGGCCACACCGGGGTCGATCCCTATACCACTGCGGTGTCTGACACCTACCAGGATCTCTTCGGGGAGGGGCTGTTTACGGGCAAGGGCCTCTACGACGTGGACACATTTATGGCCGCGCTGGACGGGAGGGTGCCCGAGAACGCCCTGCTCTCGCACGACCTGTTCGAGGGCCTCTACGCGCGCGCCGCGCTGGTGACCGACGTCGAAGTGGTGGACGACTATCCGTCGAGCGTGCTCACCCACGCCCGGCGCCAGCATCGGTGGGTGCGGGGCGACTGGCAGATCCTCTTTTGGCTCTTTCCCGTCGTGCCCACCCGCCAAGGCCTGGAGCGCAACCGGTTGCCGCTGATTTCGCGATGGAAGATCTTCGATAATCTTCGCCGCAGCCTGGTCGCCCCGGCCACGGTCGCCTTCCTCGCTCTGGCCTGGACCAGCCTGCCGGGACATCCGGCGGTCTGGACAATGGGTGTCCTGGCCGCCCTCGCCTTCGGGCTCTACCCCCTGCTGCTCCGAACCATCGCCGGCCCCAGGAACCAACAGCAATGGGGCGTCTTCCTGCGCGAAAACTGGGAGGACGTGGAGACCGCGGCCGCGCAAGTGCTGCTCCAGGTCACGCTGCTGGCCTACCACACCTACGAGATGCTCCACGCGATCGTGCTCACCCTCGTCCGGTTGGTGATGACCCAGCGCCGGCTCCTGCAATGGGAAACCGCGGCCGCTGTCGCAGCCCGGGCGGCCCGTCTCGCGCGCAGGGTCCGGGTTCTTGCGTTCGCCGGGTCGATGATCGCCAGCCCCGTCATCGCCGCGGTGATCCTGGTCGCGATCCTCGCGTTGCGCCCGTCCTCCATGTCGGTGGCCGCGCCGCTGCTGGTCCTATGGACGGCCGCGCCGTTCGTCGCGTACTGGTTGAGCCGGCGGGTCGCGCCACGACGAGTGCACCTCGACCGGGAGGACCGGCTGTTCCTGCGGCTCATCGCGCGCCGTACGTGGCGGTACTTCAACACGTTCATGGGCGCCGAGGATCACGGTCTGCCCGCCGACAACGTCCAGGAAACGCCGGGTCCCACGGTGGCCCACCGGACCTCGCCCACCAACATCGGGCTGGGCCTGCTGTCGACCCTCGCCGCCCACGACCTCGGTTTCATCCGCACTCCGGAGTTGATCGATCGAATCGAGCGGGCGATGACGACCCTGGAGGGACTCGAGCGGTGGGAAGGTCATCTCTTGAATTGGTACGATACCCGGAGCCTGACCCCCCTCTCCCCCCGGTACGCCTCAACCGTGGATAGCGGCAACCTCGCGGGCGCGCTCCTCACGTTGGCCGGGGGCCTGCGCCAATTGGCGCGAGAACCGCAAACGCCGAACCAGATTGTGGCCGGCCTGGCCGACACCACCGAGCTCCTCCGAATCTCATTGGACGCGGTCGCGGGCGCTCCGCCGCCGGTGGGCGACCGGCTGGCTGGACTCGTGGTGGAGACGCAATCGGTGCAGCGGCTCCTGATTGCGCCCGAGGACGCGGAACGACGACTCGAGCAACTCGAACAGTTGGTCCCCTCGTTCCGCGCAGCGATCGACCGGCTCGACGTCGGACTCGACGCCTCTCACGCGGTGCGCGAAGTGGCCTACTGGGCGACGGTCTTGGCCCATGCCATGTCCGGCGACCCTGCTCAGGATGGCGCTCGCCCTGAGCTGGTCGAAGGGTGGCTCCACCTTGGCGAGCTGGCCGCCGCACGGGCCGCGCGTGTGAACGAGCTCGCCGATCGCGCGCTGGCGTGCGCCGACGGGATGAAATTTGGCTTCTTGTACGACGCCCAACGGAAGATCTTCTCGATCGGCTACCGTCTCGCCGACGCCGACGGGCCCGGCCGCCTGGATCTCTCCTATTATGATTTGCTCGCTTCGGAAGCCCGGCTGGCCAGCTTCATCGCGATCGCCAAAGGCGATGTGCCCGAAACCCACTGGTTCCACCTCGGGCGCCTCGTCACCAGCGTGGACGGAGCCCCCACGCTGCTCTCCTGGAGCGCCACGCTATTCGAATACCTGATGCCGCTGCTGATGATGCGACGGTATCCCGATACGCTGTTGGATCAGTCGTGCCGGATGGCCGTGCGCCGCCAGATTGACTACGCAAGCCAACAGGGCGTGCCGTGGGGCATCTCGGAGTCCGCGTTCAACCTCGTCGACGCGCACGGCACCTATCAATACAAAGCGTTCGGCGTGCCCGGATTGGGGTTAAAGCGGGGGCTCGGCGACGATCTGGTGGTCGCGCCGTACGCCACTGCCCTGGCCGTCATGGTGGACGCGAAGGAGGCGATCCAGAACCTGCAACGGCTCTCCGAACGCGGGCTGGATGGACCGTACGGCTACTACGACGCCATCGACTTCACCCCACGCCGGACCGACGAGGCCGATCCCCGACCGGGTCCCCGACCGCACGGCTCGCACGGCGTCGTCGTGCAGGCCTACCTCGCCCACCACCAGGGCATGACCCTGGTCGCCCTGGCCAATACCCTCCTGGGGTCTCCGATGGTGGAGCGCTTCCACGCCGACCCGCGGGTGCAGGCCACCGAGTTGCTGCTCCAGGAGCGCGTGCCGCGCCACCTGCCGATCACCCAACCTCGACCGGCCGAGGAAACGCGGGTCGCCGCCCCGGTGCCGCCCCAGGCGGTGCGCCGGTTCCGGTCGCCTCACACGTTGTACCCTCACGCGCACTTTCTCTCCAACGGCAACTACACCGTGGTCATCACCAACGCGGGAGGGGGCGCCAGCCTCTGCCGCGGCCGCGCGGTCACGCGGTATCGGGAGGATCCGACCCGCGACCTGGGGAGCCAGTTCATCTATCTTCGCGACGTCCGCAGCGGGTCGGTGTGGTTCGCGACCGCTCACCCGACGGGCGGCGCGCCCGACAACTACCTCGCCACGTTCTTGGCGGAGAAAGCGGTGTTCCACCGCCGCGACGACGAGATCGAGACGCAGCTCGAGATCGCGGTGTCGGCGGAGGACGACGTCGAGGTCCGACGCCTCTCGGTCACCAATCGCAGCGACCGCCCGCGCGAACTCGAAGTGACGAGCTACGCGGAGATCGTGCTGGCTCCGCCCGCTGATGACCTGGTCCATCCAACCTTCAGCAAGCTCTTCGTGGAGACCGAATACCTCCCCGAGAGCGCCGCCCTGCTGTGCGCCCGCCGACCGCGCGCCAACGACGAGCCGGGGGCGTGGGCGGTGCACGTCCTCAGCGTGGAAGGACGCATGCAGGGACCGGTCGAGTGGGAGAGCGATCGGTCTCGCTTCCTCGGACGCGGTCGCGGCCCCGATAACCCGATCGCGCTCGATGGACGAGCCCTCTCGGGCACCGCCGGGGCGGTGCTCGATCCCATCGTGAGCCTCAGGACGCGCATCCGCCTCGCCCCCGGCGGCTTCGTGCGCCTCTCGTTCGCCACCGGAATGGCCTTGAGCCGCGAAGCCGCTCTGGTCCTGGCCCAGAAATACCACGACCCCAGCGCGCAAGGCCGGACCTTCGCGCTCGCCCTCACCCACGCGCAGATCAGACTCCGACACCTGGGTATCTCCAGCGACGAAGCCCAGCTCTTCGATCGCCTGGCCTCCCGCGTGTTATACACCGACCGCTCGTTGCGCGCGGCCCCGGAGGTGTTGGCGCGCAACGTCCTGGGCCAGGCGGGGCTCTGGGCCCACGGAATCTCCGGTGACCTTCCGATTCTGTTGGTGCGTGTGGTCGACGAAGACGACCTGCCCCTCGTCCGCCAAGTCTTGCAGGCCCAGGAGTATTGGCGAATGAAGGGACTGAGCGCGGATGTCGTGATCGTCAACGAGCACCCGGTCAGCTACTTAAACGAAATGCACGCCGCGCTGGTCGCGCTCCTGGAAAGCGGTCCGTGGGGAGCGTGGAAACACCGTCCGGGCGGCATCTACCTCCTGCGTGGCGACGGCATGGCCGAGGCCGAGCATCTCCTACTCGCCGGCGTGGCCCGAGCGATCGTCAGCGGCGACCGCGGGGCGCTGGCCACCCAATTGGATCGACCCTATCCGGAGCCGCAATGGCGGGACGCCTTCGAACCCGCCGGCGTTCGAAGGTCGGCCCTCGTCCCTCCCCAGAAGCCCGTCGAGGTTCCCGCCCTCACCCTCGCCAACGGGATCGGCGGGTTTGCCGACGGGGGACGGGA